>Ga0187847_10003786_pt1 | contig 11382 bp, 8 predicted proteins | sample June2016WEW_4_10_FD_132458 | JGI IMG/M metagenome (GOLD analysis project Ga0187847, IMG submission 132458) | Peatland microbial communities from SPRUCE experiment site at the Marcell Experimental Forest, Minnesota, USA - June2016WEW_4_10 | ecosystem: Environmental > Terrestrial > Soil > Wetlands...
AGAACCCGGCTGTCGAGCTCACGGGAGAGCGGATCGAGATGTAAATCCGCTTGCTCTTGCGGACTTAGGAACGCGAGGCTCGACAGGAACACCAAGCCCGGCCATCCCTGACTCTCCTTACCGGGCATCTGGGTTAGCGCCAGGGAGCTGTACGGGTAGGGGCCAAACCACTTAGAAAAGCTCTCGATAGCCTTGGCCGCGCGGTCCGCGACGGTCTGCACATCGTGCGCCGGCGAGGGAGGCGGTGGAGTCACCGTGAGCGGAGTTAGCGGTCTTGAGCTGTCGCCACCGGGGGGAATTGGGGTCACAATGACCTGCGATTGCGCCTTGGGGAAGGACTTCTCCACTCCCTTCGTGCCGTAGGCCTCTACCAGGATGTTGCCCGCTCTGGCTTCGGCTCGGACATATTTGCCCAGATTGAATCCGGCTAGCGGAATCGGTCGCTCCGAAGTCCAGCGCGAAACCCTTTCGGCCGCTGCTTCCTGGCTTGTTTCTGCGTCACCGGCCGCTGGTGAAGTCTGTTTTCCCGTGGCGACGAGGGTCCAGCTCGGCGGGTAGTGAAATTCCATGTCGAACTGTGCCGGGTTTAAACCTAGATTCGGATACCACGTGCCGCGCTCGCCCACGTAGAGCAAGCCGTTACCGGCTTCGGACAGAACGTCGCCCGCATAGGTAAAGCGCAGTTTCAATTCCTGCCCGGGCGCAAGGGGAGCCGGAAATACCACCGCGACCAAGTCATTTCCCTTCCGCTGCAAGGCTGAGCCTTCGATCGCGGGGTTCTGGATGAAGTCCACTGGACGCCCAGCCGCCTCAATCGACTCGACCTTAAGGTAGCGCGACAACTCAAACAGCACGGTTCGTTCTCCTCCGCTGCGAACTCGGAGCTTCAGCTCCGTGGTGGCTTGCAATCTCGTCGGAGGCTCGACCGTCGCCTGAATCCGGAAGGCCGCGATCGAGGCGTCAACCATGTTCGCAGGAACGGGCGCGGCACCCGTTAACTTGGGAGTAAATGACGTCCAAACATCGAAGAACGGGAAATCGTCTTTAATGCGCGATTGACCTGCCCATAACGGCTCGGGGAGCGAGGCATCCCAGAACACTTCAAAGCCACTCAGCTTCTTGCCCAGCAAATGGGCGTGCAGAAGAGGTGGAAATTTTCGAGCGAGGTCGTTTCCGCCTGCGTTTTTACCCTGCACGGGAAGAAAATGAGAGAAGTCCAGCAGCAGATGAAGGCCGTCAAACTCCGCCAGGGTGCGGGTGGCGTCGTCCCAGTCTTTGATGAATTCCGCGCTGTCGGGCGCGGGCGAAAGAAATGGCTGCAAGAGCGCGGCGGTGTCGTCGTTGAAGCGGAGATATCCCGAAGTAAACTGTTCTTCGAGAATCGCCATCCCCGTAAAGAGGGCCAGGGAGCCGCGTTCGGCCCGGTTCGGAGGACGCAGGCGTACCTCGCCCTCGCCCTGAAAAAATGCCCCCGTGATACGCCCGCAAATATCTTCGGTGAAGGCGAGCGTGCCGTCGTCGAGATCGAGGTGGAGACTCGGCCGGTCAATGGTGGCCTCGCGAACGTGATATACGCGTTGCGGATCAAGGCCGACGGAGCGGAGCCGCGCATAAAGCGCGCTTGCGGTTTGCGGACAGTCGGAGGCCGGAGCCGCTGCCTGCGCCCAGGCCGTGGCGGTCACGAGGCACCAAACCAACGCGATCATCGGGCATAACCGAACCCCAGACGGCTTCATAAGGAGACTTCGGGAAAAGGCACCTTTTACGGGGATGCAGGAAAGCTCACTTCACGATGCCCAGCCCGAAAGAATGCTTCTCTGAGGCTGGATTCTCGGGCATCTTCGCATCCTAACTCAGGTTGCGGAACTGACTCTCGCCCCGGCACCTTGGTCACCTTACTACCCTTTCAGCCGGTTGCTAGAATCAGCCAAGTGCGAACCTCTATCGTCATTCTAGTGATTCTAGTGCTATTGCCAGCGCTGCCTGCGGGCGCCGACGTCATTCATCTTAAAAATGGACGCACGATCTGGGCTGACCAGGTTCGCGAGACTAAAGACCACATCGAATACGATCTCGGCGAAGACACCTACGCGATCCCGAAGTCGTCGGTCGACCATATCGACGCCGGCGGCGTTGCGCCAGGTCACGCTGGTTCTGGAGCGGTCGGAAATGCTCCGGATATCACGCCACCGACGCCTTCATTCCATCACGAAGCCGACGTCGCGGAAAAGGTTATCCGCGACGGCAAGGTTGATGTCGATGCGCTTGCCAGCCTTGCACAAGGAAACAGTCCTGAAGTCGCGGCCACGGCATACTTTCTCGCGGGCAAGCACGAATCCGATCACGGCAACTTCCCGCAGGCGAAGCACTATTACGAATCCGCACTCGGCTATCAACCGGATAACTCCACCTTGCTGATCTACTACGCGGCCACGCTGATGCGCACAGGCCATGCTGCGGAAGCGCTGCCTTATGCGCAACACGCGGCCAGCATTGATCCCGATTCTGCGGATGCCATCGGCATGCTGGGATTCGTGCAATTCGCCAGCGATCATACTCCCGATGCCATTCGCTCGTGGAAGAAATCGCTTGCGTTGCGTCCCGATCCGACGGTCAGCCAATATCTGGCTCGGGCCGAGCGCGAATCGACGGCGGAATCGGATTTTTCGCAACGCGAAAGCAGCCACTTTAACCTGCACTACGAAGGCAAGGACACTTCCGAGAACTTCCGGCGTGAACTGCTCGCTACTCTCGACTCCGATTATGACGATTTGACGAGCGATCTGGGATACTCGCCCCGCAATACGATCGCCGTTACGCTTTATACCCAACAGACGTTCTTCGACGTGACCCGCGCGCCTTCCTGGAGCGGAGCCATCAACGATGGCAAGCTGCGAATTCCGATCAGCGGCATGCAGAGCGTTACGCCTGAGCTGGCTCGCGTACTTAAACATGAACTGACTCACTCCTTTGTCTCGCAGATGTCGAGCAATCGTTGCCCAACCTGGCTGAACGAAGGCATCGCACAGATGGAAGAGGGCAGATCTTCGGCTTCCAACGGACACCAACTGGCGCAGCTTTTCGCCTCGGGAAATGAGATTCCTTTTAATGTGCTCGAGGGGAGTTTCATGAACTTTTCCGCGCCTGTGGCTACTGTCGCTTATGCCGAATCTCTGGCAGCCGCTGAATATATTCGCGACGCTTACGGCGTCAGCGAAATCGCACGCATTTTACAACTGATGTCGCAGGGCAGCTCCAGCGAAGCGGCTTTGCGGGCAACGGTACATGTTGACTACCGACAGTTTCGGGACGAAATGGCGCGCACGCTCAAAGAGAAGTACGGCGAATAGAAACTGGACACTGAATCTGGGCCGCGATCAATTTTACTGCGCGATCGTGGACCCCTCTTGGTGCGGTCTTTTAGAATCAAAGACTTGGCGCCTAATTTTTCCCAGGTCTTTGAGGAATAAGGACTTACCAGTAAAGTATTTATGAATCAATAACTTAGCTGACGCGCGGTCACTCGGAGCGCAGCGCTTCCATCACATCGACGCGCGCAGCGCGTGCCGCCGGCAGCACCGAGGCGATAACCGCGACCGCCATCAGCACGAACGCAGAGACAAACACCGGCAATGCGCCCGGCATCTTGATGTCCAGGAAATATCTTCCCGCCAAACGCGTCAGCACAAACCCGAATGCCGCGCCTGCAACGAGGCCCGCCGCGGCAATCACGGTGCCTTCCGCGAGCACGCTCTTGAGCAGTCGCTGCGGCTCCGATCCGAGGGCCAGCCGGATGCCGAATTCCCGCGTGCGCGCGCTCACCGAAAACGCCAGCACGCCCGCCACGCCGACCACTGCAATCGCCAGCGCGACCGCCGCGAATACGCCAAACACCAGCGAGTTCAGACGGTCCGGCGTGAGAACTTCTGCACGAATGTCTTCGAGAGTGGCCGCGTGCTCTACAGGCTGTTCGGCGGACATGTCGCGAATGATGCGCGTGACCGACGGGACCAGGGCGTAGGGATTTGCACCGGTGTGGATGAAAAGGCGACCGCCAAACAACGGTCCCTCGTCAAAGGGGCTATAGACGGTCAGTGTGGGCTCAGGCACGACGTGATAGTCGTCGATATCGGCGGTGACGCCGATGATGCGATGCGGCGAGATAATACGCGCCTTTTCGGCATCGGTCCCGGAGACGAACTGCAGCACGGGATCAGTCCAGTACACGTGCCGATTGATCGGATCCTGGTTGGGGAACATGCGTTGCGCGAGAGTCTGGCTAACGATCACGACCGGCTCCGCTTGTTTTTGGCTATCCTGGTTTTGGTTCTTTTCGTTTTGGTTATCAAGGGCGTTGAAATCGCGGCCGGCGATGATGGGAACGCCGAGCGCCGCAAAAAATCCGGGAGAGATGGCCTGCCACTGCGCCCGGGGATCTTCGACGCCGGGGGCATGGACGTGTCCGTCAGCGGAGAATTGCAGTCCAGGACCGAAGCCGGGGTCACGCCACGGAACCATGTTGCCGAACGCGGTCTTGCTGACGCCGGGCAGAGCATCAATCCGACGCATCGATTCCTTGTAGAAATCGACGACCTGCTGGGGCGTTTTCCCGTAAGACATAGGGGGGACGTCGATGGCGAGGACGTGCTGCGTGTCCAGACCTGTCTGCGCCCTTTGCAGTGCGATCAGCGTAGTGATCAACGTACTTGCGCCGGCCAGCAACACGAACGACGCGGCGATTTGTGTCACCGCGAAGATCCGCTGGCGGCGACTGGTGCTGCCGGTGATCCGCACACTACCGCTGGCCAGGCTCAGTCCACCCGACGTGCCGGATGAAGAGGGCAGGCGCGGGACGAAGGCCAGAATCACAGCGGCCACGACAGCCAGCACTGCTCCGACCCAAAGCAAGCTGGAATCGACTTTGAAATCGAGCGCCCGGATGGAGAAACGCGACGCGTAGCGCGCCAGGACCGCCACCATCGGCTGCGCGCTGATTACACCGAGCGCGGCGCCCGCGCCGCAGAGCAGAAGGCTTTCCGCCAACAGCATGCGGCGCAACGCGCCTCTGCTTGCGCCCAGCGCCACGCGCACCGAAAGCTCCCCTTCGCGGCGAACCGTCCTCGCGAGAATCAGGTTGGCAACATTGGAACACGCGATGATGAAGACCAGCCCTGACGCTGCCAGCAGCACCAGCAGCACGGTCCGGGCGCCCGACGTGATCTCGTCATGAAGCAACTTCACCCCGATCTGAAAGTTCGCTTCCTTCGAATACGCTTCAGGATGTTCCTTCTTCATCGCGTCGTAGGCGGAGCGCAACTCAGCCCCAGCCTGTTCTACAGTGGCCCCGGGAGCGAGACGGCCGAAAAGCTCAGTCATGCGATGGACGCGGCCGGTAACCATGGTTGCCGAAAGATGATGCGGGCTGGTGACGATGTTGGAGATGATTTCCGTATCTTGCGGATAGGGGACGCAAGGCTCGAGGACGCCAATGACCGTAGCAGAGCGATCGCCGATGCTACCCAGGCGAACCGTTTTGCCGATGACCGAAGGGTCCTTGTGAAGAGAGTTCGTCCAGAAACGGTAGGTGAGAACGACCACGCCGGCGGCGTTCGGACCGTCGTCTTGAGGCCCGATGAGACGACCGAGCACGGGACGAAGGCCCATCACGTCGAAATAATTGCCGCCGACAACGCCGCCTCGAATGGAACGGGGCTCGCCGAGGCCGATCATGGTGAAGCCCATCTGGGAGAAGTCGCCAAAGGCGCTCACGGTTTTCACGCTCGCACGCAAGTCCTGTAACTCGGGTACGGAAAACGCAGTGTTTTCGTCGCCGATTCCGGGGGCGCTCTGCCGGATATAGATCAGCCGGTCCTCGTCGCGATTGACTAGAGGCTTGAGCAGCACGCCGCGCACGAGGGTGAAAATGGCAGCGTTCGCGCCGATGCCGAGCGCCAGCGTGAGAACCACGGCGATCGCCAGCCCTGGAGTCCGTATTAACGAGTAAGCTGCAACTCTCAGATCGCGAACGAACGACATGTTGTTAGCCCTCTCTGGCGGTGTATGAGCATCGTGTTTGCCAATATCAAGCGCCACATTGTAAACGACTTAATGTGCGATAAGCGAGTTCGCGCTGTCCGTTTCAGGACACCGCTTGGCAAATTCGGACAGTGGAGCGCACATGCGGAATTAATCCCAGAGCAATTGTTCGGAGATCATTCCGATCGTCCCAGTCATGTTTTCACCAGCGCAAGCAGTCGCCGCATAATAACTGACTAGTTATCTGACTAGTCAGTACAATGTAAGGCGCAACAAGGAACCCGGGCTGCTGCGCGACGCCATGATCGCTATTACGGTCCAGCTTTAGGTCGGACTGTGCATCGACTTGAGAATTGGGTTTTACTGCTGGGTCGCGTGCTGTTTTCTGGAAGAACAAAGGCAAGATCAGAATCAACATCAACGGCGGCGGGCGGGGGCGCCCGCCCTACACTCGGTCGTGTAGAATAACTCTTCGTATATATGGATCTATCTGCCATTCAGAACGCGTTGCGCGAGCGCAACATTGACGCCTGGCTTTTTTACGATCATCACCATCGCGACCCGATCGCTTACCGCGTTTTGGGGCTGCCGGATGGGCTGATGGTCACGCGGCGCTGGTACTACCTGATCCCGGCCAAAGGCGATCCCATCAAACTGGTGCACAAGATTGAGTCGGGGCACCTGGATTCATTGCCCGGAACTAAGAAACAGTACGCCGGATGGCAGGAATTGTTCGACGGCTTGAAGCAGATGCTGGCCGCGCATCGCGATGTGGCGATGCAGTATTCGCCGAACAATTTTGTTTTCACGATTTCCATGGTGGACGCGGGGACGGCGGACATGATCCGCGGTCTGGGAAAGAACATTGTGAGCGCGGCGGACATGATCGCGCAGTTTGAAGCGACTCTGTCGGACGAGCAGATCAAATCGCATTTCGCGGCGCGCGATGTGATTGATGAGGTGACCGCCGAAGCATTCAAGGAAATTGGACGGCGGGTGCGCAACGGCGGTGTGCACGAGCATGAAATCCAGCAGTTTTTTATGGAAGCGTTCGCACGCGAAAACATGGTTACTGACGATCCGCCGATTGTCGCGGTGAATGCACATAGCGGCAACCCGCACTACGAGCCGAGCGCGAAGCATCCCGTAGCGATTCGCGAAGGCGACCTGGTTCTGCTGGACGTTTGGGCCAAGAAAAATACGCCGGGGGCGGTTTACTACGACATCACCTGGATGGGATTTGTGGGCAAGACGCCATCGGACCGGCAGCGGGAGATTTTCAAGATTGTGAGCGAGGCGCGCGACATCGGGGTGAAAACCGTGCAGGATGCGGTCTCAGCCGCGCGGCCCATCTCGGGATGGGAAGTGGATCACGCAGTGCGCGGGCTTATCAAGCAGGCGAAGTACGGGGATTATTTCATCCATCGCACAGGGCACTCGATTGCGACCGAAGTGCATGCGAATGGCGCAAACATGGATGATCTGGAAATTCATGACGAGCGGCGCATTCTGCCCAATTCCATATTCTCGGTCGAGCCTGGTATCTACCTGCCCGAATTCGGCGTGCGGCTCGAAGTTGATGTGCTGGTACGGCCGCGCAGCGCCGAAGTCACTGGTAAAATTCAACGAGAGATCGTGACGATCTGAATGGTCAAGGCGACGGCAGATAAATCCAAAAACACAGAGGGTGAGCAGGAGTACCCGCTCACGACCATGGCGATCGTGGCGCCGATCGTGGGCTGGCTGATTCCGGGGGGCGGACACATTCTGCTCAAGCGCTTTGGGCGCGGCATCCTGCTGATGATTTCGGTGGTCGCGATGTTCCTGATCGGCCTCGGCATGCAAGGGCGGGTTTACCAGCCAAACGGCGGCGATATTCTTGACATGCTTGGGTTCGTGGGCGACGTGGGTTCGGGAGCGCTGTATTTTCTGGCGCGCATCATGGATTGGGGCAACGTGATGGCAGCCAATGCAGCGGCGGACTACGGCAAAACATTTCTGATTGTGGCCGGCCTGCTGAACTTCATCGCGGCCGCGGATGCGCATCACATTGCGTTGGGTAAGAAACCGTGACGATCAACTTGTCGCACTTCTCGGCTGCGGTGGTATTCGCGCTCTTCGCATCGATCGTCTTCGGGATCACCCAGCGCAACTCGACGATGGAACAGGTGAAGTACGGGCTTTATTGCTTTGCTTTGTTCGTCGGTGGCGTGTTTGTGGCGGGATGGGTTATGGCGCTGATTAGGCGGTAGGTGGCTTTTGGCTCTTCGCTCTTCGCTTTTCTTTTCTCTCCAACAGACAAGTTCCTTAGCCTTATGCGTGGACGGGATTTCGTTCCGTTAGGCGGGGCAAATCCTCGCCCCCCACACCCCAATTTTTCGACTTTGTTATTCGGGCGGGCCTGCCTGCAGGCCTTCGTCGGGGGCTAGGGGAAGGTGGGCGGCTCCGCTGAGGATGACTCGCTCTTGCAGCGAAAATGCATTCCTGTAGCGGTCGGAGTTGATGAGTTGATCGCGCTGTGGGGGCGTCAGAGCGCGCATATCGCGGATGGCGCGGTTGACGGCTTGGCGGCGGTCGGGCGGCAACTGCTTGAACTGCTGAAAGACCTGGCGCGCCTGCTGCTTCTGGTCGGGAGTCAGGTGCTCCCAGGTTTCCATGCGATTGAGCACGCGTTCCTGCTGCTGCGGAGGCAGGCTGGAAAAATGCTGCAGTCGGCTCCGCAACCGGCCTTGCTGCTGCGGAGAAAGCTTCCGGAATTGCGGGTCATTTTCGAGCGCGCGGCGCTGCTGCGCGGGCGGCATATCTTTATAGTGGCGAAGCCAGTTTCCGGCGTGTCCGGGGCGGTTCTGCGGCCCATGGGCCTGATTGGAGCGACTGGGGCTGGGATTCCCTTCTTTCTGAAAATGGTGCCACTCTCCGTCCGCGGATTGCGACTGCTGGCGCTGTTGCGGTTGGGACTGCGGATACCGGGTTTGCGCGAAGGACATTTGGGCGAACAGGGACCCTAGCAGCAGAAGCGGGATCCCACTCATCGCAAAGTACGCGATGAGTGGGGCACCCTTGGCTCTCAGGTAGTTCACGATTTGTGGCCGGCCGAACATTCCTTGGCGTCCCGTTCCTGGTCTTACATGGCAGCGCATTTTACGGATTCGCGGTTACGTCGTCCTGCACCTGCAGATCGTCGAGCATATCGAAATCAGCGTACAAATCGTCGTTCCTGTCGAGCGCTTGCAGATCGCCGACCGCGGTTCCGGGCTCAACCGGGAGACTGAGGGAGGGCGGCTTGGTCGCAATGGTTTCCGTTTGAGAGATGTAAGACCTGTTGCCGACCAAGAACGCGGCAGCAAAGAGTACGGCAGCCAGAGAGCCAGCCCAGGCCGGATGCCGCAGCCATTGGAACCACGCTGCGGCGGGATGCGCGGTTTCTGCGCGTCTCTCTTCCCGGAAACGGGCCTGGAGGCGGGTATCAAAGTATGGCGACGGTTCGGGCGCTTGCCATTCGTCGAGGAGTGCCATCGTTTTCTGCAGATCGTGCAGATGGGTGGCACACTGGTCACAGGATGCAATATGTTGTTTAACCTCCGGCGTCGAAGCATCGATGCCAGCGGCCAGGTCCGGCAACAGTTCGCGAATTTGATTGCAGTTCATACAGCTTTCCTCTACTTCCCCGAAACGAACTCTTTCAGCTGCTCGCGCAGCGTTTCGTAGGCGCGGAACAGCAACGACTTGGTGGCGGACTCGCTCAGCTTCAGTACTCCGGCAATCTGGCGGTAATCCATTTGCTGATATTTGTGCATGATGACGGCGACGCGCTGGCGCTCGGGCAGCGCGTTCACTTTACTGCGGATCGCTGCCAGACGCTCTTGCTTCAGGATCTGCTCTTCTGCGCTGAGCGACTCGTCGGCCAGATCGGGGGTAGTGCCCGTTTCCTGGTCGGGCTCGTCGAGCCGCACCGTGTTCTCAGGACGCTCGTGGCGCGAGTCGCGCGCGTTGTTGACGGCGAGATTGGTCGCGATGCGATACAGCCAGGTGGTGAACTTGGCACTCGGCTCGTAACTGGTACGCGAGCGATACACGCGCAGAAAAACTTCCTGCGCCAATTCCTCGGCAGTCGACGGGTTGTGGCACATGCGGTACATGAAGCCCACCATCGGGCGGCGATACTTCTGCACCAGATAAGAGAAGGCGGATTCATCGCCGGCCTTCACCCGCAACATCGCATCGATGTCGGAATCACCCTGGGCTGAGGTGTCGTCTGAATTTCCGACGAAATTTGCCGTCTTATCAGGCCCAGACGGCGGCGGATCTGCTGCCAAGTTGAGCAGACCGCGACCGAGCGTTCCGCCATTCAGCACTGCGCGATCGATGGCCACGCTGCTCACGTTGGTAGAAACCCCGTGCGGAGGGGAAAGTTGCGCTTCGTCGGGGTCAGGATGGCGCTTGGAAGTATTTCCCTGTGAATCAGTTACGGGCCGATGGTCGGGAATATCGGAGGCAGCCATGGAGGAAGCTATAGAAAGAGGCTATCGGGAGCGGGGGAGACGGTCAAGAGGCTGATTGGATGCCGGAAGGACCGATGCGCATCCTCTAGACAGCCAGTGCCTTTTTCATTAGGTACAGGCGAACGTAAAGCGAACGCTGGCATTGCACCGGGGGCTCCAAGGGCTAGGAGCCTGGAATCACCGCTTTTGCTACGTTGGAATAGGCGCTTTGCTGGCCTTCGGCGTTGACCTCGGTTACGACGTAGAAGTAGGTCGTCCCAGAGGCAACCGTCTCATCGGTATAGCTGGTGGAGGCGTCCAGCGCGTTATTGATGATCTGGTAAGGACCTCCGTTCGCGGTGCCGCGATAGACGTTGTATCCCACCGCATTCCCATCTCCTGGAACCCATGAGAGATCGACACTATGGGAGCCTGCAGGGACCCCCGTGCCGGTCAGTTGCTCGATTGTGGGGGAATTCTGTGCGTTGCTAATGAAACCTGCCTTCCCGGAGCCTGTGCCGGACGTGCCGGGCGCGAATTGAATGGTGACGGGGAGGTTTTGTCCGGCTTGAATGGTGATTGGCAAGTCCAGTCCGAGGATGGCAAACTCCGAGTTCGTCGTGCGGTCGGAGGTAATCGTGACAGCACCGTTCGTGGCCGTGAGCGTAGCCTGCTGCGTGGCAGTCGATCCCACCGTGACATTTCCGAAATTGAGCGTCGCGGGAGTGACCGCCAATTGAGAACTCGTGTCCGCGACGCCGTCACCCTCGACGTTCAGCTCCAGCGAGGAATCCACGGCGTTGCTTCTGATGGTCAGACTGCCGGAGGTATATCCCAAGGCCATCGGAGTGAAAATGGCGGTCAA
>Ga0187847_10003788_pt1 | contig 11371 bp, 10 predicted proteins | sample June2016WEW_4_10_FD_132458 | JGI IMG/M metagenome (GOLD analysis project Ga0187847, IMG submission 132458) | Peatland microbial communities from SPRUCE experiment site at the Marcell Experimental Forest, Minnesota, USA - June2016WEW_4_10 | ecosystem: Environmental > Terrestrial > Soil >...
CATAACCTCGTCCGTCTACGATCCCCGTCCCCACTTCATGGTGGAGAGCCAGAAAATGGCGGGATGGACGGGACTCGAACCCGCGACTTTCGTGGTTGCTTCCCTACGGCCGTCGCTAAGACACTGTTTAGTGGCTCTTCGGTGGCTCTTTTTCAGCCTAATACGTCGACTCGATGAAGTCCCTTTGCGGCCCTCGCGGCATGGATTGCATGACGGTTTTCAAGAGGTTCTAGTTGCGGCCGTTAAAAGCCATTTAGGCTTTGAACGGCACTGTTAAAAGCCCCGCCCCTATTTTAAATATTTTCGTCGAAACGTTAAAAGCTGTGTTGATAATGTCAGGATTTCGCATACAAACTAAATTTTTATAACAATGAGGCCGGAAGCTTTTAAGAACCAAGACGCCGGACGGGTGATTCTGCACCGCACGGGTTATCACGCCTTTATCCCTGCCCCGCTTCCGCCTCCGCTGACATTTGATCAGGATCTTGTGCTCAACCTTTCACGCGCTGATACCGCTTTGAGCGAGCTCTCTGGCCTTGGCCGGGTGCTCCCGAACCCGCACCTTTTGATCGGCCCATTGGTCCGCCGCGAGGCGGTGCTTTCCTCCCAAATTGAAGGCACTCAGACCAGCCTCTCCGAATTGCTGCTGGATGAAGCAACTCCCAGCCCGGCGGCGAAATCGCCGAAGATGGATGATCTACGCGAGGTGCACAATTACGTCACCGCACTGGAATACGGAGTTGCACGCCTGGATGAGCTGCCGCTGTCGTTGCGGCTCATGCGCGAATTGCATGGCAAACTGCTCGCCGGGGTACGGGGCGAGCATGCCACGCCGGGGGAGTTTCGCCGTTCGCAAAACTGGATCGGCCCGGCGGGTAGCAACCTGACGAATGCACCATACGTGCCGCCACCGGTCGATGAAATGACCGAATTGCTGTCCAACTGGGAGAGGTACCTCCATGTCCGGGACACCGTGCCAGAGTTGATCCAATGCGCCATCCTGCACGAGCAGTTCGAGGCCATTCATCCTTTTCTCGACGGCAACGGCCGTGTGGGCCGGCTGCTGATCACCCTCTTTCTCATTGAGCGCGGCCGGCTGTCGCAGCCACTGCTCTATCTATCGGACTTCGTCGAACGGCACAAATCCGACTATTACGATCTGCTGCAGCGCGTCAGAACGCACGGGGAGTGGATTCCGTGGATAAGATATTTTCTCGCGGGCGTCGAGACGACGGCGAAGGACGCGGCAAGGCGCGCGCGGCAATTGCTGGACATGCGTGAATCGCTCCTGCGCGAAACGAAGGGGGCGAAGGCCTTGGCCGATCAGTTGCTGATCAATCCATACATCACGATTGCCACCGCCGCGAAAGTGCTGGGAGTCGCGACCCCCACCGCAACCCGCCTGGTTCGCGAGTTGGAAGCGAAGGGACTTCTCCGCGAAACCACCGGGAAGAGTTGGGGCAAGGTCTACGTCGCACCCGGCGTGCTTGCCTCGCTGGAGCAACGTTCCACAACCTGACACCTCGTAACCCTTAGCTCAGCGAGAATTAGGAAATGCGTATCCGCGTTCTCAGTGACCTGCATCGGGAATTCGGAACAACGGACCTACCCGACGTTACCGCTGACGTGGTTGTTCTCGCCGGCGACATCGACCGTGGCATCAAGGGCGTCATGTGGGCAAGGAAGGCGTTTCCCAGCGTTCCGGTGCTGTACGTGGCCGGCAATCACGAACACTACGATGAACGAATCGGAAGGTTGCACGAAAAGCTGCGAGAAGCAGCGGCTCGCTCAAACGTCACTGTATTGGAGAACGAAACATTTGAACTGGGCGGCTGGCGCTTTTTCGGTTCCACGTTCTGGACAGACTTCAATCTCTTTGGCGACCGCCAGTCCGCCATGATGGCGGCCGGCAACAAGGAAAGCGGCATGACTGACTATCGGAAGATCCGGCGACAGGACACCGGCAAGTTACAGCCGAAGCACACTGCTCTGCTCCATGCGGGATCGCGCCTGGCCCTCACACAGTTTCTCATGGCGGGTGATCGTGCCAGGTCGGTGGTGATTTCGCACCATGCCCCTTCGATTAGATCGGTCCAAACTGGGAAAGAAGTCGACTTCATCAGTGCGGCCTACGCCTCCAATCTGGAAGACTTGATCCTCAAGCAAGGCCCTGCACTGTGGATACATGGACACATTCATGAGGCCCGCGACTACCTGCTCGGCAACACCCGGGGTCCTGAACAATTCGCTTGGGTACCAGACCGCTCGCGACCCGAAGAGAACCGGCTTTCGTGCCAATCTCGTCGTGGAGTTGTGACTCCAATTCGTTAAAATGGCGGGATGGACGGGACTCGAACCCGCGACCTTCTGCGTGACAGGCAGACGCTCTAACCAGCTGAGCTACCACCCCATGATTGGGAAGAACGATCACATTCCGGAGTACAATCCTATCGGTCAAGAGGGAATTGAGAAAGTCCCAAGGACGAGGCCAGCCTTTGGGGGGGCGCTCCTCGCCGGTCGCCCCTTTTTGAACCGAGGTGAAAAAGCGGGAATCGGGTTGTTTCAAACGGCATATCCCTCGGCTAACGCCGGTTTTAACTTGTCCAAATCGACACCCAAATCTAACCGGGAACGGTATTTCGGCGCATTTACGCGGTGGTAGCTCAGCTGGACAGAGCAACGGTTTTCTAAATCGTCGGTCGCGAGTTCGAGTCTCGCCCACCGCGCCAAATACCCGTTACTTGCCCGAATGGGCCATGACACGGTGCCACAGGTCGGCCTCGCCTGGAATCCCGTGCCGACGAATCCGGTTGCCGATCTCCTCAAGGGTGGGCTCGTCGACCCGGTGTCTCGGGTCGCCGGGCAGATCATGCATGACCCTCCTCGCCAGCGCCCAGCACGCCCAGGCCCTCCACCGGCGCTGCTCCCTGCGAGGTTCGTTCATCCGATCCGCGTAATGCTGAAAATGAACCCGGGGATTGCCAATGAAGACCCCTTGCGGCGTGTGCCTCATGATCCAGACGACTGCTGCGTAGGGCATCGGCCAATCCGCCAGGATCGGTTCGTCGCCCTTGAGGTCTGCTCCCATCGCCCGGTCGAGGCACAGGATCGCGCGGGCGGCGTATTTTCTCTGCCAGAGCGAATGGGCATACTCTAGGCAGGCGTCATAGAACCGATCCCCGCGGTCGTCGGCATCGAACGCATTGAGCGTTCGGTAGTCGAGACCCGGCCTCGGGGAAGGCAGATGGGGGCATGGGGCCAGCATTCAGGGTTCGGTGACCGCAAATCGCGGGCTCGTCAATGCGGCTCGACAGGCATGCGTCATTTGCGAGACAAGAGCATCGCTGAAGACACCCACCGAAAGGCAAGACCCCGGGATCCCGCTGTGGAGGCGCGCCGCGATTTGGCCGGTCGCAATGCTCGTCCGGCTCTGGCTGATGACGATACGGATACGGATGTCCGAGCAGGACCTGGAGGCCATCACGCTGCAGGGGCAGCCCATCACCTTCATCATCTGGCATAACCGCCTCCTCATGACGGCGGAGATCGTGCGGCGCTACCGGGGCGGCCACCCCATCTACGGGCTCATCAGCGCGAGCAACGACGGAGCGTGGCTGGCCGGATTTTTCTCCTCGGTAGGCATTCGCGCCGTCCGCGGCTCCTCAAGCCGCTTTGGGCGGGAGGCGGCAACGGCCCTCGTCGACGTGCTCCGCGCGGGATTCGACGTCGGCATCACCCCGGACGGGCCAAGGGGGCCCGCTTACGAGATGAAGCCCGGCGCCCTCATTGTCGCCCGAAGGGCGCACTCTCAGGTTGTGCTCGTGGGAATGGACTTCGAGTCGGCGTGGCGGGTCTCCAGCTGGGATGGATTCTACCTCCCAAAGCCCTTCTCCTTCATCCACATGCGATTCGAGCTCATCAAATTGGACGAATTGAGGGACCGCGGCGAGGCCGCCCGTCAGCTGGGCGTGCGCCTCGTCGCCATGAATCCCGACAGGATCCCGGCCCCCGTTAGAACGCGGGCGTGACCGTCACGGTGTCGCCGGGCGAAGCGACATAGTCGCCCCCGCTGCTCCACAGCTGGTCGTTCAGGAGGAATTTGAAGGTCACTGGCTTCTCGACTCCGGAGAGGACGATCCTCCACGTGTCGCTGGAAACACAGTCGAGCAGGGTGCCCTTGCTCCAGGTCAATCCTGCACTGTCCCCGCGGACGTAAAGGGAGTTGCCGAAGCCGATGTCGATCTTGGCGGTGATCGTGACCCGGGATACCGTTGGTTTGGCCACCAAAGCCGGCACGGGCGCGGGAGCGGCTGGTTTCTTCACCTTTGGTTCAACGGTGGATTTGAGCGCCGGGGCGGGCGCGGTGAGCTTGGTCGCCGGGGCGGGCGTCTTCGATGTCTTTGATGTCTTTTTCATGCGATGTTTTACCCTGGGTACAAAGTGCCCCACGGACGTTTCGAAAACAAAGCAAATACGACGCCAAACAGCAATAGGACGCGGAATTTCCACGTCCGCCACTCGTTTGCCATTCAGCCGTCACAACCTAACCCGGTGGCGTCACCTCACCTGCAACGTTTCGCCCTCAAATTGGAGATTGAGCGAGGGAATCGAAACCGCCTTGCGATTTCCGTCCTTGCGGATCTTGCCGGCCACCCAGGCGTCGTAGCCCGCAATCCGGGCCGCCTCAAGGGCCGCCGGCGCGTCGCCCGGCGCGACATAAACGGCAAAACCGATGCCCATGTTGAACGTTGCGTAGGCCTCCCTAGGGGCAACGGGGCCGGCCTGCATGAGGAACCTGAATATCGCCGGGTGGGGACGCGGGGCCGTGATCTCGTAGACGAAGGGCTCTTCGAGACGCATCAGCTTCCGCCATCCATGCCCCGTGACGTGCGCGGCGTACTTGAGCCGCGTGCCGCGGCGCTGGCATTCCCTCACAAAGGCTACGTAGAGCGTCGACGGGGCGAGGAGCGCCTCGCCAAGCGTCGCCCCCCCCTCGATCCGCGTCCCGTAGCGCCCTGGCAGGCTCTCAGCGATCTTCCTGCAGAGCGTGAGCCCGTTCGTCTGGACGCCGGAGGACGCAAGAAAGATGATCGCGTCCCCCTCGGCCACGTCCCCGACGATCCGCAGGGACTTCGGGGAGATCCTGCCCACGGCGGAGCCGGCAAGGACGATTGCGGACGGCTCGATCAGGCCGCGCAGCGCAGGGGTCTCTCCCCCGCCCCACACCGCTCCAGCGGTCCGGCAGCCCTCGGCAAACCCCTTCACGAGCTCCTGCGCCCGGCGCTCGTCGGCAAACCATTCGGAACTCCCGACGGCGGCATGCATCGCGACCGCGATCGGAAGCGCGCCGCAGGTCACGAGGTCGTTCGCGATCGTCGCCACCGTGTCAATGCCTATGGCCCTGTAGAAGCATCTGCCGCTCTCCGACTGGACCGCGTCCGCCACCAGGTTCTTTGTTCCGAGCCCCTCCTCCACATGGGCCAGGAAGTGGTCCTCGGCCTCGATAAGGTAGGCGCTTTCCCCTCGCACGGTGGAGGGCTCCTTGAATCCGTGGCCCGCGAGAAGGTCGGTGGTCGTGAGCGCCGCCTTCTGGCAGGCGCGCTTGAAGGCGTCCAGGGGGCCGTAGCTCACCCCGGAGGATTCATAGGAGAGCGGCGGGGTCGGGCTCAATAGGATCTCCCCTCGTTCTTTTCGTAGTAGTTCACGTAAGCCTGGTTCACTACCCGGTATCCGCCCTCCGTCGGGTAGTGTCCCGAGAAATACCAGTCGCCCGTGTGGTTCGGGACAGCCGCGCGCAGGTTCCCTATTGTCTGGAAGATGATCTCGATCTCGCCCTGCCACTCTATGTTGGCGGGCCTGACGAGTTTCGTGATTCTCGCCGATATCTCCTCCGCGGTGAATGGCTCATAGAGACGGCGGACATGGTTCACCGAACCCCGCCTCTCGACCTCCTCCCGGCAGGATCTGTAGACATCGCCGAGGAGCTCCGTTCGTCCGGTTTCTTTCAGCAGGTCTATCACGGCCTCAAACGCCACGAATTTCCCTATCTCGGACATGTCGATTCCGTAGCAGTCGGGGTACCTGATCTGCGGCGCCGTCGAGACGATGACGATCTTCCTCGGGTTGAGCCGCGCGAGGATCCGGATGATCGAGCGCCTGAGCGTCGTGCCGCGGACAATCGAGTCGTCCACGCAGACGAGGTTGTCCTTGCCGGCCCTCACCGATCCGTAGGTGATGTCGTAGACATGGCTGGCTAGCTGGTTGCGCATCGATTCCTGGCCGATGAAGGTCCGAATCTTGATGTCCTTGCTCACGACCTTCTCGCCCCGCGGCCAGTTGCGCAGGATGAGCTCGTCGAGCACCGGCTCGGTGAGCGTTCCCTCGGCGCTCGCCTTGAGGATCGCCTCCTTCACCTCGCCGCGTCGCCTCGTCCTGAGGGCCGACATGAGCCCGTAGTAGGCGACCTCCGCCGTGTTGGGAATGAAGCTGAAGACGGTATCGGCCCAGTTGTGGTCGATCGCCTTGAGCACCTGGTCCGCCAGCGTGCCGCCGAGGGCCTGGCGCTCGCGGTAGATGTCCAGGTCATTGCCGCGCGAGAAATAGATGCGCTCGAATGAGCACGACGCCTTCGGCAGCGCCGGGGTAAAGGGCTGCTCCGAGATGGCGCCGCGCCGCTTGATCACGACCGCGTGGCCCGGCTGGACCTCCCTCACCTCGCCCGCGGCGAGGTCGAAGACCGTCATGAGCGGCGCCCTTTCCGAGGCGAATGCCGCCACCTCTTCGTTCTGGAACCAGTGGCAGGGCCTAATGCCTGACGGGTCGCGCGCGACGAATGCGTCGCCGTTTCCGACGAGGCCGCAGAGCACGTAGCCGCCGTCCCATTTCTGCGAGGCCCGAGACAGGACACGCGTGAGGTCCAGCTCCTCGCTGATCCGCCGGGAAAGCTCCTCTCCGGCAAGGTTGCGTGTCCGCAGGTAACGATAGATGTCCTCGTGCTCCTCATCCAGAAAGAAGCCGATCTTCTCCAGGATGGCCTGAGTGTCCGTGGCGAAAACGGGATGCTGTCCGATGCCGATCAGCGACTGGTTGAGCTCGGCGGTGTTCGTCAGGTTGAAATTCCCGCACAGGGCAAGGTTGCGGGTGGCCCAGGGGCTCCGCCTGAAATAGGGGTGGCAGGCGCTCAGGTTGTAGCCGCCGCTGGTCCCGTAGCGCAGGTGACCGAGGAAGAGCTCTCCGCCGAAGTCGAAATTCTTCTTCACCGTCTCCGTGAACTCGGGATGGATGACGCCCGAGGCGACCATGTCGTTGTACTGGCCGAGGAGATTCTTGAAGATCCGGTCGAGCGGGTTGGACTTTACGTTGCGCTCACGGAACATGAACGGATCGCCCGGGGCGACGTTGAGCTTCACGCAGGCGACACCGGCGCCGTCCTGCCCGCGGTTGTGCTGCTTCTCCATCAGGAGGAAGAGCTTCGTGAACCCCCAGAGAGGGGTACCGTACTTCTCCTGGTAGTAGGAAAGCGGCTTCAGGAGCCGCACGAGGGCCACTCCGCATTCGTGGGAAACAAAGTCGCTCATCGCGTTTCAGCCTAGTCCGGGACGCTTCATCGCAACCTCTATACTGGTTTCCCAGCCCGTTCGCAACCGCGACACGGCCCAATCGAGGCGGCCAAGCCCGGTCGCTACCGAAAGCGCAGCCTCCGCCGTCACGGCGCCGATGTCGTCGGCGGGAACCCCTGCCTCCCCGGCGTCGGAAAGGACCGCGGGCAGGTCGGCCGGCGCCACCGAAATGATGACGCGTCCCTGGCTCTCGCCGAACAGGAGGGCGTCCTGGCGGGGTGCGGCGAACCTGGACAGGTCGACGGACGCCCCGACGCAATCGGGGCCGAAGAGCATCTCGCTGATCGCGACGAGGAGGCCCCCCTCGCTCAGGTCGTGGGCGGACGCCACGCGTCCGGCCCTGATCTGCGAAAGGAGGAGGTCCTGGAGGCGCTTCTCGGCGGCCAGGTCCACGGCCGGGGCGTCTCCCGTCTTCAGTCCGTGGATGATTCCCAGGAACTGGCTCCCTCCGAGCTCCGAAGGAGCGCCGCCAAGCAGCACGAGCCGGTGGCCCGCGGAGCGGGCGAACTGGCGGGTGATGTGGGATTCCTTTTCGATGAATCCAACGACGGCCACCGTAGGCGTCGGGTCGATCGAGCCCTCGGGCGACTCGTTGTAAAGCGAGACATTGCCCCCAACGACCGGAACGTCGAAGAAACGGCACGCCTCGGCGAGGCCCGCGACGCATTCCTTAAGCTGGTAGAAATTCTCGGGCTTGTAGGGATTCCCGAAATTGAGGTTGTCCGTCATCGCCAGCGGAGTCGCCCCGGCGCACACGAGATTGCGCAGGCACTCGACCATCGCAATCAATGCGCCCCGCCGCGGGTTCAGGTAGCAGTACCGCCCGTTGCAGTCGTTCTTTATCGCGATGAACTTCTCGCTCGCGCCGAGGCGGAGCCGCACCACGCCCGCGTCGCTGCCCGGGAGAACAGCGGTTCCGTGCTGCACCATGTGGTCGTACTGGCGGTAGAGCCAGCGCTTGGAAGCGATGGTGGGATGGGAAAGGAGCCTCGGGAGGGCGGCCAGGGCCGCCGGCAGGTCGACGTCGGGAAGGCCCGACCCCTCGGGGGTCCATCCCGACGTCTCACCCATGTAGGCGGGCCTCGCGGACTCGCGATGGTAGATAGGCGCGCTGTCGGTGAGGACCGAGGCAGGGATGTCCGCGACAACGACGCCGTGCTGGCGCACCACCATGCGGCCCGTGTCCGTGACGGTTCCGACATGGGCGGCGTGGAGGTCCCATTTGGCAAAGACCTTCTCGATCTCGTGCTCGCGTCCCTTCTGCACGATGACGAGCATCCTCTCCTGGGACTCGGAAAGCATGATCTCGTAGGAATTCATCCCCTCCTCGCGCTGGGGAACCCGGTCGAGTTCGATCTCGATGCCCGCCCCGCCCCGGCTCGCGGTCTCGCAGGTTGAGCAGGTGAGCCCGGCGGCGCCCATGTCCTGGATTCCGACCACAAGACCCGGGACCGCCATCATCTCGAGGCAGGCCTCGATGAGGAGCTTCTCCATGAACGGATCGCCCTTCTGCACCGCCGGGCGGTCCGAGGAGCTCTCGGCACTCAGCTCCTTTGAGGCAAACGCCGCGCCGCCAAGACCGTCCCGACCCGTCGCGGCGCCGACATAGTAGACCGGGTTGCCGAGTCCCGTCGCTTTTCCGAGCCGAATCTGATCGTGGCGCAGGGTGCCGAGGCAGAGCGCGTTCACGAGGGGGTTGCCCTCATAGGAGCGGTCAAAATAGACGTCCCCGGCCACGGTCGGAACCCCGACGCAGTTGCCGTAGTGCGCTATGCCCGCCACGACGCCGCGGAGGAGCCGCTTGGTGACGGGCGAATCGAGTTCGCCGAATCGGAGCGAGTTGGTGAGGAGCACCGGGCGCGCCCCCATCGTGAAAATGTCGCGGATGATCCCACCGACGCCGGTCGCGGCCCCCTCAAAGGGCTCGATGGCGCTCGGGTGGTTGTGCGACTCGATCTTGAACGCGATCGCCCATCCGTCGCCGACGTCGATGATGCCCGCGTTCTCCTCGCCCGCCTTCACGAGGACGCGGCCGAAATTCTCGGTCGCGCCTTTCTTCTCGGTCGGGAAGCCCTTGAGCAGGGGCCTCGTGTTCTTGTACGAGCAGTGCTCCGACCACATCACAGAGAAGATCCCAAGCTCGGTGAGGGTCGGCACGCGGCCCAAATGCTGGCGTATCTGGTCGTATTCCTGGGGGAGGAGCCCGTGCTTCTTGATCAGCTCCGGGGTGATCGGCTGGTTGAGGACCGGGTCTGGATTGGGCGGCAGTTCCGCGCTATTCATGCCGCGCTCTCCTTCAGAATCTCAGGGAACCGCTTCGAAAGGACGGCGCGCGCCACCTTGATGCCGTCACGGCTCGGATGGAACCTCTCGAAGCAGCGGTCCGGATGGGGCATCATCCCGAACACATTGCCCTCCTCGTTGCGGATGCCGGCGATCGATCGCAGGGAGCCGTTCGGATTGTCGACATAGCGAAGGAGGATCTGCCGGTTGGTCTCAAGCCTCTCGAGCCCCGCCTCGTCGATCCTGAAGTTGCCCTCTCCGTGGCCGATGGGCATCCGAACCCTCCTGCCGACCGTCCGGGTGTTGAAGGCGACGCCGGCGTCCTCGACCGCCAGGTCGCAGGTGATGCAGCGATACTCGAGCGAACTATTCCGGATGAGCGCCCCCGGCAAAAGCCCGGCCTCGCAGAGTATCTGGAACCCGTTGCAGATGCCGAGGACGAGGCCGCCCCGCTCGGCGTGCTCTCGGACGGCGCCCATGATCGGCGAAAAGCGGGCGATCGCTCCGCAGCGCAGGTAGTCGCCGTAGGCGAACCCGCCCGGCACGACCACCAGGTCCGTGTCCACGAGCCGCTTCTCCTTGTGCCAGACAAAGCGCGTGGGGAGCCCGAGCCCGCTCGCAAATAGCTGGAAGGCGTCCTGGTCGCAATTCGAGCCAGGGAACTGCAGAACTGAGATGTTCATGGGGCCGCGGCTCACCCTCCGGTGATCTCGCAGTGATAATCCTCGATGACCGGGTTGCTCAGGAGATCCCGGCAGAGTTTGTCGAGCTGGGCCCGGAATTGCGGGGAGTCGCCCCCGTCCAGCTCAAGCTCGATCACCTTGCCCACGCGGGTGCTTCTCAGCCCCAGGAGCCCCAGGCTCTCGAGGGCGTGGCCAACGGCCACTCCCTGTGGGTCCAGGACGTTCTTCTTAGGGGTTACGAATACTTTGATCTTCACGGACCGTTAAAGGCAAACGATGACGCCGTGAATCCCCAAGCGGTCAAGGTTTTTGCCCCAGAATCCGCGTCATTTTTCACGGTTTCTGGGATGAAACCTGCTGTGTTGCTCCAGGAGGCGCCTGCCCTCCACCGAAGTGTAGATCTGCGTCGTTGAAATGCTCGCGTGGCCAAGCATCTCCTGGATTGCCCTCAGGTCGGCGCCCCCCGAGAGCAGGTGCGTTGCAAAGGAATGGCGAAGCAGGTGGGGTTTGACGGTCTTGGTGATCCCCGCCCTGCGCACATGCTTCTTGACGATGCCCCAGAGGCCCACCCGGGACAGCGACGTCCCGCGACTGCTCAGGAAGAGTTCGCTGCGGGTGCGGCTTTTCACGAAATGGGGGCGCCCCGAGGTTATCCAGGTTGAAACGGCGTCACGGGCGCGGCTGCCCATGGGGACCACGCGCTCCTTGGAACCCTTCCCGAAGACCCGGGTGAATCCGTTCTCAAGGTCCACCTGCTGGAGCGCAAGGGCCGCCAGTTCGGAGACA
>Ga0187847_10003789_pt1 | contig 11370 bp, 8 predicted proteins | sample June2016WEW_4_10_FD_132458 | JGI IMG/M metagenome (GOLD analysis project Ga0187847, IMG submission 132458) | Peatland microbial communities from SPRUCE experiment site at the Marcell Experimental Forest, Minnesota, USA - June2016WEW_4_10 | ecosystem: Environmental > Terrestrial > Soil > Wetlands...
CATCGAGATGCCGATCATCAGACGCAGGACATTGATGCGGCCCAGGTGGTCTGACATCCAGCCGGAGAGAATACGTCCCGAAGCGTTGCCGACGGCGCCTACCACCAGGCCGAGAGAAGCCAGCATGGTGCCGGGAATGCCCACACTCTTGGCGAAGGGCACCAACTGGCTGATGACCATCAGACCGGCCGTGCAACCGAGTGCGTAGGCAAGCCACATGAAGTAAAAGGTCGGCGTGCGCAGCGTCTCGCCCGGCGAGAAGTCATAGGTGGTCGCCACCGCTTTCGAGCTCGAAGCCGGGGTCCAGCCCGCAGGCTTGTAACCAGCGGGAGGGTTCTTCAACAGAAATGCGCCAATCACGGTCATCACCAGGAAGATCGCTCCCAGGATCTGAAAGGTGGTCCGCCATCCGAAGTGGGGGATCAGATAGTTGGCGGACAAGGGCCCAAAGATGGCCGAACCAGCACCATAACCGCCGACCGCCAATCCCACCGCCAGACCTCGCTTGTCCGGAAACCATTTGGACATGACCGGAATCGGCGTGGAGTAGCCGAAGCCGTTGCCCAAGCCTCCAATCACGCCGAAACAGATAAACAGGTACATGAGGCTGGTGGTGTAAGCGCACAGGAAGAAGCCGATGCTGACCAGGACACCGCCGGTGAGCGAGATCCAGAAGGGCCCCAACTTGTCCTGCAATCGCCCGGCAACAACAAACGTGAGAGCAAACACCGCCACGGCGATGGTGAAGATGGTGGAGGTATCGGCGCGTTTCCAGTGGAACTCTTTCTCCAAAGGAGCTACAAAAACGCTCCAGGCATACAGCGTGCCCAAGGCAAGATTCATCATCATGCCGCCAAAAACACGCCACCAACGGTTCAAGCCAGTGTCACCGATCTCAACCGACCCGGTCGACTGCGTTGCTGCTATCGCCATGTCCTATCTCCTTTAGCGAGCGCCGAGAATCAGCGTTGCGCTTCGATGTGATCATCAAGGAATTCAGGGCCTGGAATGGTTCCGCTGTCCGCGTGAGAGGGTGCAGAAATTGCCCGGGGCCCGGCTGTCTATCAGCGAGTTGACCTCCCACAGTTTCGAGCTAACAAACCATCCTAAAGCCTGGTCTGGGCGGACCGGGCTGAACACAGAACCGTTGGCGGGAAGCGATATGGGGTAGAGGAGAGTGGTCAAGTCTTCCCCCTGCAAGGGCGCGAACGCCGGCCTGAACGTTGATTCCGGCCTCCCGGCTGGGAAAGGTTCGTTTCGCCAGTCCGGGCCCAGCAGGTTGAAGCTAGCGACCTCGCTTCCCGCCTTTGTTGAGCCGTTGTGGACGGGATTGTCCTTCGTCCCGCGGGCCGAGGTCTGTGACCCGAGATACGGGCGCATGTGACTTGCATCACCATGTGCTTGGTTACAGGCCTGCAATCTCTCCCGCTCACCGCCAAGCCCGGCCCCCTCTAACGACAAAAAGCACGCATCCCCGGAGTCAATCTTGCCAGCCCCGGCGAGGCGTGGGAATCCTACTTATAGGGGATGTGCAGGATTCCCGAAGTGATAGCATAGGAAGTAATGTCGGAGGGCATGTGGGATCACCTTACGGCTTTGAGCTGGTTGAAAATTGTGTAATCTGCAAACTCCGTAGCGACAGTTTTTTTTGTTCTCTCCCCAAGACCGCTCTGGAAGCGTTTGACCGGATCAAGTATTCGGCGGCCTACCCTGCGGGCGCGGTGCTGTTTGTGGAAGGTCAATCGCCGCGCGGGATCTACATGCTGTGCAAGGGACGGGTGAAGCTCTCCACGACGTCTGCTGAAGGCAAGACCCTCATCCTGAAAATTGCCCAACCCGGCGAAGTGCTGGGTATGCACGCCACGGTTTCGGGCACGCCCTACGAGATCACGGCGGAGACCGGCCAGCCCTGCCAGTTGAATTTCGTCAAGCGCGACGACTTCCTGAACTTCCTCCAGAAACATGGCGACGCGTGCCTGAAAGCGGCGCAACATCTCAGCAAGGATTGTCAGAGCGCCTATCAGCAAATCCGCAGTCTGGGGCTTTCGCATTCCGCTCCGGAGCGCCTGGCCCGCCTGCTGCTGGAGTGGACTGCAACCAGCCACGATCAAGCTGAACCCAAGGTGAAGTTGGCGCTGACCCATGAAGAGATCGCCCAGATTATCGGCACCTCACGCGAGACCGTGACCCGCGTCCTGGCGGACTTCCGCAAGCGTCAGGTCGCCGTCCTCAAAGGCTCTACGCTCACCATCCGCAACAAATCGGTTTTGGAGAAACTGGTCGGCGCCTAAGAAGGGGACGGCCTTCAGGCCGTCCGCAAAGGGCCTGATATTGAAACGGGCTTTAGCCCCTGAGGGACTGTCCGGCCAATCTTCCTATAGAAAATTATTGCGGCTGCAGAATTTTTTCTGCCCGCGAGTTCTGCTGACGATGACTTTCCACTACCTCTTGTGCCTGGTGCACGAACTCCGGCAGGCGGAGCCGTGCCCCGCTGGAAAGTTTATTGCCAACTTCGAACGACCAGCCCTCCAGGGTGATGCAGATCGCTTCCGGCGCGTCGCCATATAGCTGCTGCGCGGCCGATAGCAGAGCGGACGGAGTCAGTTGGTGAGTGAAGCCGCTGGGAGTGTTTGCAGGCAGGACGCAGCTCTGGCGAATCGTTCCGGGCTCCTCTGCCGACGAGGCGTCGAGAAACAGCACAAAGCCGCAGCGGGAAACGTCCTCGGCCATCTCCGGAGTCAGTTGCTGGGTGGCGATGACTTCCACCTGGAGATCGTTGCGGTAATGCTGTTCGAGTTCGTGGGCGGCATGGCATCCCACGGCATCGTCACTACGCAACAGATTTCCATAACCAATAATCAGGGTCCCGGTCACGATGGAGTCTCCAGAGGGGCGGCAAAGAATCGCGCGTACTTCCATCCATATTCTGTTTTGAAAAATCTGGATGTGCGATGCCTCACGTGGCAGCGTGACGGCGTTTGTTATGACGGCTTCTTCTTTCCCGGCAATCCCGCCGGGTTTTAGTGGGTGCGTTCGCGGAAGCGGGCTTTCATGCCGGTCGCCAGCGAGATCGCGTTCTCGCCGTACTTCTCACGCAGGCGGTCGGCGGCGGAGAGCGCGTGGGTCCATTTCTCGTGTGTACGCTGCCCGACCAACCCGATCTGCTCGCTCTCCGGCTCGAAGTGCGAGGCGTGAACTCCCAGCAGACGAATCGCATCGCCCTTCCAGTTGGCGCGAAAGAGCTGACGAATCGCCGCCAGCACTTCGAAGTCGACCGACGTGGGCTGGTCAAAGGTATGAGCGCGGGTGATGGTGTGGAAGGCCGTATCGCGCATCTTCAATTGCAGAGTGCGGGCATGCAGTTTCTGTTCGCGCAGGCGGCGGCAGACCATCTCCGACAGGCGCGCCAAGGTTGATTCCAGCTGTTGCGCATCGCTGCTGTCGTGCGAGAAGGTGTGCTCGTGGCTGATGGAGCGCGGGCCTTCGTCGGCGCCAATGTCGGCATCGAACCAGGCGCCAGCATCGAGGCCACGTGCCTTGCCGGAGAGTGCCAGGCCGAGCGCTCCGAAATTCCGTTCCAGCCAGCGCTCGTCGCGCGACGCCAGATCGCCCACCTTGCGGATGCCTTGCTCGTGCAGGCGTTTCTCCATTACCTTGCCGACGCCGGGAATCTTGCGCACATCGAGCGGTGCAAGAAAATCAACTTCACCGCCGGGCACAATCCAGAGCACGCCATTAGGCTTCGCCTGGTCTGAGCAAACTTTGGCCACCAGCCGTGAGGTGGCAATCCCGATGGAACAATTGAGCTGGGTCGCGTTCTTCATCGCCAGGTGAAGGGCGTGGGCGGCGCGCAGCGGCGGACCATGCAGACGCTCGGTGCCGGTCATGTCGACGTAGGCTTCGTCGATGGAAACCATCTCCAGCTTGGGCGAGAAGCGATCCAAGACTTCGTAGACTTTGACCGAGTAGTCGCGATAGCGATCGGGATGTCCGTCAACAAAGATAGCCTGAGGGCAGAGCTTGGCTGCGGTGCGCAACGGCATGGCCGAATGTACCCCGAACTTGCGCGCGGCATACGATGCGGCCGATACCACGCCGCGCTCGTTGGGACGCCCGCCGACCACGACCGGCTTGTCCTTCAACGACGGGTCGAACAGCTCTTCGACCGAGACGAAGAAGGCGTCCATGTCGACGTGAAAAATGGTGCGCTGCGCCGAGGCCATGCTGAGCGCGATTGTAGAGCAAAACCAATCCTTGCGAGCCCGGCGATGTGGCCCAAATCCACGTTCCGAACCGGCTCTTCGGCTAGAGCCGGCCGACGGGCGGACAACAGCCCGCCTCGGGCGCAGCCAAGGCCAAGGAAGCTTGATTTAAGGAGTGGGTATTTTAGGACGACCTAAGGGAACTGAACTTATGGCAGGTTTCCGCCAGCGGAGGCGCTGCCGTAGGGATTCATCTCGGTGGGTTCGTTGGCCTCGGACCAGGCGCTCTTCTGGTCGTTGCGGCCAGTATATTTCTCGTAAACCACGACGTGGAGGACCGGCTGGCGCTCCTCAATGGGATCGACCATGCCCTGCGCCTGTAACGGCAGCAGATAGCTGCGGATCCACTCGTACTGCTCGTAGCTCAGGTTGCGGCGCGACATATCGAAGGTGACGCCGGTGAGATGGGTGGAGGCAGTGTCGCCGAACTCCGGCGCGGCGAAGCGGTTCCAGCGGCGCAGGCGGTGCTGCTGCTCCACGGTCCGGACCATCGAGGTAATCAGGATGTTGGAGTGGAACTGGTCGTAATAGGCGGCGCTGAAATCCTGAAGGAATTCACGCGTCCAGGGACGGCAATAGTGCCGGTTCTCAGCCAGATCGGGGGCGAATTTCAGACCATCGGTCTCAGAGACGGGCACCAGTTCCTGGGAAAGTTCGTAACGTGTGAGCTCGTACTCGTCGGCGATGCGCGGCAATTGCAGCCGGTCCAGCTCTTCATTCTCACGCACCAGCATGTCGTGGGAGCCGGGGAACATGGGAGTCCACCTGCCCAGCCCGACCTGGTAATGCCCGTGACGCGTGGGCAGGAAGGATGCTGTCCGCAGTACGGCATGGCCGCGGTGCATCTTGGTGTGGCTCACGGCCCGTGTGACTGCCAGGGCCGGAAGGCTGGCGGTCAGCGTGATCACAAACAAAAGAACGGCACAGCCCAGTCGGCGCTGAGGAACATTCGACACGAATTGCAACTGGATTCTGTCCGGCGACCAGATGCTTAAGAATGGCGGCAAAAGCATATCTATAGTAATGGTGCAGCTAAAAAGGTTAATACCCCATTACAACACAGAAGTGAGGATCGGCCAAGACCTTCCGGGCCCCAGGATGACCCAAAAGAGTCACGCCGTGCAAAATTGGGAAGCCCGAAGCCCACTCTCGCCAACAATCGTACTTTAACTCCCGCCTCGAAAGATCATCTCCGTGATAGTGAAGTCGTCGGTCAGGGCTGTGCCGCCGCGAAACTTGGTCACCGCCTGTTCAACGGCAACCAGACCCAGGTGGCAACAGTTTTCCAGGCGCTCCGTTCCGAAGAACTCGCCGCTCGCGTCTTCGGCCTCGGTAACACCGTCGGTGACCAGCAACAGGCGGTCGTCGGTGCCCAGGCGGTGACGCGTTGCCTGGAACTCTGCCCCGGGAACCAGCCCAACAGGCAGATTGCCTTCCTCGAGCTTGGTGATCTTACCTCCCGAGACCAGCAACGGAGGCACGTGTCCGCAGTTCATCAGCTCCAGGTCTCCATCGTTCATTAAGCGGGCGACCACCAGCGTGGCATATTTCTGGCCGCCGACTTTCTCGCACAGAAAGCGATTGACCGCGGCCATCATCTCCGGCAGCGGCAAGTCGAGGGCCAGCTGCGAATACAACATGCCTTGCAGGATGGAAGCGACCACCGCCGCGGAGACGCCCTTGCCGGAAACGTCGGCGACGATCAGGGTCAATCCCTTGTCGGTGTAAACCAGGTCGAAGAAGTCGCCCCCGATGTCTTTGCAGGCATAGCTGACGGCATTCACTTTGGCGAAGGGCACGTCGGGAACGGTCACCGTCATCAGGCGCTGCTGGATCTCGGCGGCGATAGCCAGCTCCTGGCGATAGCGCTTGGCAGCATCCTCGGACTGCACCAGCGAGGCGTTCTCCACCAGGGTGGCGGCGCCGTTGGCAATGGTGCGCAGAATGTCGTGGCTCACCGAGGAGAGCTTGCCCGACAGGAACTGGGCGTCGAGATACAAGACACCCTGAACGCTGGGGCCTCCCTTGGTGTCATCCTTGGCCTTGTCTTTGATGACGGTCTTGCGCAGCGGAATACAGATGACGCTGTGGAGGTTGTGCGCGACCACGCTCTCGCGGCCCGCCAGCTTGCCGGTGTCGTCGGTGTCGGTGACGAGAAATTCCGAGGCGCTGTTGGCGGCGTCGCGCAGTACGGAGCGCGAGATGGTGCTGTCATCGGTGATGCTTTCGCCGGTCTTGTCGCGGCCCGCGGCCAGGCGAAGTTCGCCATCGGCATGGTGGAGGAAAACAAATCCGCGTTCGGCGTGGGTGAGACGCAGCGCCGCTTCCAGCAAGGTTTGCAAGACATCCTCGAGGACGCCGCTGGTGTTCAGCTTGCGAGCTGCTTCCAGAAAGACACCGAGCATCTCCAGATCGGAGCCTGCTCCGCTGGCCGGCTTCCAGGTGGAGAACTGGCTGAGGAATTGCTGCGCCGCGCTGGAAGGAGAGCGGTCGGGACTGTACAGGACGTAATTGGCGCCCTGCACGCCGAACTCAATGCGATCGTTGCGGCCCAGCTTGCGGCGGTTGACCCGCTCTCCGTTGACGAAGGTGCCGTGGCGGCTGCCTTGGTCGACGATGAAGGTCCCATCGGGCTCGCGGACGAAATGAGCGTGCTCGCGAGAGACGCGGGGATCGGCCATCACCATGTCGCGGTCGGTGCGGCGGCCAATGGTGAAGGGAAAATGGTCAAGGACAATGGTGCGGCGGTCCGTTCCTTCTACCACCACTAGGACGGCGGGGTCGCCGGTGGAAGGGTTTTCGGATTTGCGCAACCATATGCCGGTAGCGCCCATGAAGCTCGTCTCCTTGATATCGCTGCGGGTAAGTCGCCCCCACAGAGCTTGCCATTCAAACTATAGTCTAAGTGCCATGGCTCATCCAATGCTGTTCTACGCCGCGGGAGAATGCGGGCGGGGCGGCAGTAGTTTCCGCCCAAGAATCCCGGGTTTCGGCGTACACTGTTTGCCGGCTTCGTTCCGTGGCCCAACAGAGACCCGTACAAGGAGAGACTCTTGAAACTGCGAACCAGCGCGATCCCCGCAATCGTTGTCGCCTTTCTGCTCTTGTTGCCATGGGCGGCAGCGCAAATGCCTCCGCAAATGACGCCGTTTTCTGCCGACATGCAATTCAGCTCAGCCCACGGTAAAGGCGGTGCGACGCGCGAGGCGAGCGGCAAGATTTACATGGCCCACGAACACATGCGCATGGACTTGACAGGCATGCAGGGCGGCCCCGGCGGCAATGTGATCATGATCACCAACTTTGTCACCAAGACGAACGACACCCTGATGCCGGAACAGCACATGTACATGGAGTTCAAGGCCGACCAGATGCAGGGAAGGCGTGCGGGCATGGGGCCCAGCATTAAACCGCTCGCCGACCCCAATAATCCCTGCGCCAATATGGATGGGGCAACCTGCAAGAACCTCGGCACTGATCAGGTGAATGGCCGCAGCTGCGATCACTGGCAGATCACCGATAAGAACGGCAAGGTCAGCAATATCTGGATCGACCAGAAGCTCCATTTCCCCATCAAGACGGTTTCCGAGGACTCGTCCTGGGAGTTGAGCAACATCAAGGAAGGCGAGCCTTCCGCCAGTCTCTTCGAGATTCCTCCCGGCTATCAAAAGATGGACATGGGCGGCATGATGCAGGGCATGCGCCCACCGCAGCAGCAATGATCAAGAAGTAGCCTGAGGTTTGCGATTTCCGCAGTTCTGACCCTTGCGGCGGTGGTCACGTACCGCCGCAGTGCGGTCATCCGGACAGGCCCACGGCAGCAACCTTTCGCCGATTCTGGGTTCTTATACTCGAAGGCAATTTGCAAGCGAGATGGTTGGACCGTGATACTTCGCGATTACGTTGTCCTCGTCCGTCGGGTGCCGGCAAAGTGATTCGGCGGCCGAGCATCTCTTTGCCGGATGAAACATCATCTAAGAGGCGAGAGCTTTCATTTGCGGCAAAGCCAAAAGGGGCGGTTCGGTTCCATGAAAGAGATGGTACAAGTGAGAACGCAAGCCAGGTTTTTCGCGGCATTCCTACTCTTCTCAATATTCCTGGTTGTACGAGTATTCGGTGATGATGCCGGCGATCCTCCTAACCGGGTGGCGCGGCTCAGCTATATGGAAAACGCTGTCTCCTTCGAGCCGGCTGGGGAAAACGACTGGAGCCAGGCGACGCTGAATTATCCCCTCACCACTGGCGACCGCCTGTGGACCGATGTGAACGCGCGCGCGGAGCTGGAAACCGGCAACGTCGCCATTCGCATGTCGCAGCAGACCGACCTTACGACCACCAATCTGACCGACCAGTTGCTTCAGCTTGGACTGGCGCAAGGCTCGCTGCGCGTCCGGATTTACGATTTGCGTCCCGGCAATACGGTCGAGGTTGATACTCCCAGCGCTGCCATCACGCTCTCACAAACAGGGGATTACCGGGTCGACACATATCCGGACCAGAACATGACGATGTTGACCGTCAACAGCGGCGAAGCGCAAGTCACCGGAGATAGTCTCAACCAGATGGTGGCAAGCGGGCAGGCCGTACAGTTGACGGGAACGAATCCAGTCCAGCTGCAATGGGTCTCCGTGCCTGGGCCCGACAGCTTCGACCAGTGGTGCAGCGAGCGCGATCAGAAATACCTAAATGCGCAGGCGCGGCAATACGTCAGTCCCGAGGTTCCCGGCTACTACGATCTGGATGGTTACGGAAGCTGGACGACGGAAGCCGCTTACGGTCCCATCTGGTATCCCACGACAGTGCCCGTGGGATGGGCGCCTTACCGCTATGGCCGCTGGGTCTGGGTCGAGCCGTGGGGCTGGACGTGGGTCGACAATGCGCCCTGGGGATTTGCTCCCTTCCACTATGGCCGCTGGGTACAGGTAGGGCCGCGCTGGGGCTGGCTGCCAGGACCAATCGCGGTGGCTCCGATCTATGGGCCGGCGTTCGTCGCTTTCGTTGGTGGCGCGGGATTCTCGGTGGGGGTTGGTGTGGCGGCGTGGTTTCCGCTCGGGCCGGGCGAGCCGTTCTATCCCTGGTATCACTATAGTCCGGGGTATCTGCGGCAGATCAACGTGACCAATGTTCGCAATATAAACGTCACCAACATTACCAACGTAACGAACATCAACAACGTTCACTACCGTTATCAAAGCGTGGCTACCACGGCGGTTTCCCAGAGCGCATTTCGCAATGGGGAACCGGTAATGCGAAATTTGGTGAAGGTAAGCCCGGAGCAGCTCGCCCACGCTGAAGTCATTCCGCATCCGGAGGTCAATCCTACGCCGCGCGCCATTGCAGCTGGGAACGCGACTCATCCGCCGGTGCCGGCGCAGCGGCCCGCGATTTTGCAGCACCCCCCGGTTTCCGCAAAAGCAGAACCAGCACCCGCGCCGAGGAGTGTTGAGCCTTCCCGCCCAACTGAAGCGCCGCATACCAGCGAGCCGGCGCGTCCGACTGACGCGCCCCACGAGAATCCACCGGTGGCAACCAATCGGCCTTCTCCGGAGACTCCGCCGGCAACCGTAAGCCGTCCGCCCAGTGCGCCGCCGCAGACTCATCCGCCGCTGGTGTCCAGAACTGCGCCTCCGCAGGAAAAGTTGCGGTACCAGCAAAAGGCTCCGGCCATGGAGCAGCATCCGGGACGTCCTCTGGAGCCGCAACAGCGGGCCAATATCTACGCGGGAAAGCCGGCGGGGCCGATGCAGGACCAGGAGTTTCCGCCGCACGGTTCCTCGCACGCAGCGCCTGCGCCGCATGCGAGCTCAGGTTCGCATGGAGGCGGATCCAAGCATTAACCGGATTGCTCGCGGCGCCAGGAAAAATCCGGAGGTGCTGTCCAGTTGTTGCTGTACATATTCAAAAACTGGACGTTTGGCGACTGGTCCAGCACCCTTTTATATCTTCGATCAAGGTGTGAAGAAAACGCGGATATAATGTAGTCACGCTCCCATGTCAATCGCAGCCCGGCGCAGGCTGCGGGTGATCCACGTGAGAAGTCAGCGAGCGACGTTGCCAGTAAGCCCACCAATTCGTCAGGACAAGAAACGCAGCAGTACCCCCGCGATTGTCGCGCTGTCGATCGCCATTTTCTTCTTGTTCACCGTCATTCTGGCGCAAGCGACCTTCAAGCTGACGTTTCTGCAACCGGACACGAGCGAAGAGACCGTCATTTTCGCGGCAGTCTCGGCGCTGATTTTCCTGCTGTTCGTTGCGCTGACATTCGTCCTGATTCGCACCCTGCTGCGCCTCTATGCGGAGCGCAAGACCGGAGTTCTGGGCTCGCGTTTTCGCAGCCAGATGGTGCTGGGCGCATTGCTGTTGTCGCTGGGGCCGGTGATCTTCCTGTTTCTTTTCTCTTATGGGCTGATCAATCGTTCCATCGAGAAATGGTTCTCGCGCCCCGCGGAAGATGTTGAGTACCGCACCAACGTAATCGCCTCGCTGCTTACGGAATACGCGCAGACCAACGCGCGCGACGAAGCGCTGCGGATCGCGGCAACTCCCGATGCGCAGAAGTCGTTTCACACCGGCAATTTCACCTTCATCATGGACGAGTTCCGCCGCAGCGAAGTCACCATGCAAGGTGGATTCGCGTTTGCGCTGGTGGACGATCAGGCAGAGGCCAGCTTTCATGCTCCAGAGGCGTGGCCTTTGATTCGCCGTCATCTGCCGGAGGCAGCCGCGGTCCACGGGCAGGCGACGCCGTTCGATTTGCTGGGGCAGATGTATGTTCTGGGTCGGTCACACGTCGGCGATCACGGTCAGATTCTGGTGGCCATGCCCCTGCCGCAAAGCTACTTCAGCACGCTGCGCGACATCGAGCGCAGCCAGGAGCAGTATCGCGAGTTGCGCCTGCAACGGCGAAGGCTGCGGCGCACCTACCTGGGATTTCTGTTACTGCTGACCGTAGGCGTGCTGTTCGCCTCGACCTGGCTGGCCCTTTTCCTGTCGAAGATGGTAACGCGGCCGCTGGTGGCGCTGGCGGAAGCCACGCAGGAAATCTCCCGCGGCCGCCTCGATTATCGGGTGGACGTTAAGGCCGGCAGCGAAATCGGCAAGCTGGTGG
>Ga0187847_10003790_pt1 | contig 11370 bp, 7 predicted proteins | sample June2016WEW_4_10_FD_132458 | JGI IMG/M metagenome (GOLD analysis project Ga0187847, IMG submission 132458) | Peatland microbial communities from SPRUCE experiment site at the Marcell Experimental Forest, Minnesota, USA - June2016WEW_4_10 | ecosystem: Environmental > Terrestrial > Soil > Wetlands...
AGCCCGAACAGGCCCCAGCCGACCGCCGGATTGATGGTCACGAGTCCGCGGATGCCGTCCATGAGCTGTGAGCCCGACTTTTGCGTTGCGTGGCCGACCGTGAAGAAAATCGCGGACTTGGTCAGCGAATGTACGGTCATGTGCAACAGCGCCGCGAAATTCGCGACCGGGCCGCCCATGCCGAACGCAAAAGTGATGATCCCCATGTGCTCGATCGACGAATATGCGAACAGACGCTTGATGTCGCGCTGGCGCCATAGGCAGAACGCGGCGACCACGACCGAGACGATGCCGAACCCCATGAGCATTTGGGCCGGCCACGCAAGATGCAGCGATCCCTCGACCAACACTTTGCAGCGCACGACCGCATAGATCGCCACGTTGAGCAGCAGCCCGGAAAGCACCGCGGATATCGGCGTCGGACCCTCGGCGTGCGCGTCCGGCAACCAGTTGTGCAGCGGCGCCAATCCAACCTTGGTGCCGTATCCGACCAGCAGGAACACGAACGCGAGACTCAAGACGCGCGGCTCGAGCTGCCCCTTGACGGCATTCAGATGGGTCCACAACAGCGCGTTGACGCCCTGCGAGCCGAGGACTTTCTCCGCCGCGATGTACACGAGGATCGTGCCGAACAGCGCCTGGGCGATGCCGACGCCGCAGAGGATGAAATATTTCCAGCCGGCCTCGATGCTCGCGCGAGTTTGATAGAAGGTCACGAGCAGCACCGTCGACAAGGTCGCCGCCTCCATCGCGACCCATAGCAGCCCGAGATTGTTGGTCGTCAGCGCGATCAGCATCGTCGCGAGAAACATCTGGTACATGCTGTGATAGAGACGCAGCCGCCGCTTCGCGATGTGCCGCCGCGCGATCTCGATGCGCATGTAGGGCCGCGAAAACAGAGCCGTCGTCAATCCGACGAATGCCGTCAGCGTGGCGAGAAAAATATTGAAGGGGTCGATGAAGAACTGATCGTGCAGGAAGATCTGGTTTCCCTCAACGATCACGCGCGCGCTCACGGCGCCGGCTCCGAGCAGCGTGACCGCACTGAACAGCACATTCGCCTCCGGCGCCCAGCGCCTCGCACCGAACCACATCATGACGAATGCGCCGAGCAACGGTGTACCGATTAGAGCGTAGAACACCATGCTACGGCTCATCCTCGCGCGACTCGAGGCGCTCCAGATCGAGGCTGTCGAACTGCTCCCGAATTTGGAAGAAAAACACGCCGAGCACGAGCATCGCGACCAGCACGTCGAGCGCGACGCCCATCTCCACGACCATCGGCATGCCGTAGGTCGCGCTCATCGCGCCGAAGAACAGCCCGTTCTCCATCGACAGGAAGCCGATCACCTGCGACATCGCCTTGCGCCGGGTGATCATCGTGAGGAACGCGAGCAGGATCACGGCGACCGCGATGCCGATCGCGCTGCGCGTCGCGGTGCTCGCGAGCGCCGTGATCGGCTGCGCCAATCCGAAGGAGAACACGACGACCACGAGTCCGATGAGCATCGTGCCCGGGATGTTCAGTAGCGTGTCGGTGTCCCAATACACGCCGAGGCGGCGGATCAGCCGGTGCAGCAGCCACGGCAGAAACACGACTTTGAGGCCGAGCGTGAGCGTCGCCGAAACGTACAGGTTGCGCTCGCCGGTACGCCAGGCGAGCAGCAGCGTCGCCGCGCACAGTATGGCCCCCTGGAGCGCGAGCAGATTGACGAGCGTGACCACGCGCCGCTGCGCGAGCATCGCGAACGACAGCAGCAGCAGCAAGGCCGCGAGGCTGTTGAGGAGTTGCAGCACGAAAGTTGCGACGCTCACGGCTAGCCTCCGAGCAAAATGTGCACGAGCAGCCCCAAGACCGCGAACAGGAACGCGGTCGCGAGGAATTCGGGTGCGCGAAAGACGCGTAATTTCGCCGACACCGTCTCGATCAGTGCCAGCGCGACGCCCGCGAGCGCGAGCTTGAGCGCAAGGACCGGGATCGCGCCGAGCAGCTCGAGCGGCCCTGCCTCGCCCATGGCCGCACCCCAGGGAATGAACAGCGCGAAGCCGATGCAGGTGTAGTTGAACAGCTTGAGCGCGGCGGCCCATTCCATGAGCGCCAGATGCCTCGCCGAGTACTCGAGCAGCATCGCCTCGTGAATCATCGTGAGCTCTAGGTGGGTCTGCGGATTGTCGATTGGGATGCGCGCGTTCTCGGCAAGCAGCACCATCGTGAAGGCGACCGCGGTGAACGCGAGGCTCGGGCTCAGGCTCAGCGCTTGGGTCGCGAGGCGCTCGGAGATCAGCGGCAGCGCCGTCGTCATCGAAATCAGCGAGGCCACGAAAATGACCATCAGTAGTGCAGGCTCCGCGAGGAAGCCGACCATCATCTCGCGCCGTGCGCCGAGCGTGCCGAACGGCGTGCCGATATCCATCGCGGCGAGCGCGAGAAACACGCGCGCCGTCGCGAACAAGCCGACCAGCGCGATCGCATCGGCCGCGGTCGCGAACGGCAATCTGGTTCCCATCGAGGGGATGATCGCCGCGGCCGCCACCATCGTTCCGAATACGATATAGGGAGCAAGGCGGAACAACGGCGATGCGCCGAGCGCGATCACCGCGTCCTTGTGAAACAGCTTGCGGATCAGGCGGTAGACCTGCAGCACGCTCGGCGCGCTGCGGTTCTGCAGCCAGGCGCGGCACTGATTGACCCAGCCGAGATACAGCGGCGCGGCCGCGAGCGCCGCGGCCACCTCGAGTACCTGCGTGAACAGCTCGATCGCCCTCACAGCACGAGCGCCAACAGCACGATCAGCGTCACGAACGCGTACAGCAGATACAACGAGATGCGCCCGTTCTGCAGCCAGATAAAGCCGCCCGCAACGCGCATCACGAGCGGCTTCAAGGGTGCATACAGCCAGTTCCAGATCGGGTCGCCGATCGTGACCCGGTAGCGCGGCTCGGCATCGAACGGCGTCGGCAAATGGCGGTGCATCGCAAAGAAAGGCTCGAACAGTTGCCGAATCGGCTGACCGAAACCCTCGGCCGTGTCCTGCATGCGCGCATTGAGCGGACCGAATCCGCAATCCCACGCGGGGACCGCGCTCACGCGCCGGTGATAGAGGCGCCGCACGACGATCATCGTCAGCAGCACGGTCGTGGCAATCAGCCCCAGGAAGCCGAGCGGGGCGTAGGAAGCCTGGCGGTCGCTGATCGGCACGAGCAGCCACCACGGGGAGCCGGCCTGCGCGAGCGCGCCGATATGCAGCTGTTCGCCGACGCGAGCGAGCGCGCCGATCACCTGGACCGGCGCGAGACCGAGCGCGACACAGACGATTGCGAGCCACGCAAGACCCGCGCGTTCCAGAAGACCGGGATCCTTGGCCTGCGCGAGTCCGCTTTCGCGCGCCTGGCCGAGAAAGATGATGCCGAAGAATTTGACCATCACGTAGCCCGCGAGCGCGGCGACCAGCGCGACCAAGCCCGCGCCCAGCGGCAGCAGCATGTTCACGAAGGAATGCGCGACTTCGTGCGAAAACAAGAACGCCTGCAGCAGCAGCCATTCGGAGACGAAGCCGTTGAGCGGCGGCAGGCCGGCGATCGCGAGTGCGCCGATCAGCGTCAGCCACGCGACCCAGGGCATGCGGTGGATCAGGCCGCCGAGACGGCCCAGGTTGCGCTCTCCGGTTGCATGATGCACCGAGCCCGTGCCGAGAAACAGCAGGCTCTTCATGAACGCATGATTGACCGCGTGATAGAGCACCGCGAGCAACGCGAGTGCCGCGAGCGCCGGCATGCCGACGCCGTGAAACACGAGCGCGAGACCGATCGCGGTGAACAAGATGCCGATATTCTCGATGGATGAATAGGCCAGCAGGCGCTTCATGTCGGTCTGTGCCGCCGCGAACACGATGCCGTACAAAGCCGAGAACAAGCCGAGCGCGATCGGCACGAGCCCCCACCACCAGGCGAGTCCGCCGAGCAGATCGAAGCTCACGCGCAGCATCCCGTAGACGGCCATCTTGAGCATCACGCCGCTCATGAGCGCCGACACCGGCGAGGGCGCCGCCGGATGCGCTTCCGGCAACCATACGTGAAACGGCACGAGCCCGGCCTTGGCGCCGAATCCGAACAGCGCGAGCAGGAAGGCAACACCCGCGCCCGCGGGCGACAGATGCGCCGCGCGCATCGCATCGAACGTGAATTGCCAGCTGCCGCCCTGCAGGACGCCGAAACTCAGCAAGATGCCGAGCGCGCCGACGTGGGCCACGACCAGATACAAGAAGCCCGCCTTGCGAATTTCGGCGATGCGGTGGTCGGTCACGACCAGGAAATACGAGGAAAGCGCCATCGTCTCCCAGGCGACCATGAAGCTATAGGCGTCGTCGGCAAGCAGCACGAAGCCCATGCTCGCGAGAAACAAGTGGTACTGCAGGCAGGTAAGGCCCGCGGGAGTCCCCTGGGGACTGCGAAAATAGCCGGCACCGAAAATCGAAATGCCCGCCGAGGAACCGCCGAGCAAAATCAAGAACACGGCGCTGAGCGCATCGCATCGCAAATGCATCGGCAGGTCAGGCAGACCGATCAGCAAGGTCAGCTGCTGCGCGGCGGACTGCGCCGGCGTCATTTCGAGCGGCGATGACACCAGAGCCCAGAGCCCCAAGGCCGCCAGCATGAGCCCGAGCACGGCGCCGAGCGGATAGAGCACGCGGCAGGACAACGCCGCGCTGCCGGGCCGCAGCAATCCGGCGAGCCCGACCAGCATCCATGCAGAGAGCACGAGAATAATCGCGGACAGCGGAGAGCCTAGGATCTCGGACACAGCGATGTGATCATCCTATTCAACTTCAATGCACGTTCCATTATAATCCAATTAACACGTGACTAGCGAAAAGCGCACTGCCCGTCTGACCATCCTCATCGACCCTCGCAAGAAAGCGCTGTTCGAGCGACTCTGCGCGGCGGAAGACGCCGTGCCGTCGCAGGTCGTGCGCCGGCTGTTGCGCCGCTATATCGAGGAGCGACTCGGCAAGCCATGGACTCCCGAGGACGCTGCGCCGGTTGCACCGCGTCGCGTGCCAAGCGCGCCTCGGCGCAATCGCCCCCCCATCGCGCGGAGGTAAGCCGGCTTGAGCGATACCTTGAGTTCACATCACGTTGTCATCGTCGGCGCCGGATTCGGCGGCCTCGCTACGGCCGTAGGCCTTGCCGGCGCGCCGGTGCGCATCACGATCATCGATCAGCGCAATCATCATCTGTTTCAGCCGCTGCTCTATCAGGTCGGGACCGCGACGCTGGCGACCTCGGAGATCGCGTGGCCCGTGCGCCATCTGCTGCGCAAGCGCAAGGAAATCACGACCTTGCTCGGTATCATCTCGGGTGTCGATGCGGCGAATCGCAAGGTCTTGTTCGAGGACGGCGCAGAAGCGAGCTATGACACGCTGGTACTCGCGACCGGCGCGCGCCATGCCTATTTCGGACATGATCAATGGGAGCGCGACGCACCAGGCTTGAAGACGCTCGAAGACGCGACCTCGATACGCCGGCGCATTCTGCTCGCGTTCGAACACGCCGAGCGCGAGACCGATCCTGCGCTGCGCGCCGCGCTGCTGACCTTCGTGATCGTCGGCGGCGGACCGACCGGCGTCGAATTGGCGGGCGCGATCGCGGAACTCGCGCATGAGAATTTGCCGCCCGATTACCGCAATATCGACACGCGTCAGGCGCGGATCGTATTGATCGAAGCGGGCCCGCGCATATTGCCGGCGTTCACGCCGGCACTCTCGGCCTATGCGAAGAGCGCCTTGGAGAAACTCGGCGTCACGGTCGAGCTGGGCCACCCCGTGCGCGAGTGCAGCGCCGACGGCGTCGTATTCGGTGACCAAGTGCTGGGCTCCAAGGTGATCCTGTGGGCCGCCGGCGTGCGCGCTTCGGCGGCCGCAACCTGGCTTGGCGTCCCGGCTGACAACGCCAACCGCGTCGTGGTCGAACCCGACCTCACGATCCCCGGCAGACCGGAGATCTTCGCGATCGGGGACACGGCCAGCATCGCGGCCTGGCACGGCAAGCCGGTACCCGGGATTGCACCGGCCGCAAAGCAGCAAGGCTCGCATGTCGCCGCGACGATCCGGCAGCGGCTGCGTGGAAATTCGGCGCAGCACCCGTTCCGATACAAGCATTCCGGCAACCTCGCGACGATCGGCAAGAGCACCGCGGTCATCGATTTTGGGTGGATCAGCTTGCGCGGCCGTCTCGCCTGGTGGGTATGGGGACTTGCGCATATTTACTTTCTGATCGGGGTGCGCAATCGTCTCGCTGTGGCCTTGAGCTGGCTGTGGATCTACTCGACGGGGAATCGCAGTTCATGCCTGATTACCCAGGGCGAAAAAAAGAGTCCTGCACTAAGCGAGGAGGAAGCGCCGCAGGAATGAGCCGCCGGCGTCGGTCGCGAGCCGCGTTCGGCATTTTGCTTGCGCTGGCGACACTCGGCGCGCCGACCGCGTGCGTGAAAGCCGGCCCCGGCAACTCGCCGGCGCCGGGCGGTGATGCGGCTGCCGGGCGCACCGTGTTTTTGCAGCAATGTTCGATTTGCCATACGGCTGCGCCCGACGATCATGGCGGTGGCCAGGGACCCTCGCTGATCGGCGTCTATGGGCGGCATGCGGCCGGCGATCCGGCTTTCGGCTATACTGCGGCGCTGCGCGCGGCGCCGCTCAGGTGGGATGCGGCAGGCCTCGATCGCTTCTTGGCTTCGCCGACCACGGTCGTGCCGGGCACCGCAATGATCGTCGCGGTCCCCGATGCCAACGAGCGCGGCAATTTGATCGCCTATTTCGCGCAAGGCGCGACCGCCCCGGCGGCTGCGGGCCGCGCGCTGCCGGCAGGACCCGCCGCGCCGTCGGCCGAGTCCGAGGACTGGCGCAAGGACACCCCGGGCCGCGTACATCACATCGATATCGCGTCGCTGCCGCAGCCCTATGCTTCCAGGTTGGCGCGCAATTCGCCGAAGCTCGTCGAGCGGCCCGCAAATGCGCAGTTATCGGTTCCGCCGGGATTCCACGTCGCGGTATTCGCCGCGCAGTTCGAAGCACCGCGCAAAATGCTGGTCGCACCGAACGGCGACATCCTCGTGACCGAAATGTCCGGCGGGCGCGTGAGCCTGCTGCGGCCTGCGCCCGGCAATGGCGCCGTCGCGAGCCGCAGCGTTTTCGCCGCGGGGCTCAAGCAACCGTTCGGACTCGCGTTCTATCCCGACGCCGCGCACCCGCAGTGGCTCTATGTCGCCGAGACCAATCGCGTCGTGCGTTTCGCCTACACGATCGGCGACACTGTCGCCCGCGCCGAGCCCCAGATCGTCGTCGCGAATCTGCCATCCGGCGGCGGTCATATCACGCGCGATATCCTGTTTTCGCCCGACGCCCGGCGGCTGTTCGTATCGGTGGGTTCGGCCTCGAACGTCGCCGAGACGATGTCGAAAAAGACGCCCGAGGAGATTCAGCGCTGGGAGGCGCAGTACGGCTTGGGGGCGGCTTGGGATAAAGAAACCGAGCGCGCTAGCGTCATGGTGTTCGAGATCGGGTCGGGCAAACCGGGCCGCTTGTTCGCGACCGGGCTGCGCAATTGCGTGAGTCTGACGCGCCAGCCGGACAGCGGCGAACTTTGGTGCACGACCAATGAGCGCGACAATCTCGGCGATGATCTCGTGCCCGATTATTCGACGCGCATCCATGAGGGCGCCTTCTACGGCTGGCCGTGGTATTACCTCGGCGCACACGAGGATCCGCGGCTGCGCGGCGATCGCCCCGATTTGCGCGACCATGTGACCGTCCCCGAGGTGCTGTTCCAATCGCATTCCGCACCTTTGGGATTGAGCTTCTACACGGCAACGGGCGGCGCGTCCGCGTTTCCCGCGCAGTACGTCGGCGACGGCTTCGTGAGCTTTCACGGCTCTTGGAATCGCGGCTTTCGTACCGGTCACAAGATCGTGCGCCTGCGCATGCACGCCGGCGTCCCGACCGGTGATTATGAGGATTTCCTGACCGGCTTCATCATCAGCGACGGCGATGCCTGGGGCCGCCCGGTTGCAACCGTGGAGCTGCCGGATGGATCGCTCTTGATGAGCGATGACGGCGCCAACCTGATCTACCGCATCTCTTACAATCCCGCCGATCCCCGCTGAAGCTAGTCAAGGACCATCATCACAGACTTAAGCCCTTCTAAGACCTCAAGTTTTCGCCACTTCGGCCGAAATCGAATGAGGCGACACGCAAGCTTCGCGGGCGTGCGCGTGGAGAGTCGGGAATGGGCACGCAGACAATGCTGGTTTTGCATCAGACCGACTTTGGGCCGGCGCCGCGCATGCACGGGCAGGCGGCGTGCACATGGCATCCAACATGAGCGCTCTGCCAAACGCCGACCTCGACAGCGAACATCAGGCGCTGAGCCGGTTTTTGGCGCTTGCGCCCATCGGACTTGCGCTTCTGTCGCTCGACGGTGAGATCCTGTTCATCAATCCGGTCTGCGAGCAGCTGCTGGTGCCGTTCACCCGCGACCGCAGGCCGCGCAATCTTTTCATCGCGCTCGAGAACGTCGCGCCGGATCTGCGCCGGGCCGCCGCGCAATTTGGCGATCGGCACGGCATGGTGTGCGACGCCGTGCGCATCCGATCGACGCGTGCGCTGTCGTTGAGCCTGCTCAAGCTCGACCGCGGCCGCCTCATGGCGGTCATCACCGAACTTGCGCAAGCGCCTGCCGAGCGACGTCGCGCACGCACGGCCGAGGGCCGCGATTCATTGACCGGGCTGGCGAATTCGCATGCCTTCGCGGCAGCAGCCGAACGCGAGATTGCGCGGCACCCGGAGACGCCGCGCAATTTGTGCTTGTTGCTGCTCAATGTCGATTCCTTGGCGGCCGTCAACGATGCCTACGGGCATGCGGCCGGCGATGCGCTGCTGCGAAATCTCGCCGCGAACCTCGTCGCAGGCTGCCGAGAAATCGATCTGGCCGCCCGTATTGCCGACGACGAGTTTGCGCTACTGCTGCCTGCGACCGCTCTCGACGGCGCGTTCGCGGCCGCGAACCGCCTGCGACGCACGATCGAGTCGCAGAGCGTGATCGTGGCAATCCACTGCTTTCGCTATACGGTCAGCGGCGGCGTCGCCGCGATGGATTCGCCCGACGCGAATCTCGAGACGCTGTCGACGCGGGCACGCCAGGCGCTGTTCGCGGCCAAATCCGGCGGCCGCAATCGCATCGAGAGCTGGTAGCGGATACAAAGCGCGCACATATGCCCTCCCCCGACCGACCCGGCACGTTCGAGTCCTTGAAGCAACTGCTCTATCGGGCGCCGATTGGGCTCATCCAGACTTCGCTCGACGGCGACGTCGAGACATTGAATCCGATGTCGGCGCAGCTCCTGCTGCCGCTCTCGCGCGACGGCAGCCTGGACAACTTGTTCACGGTGCTCGAGAGGTTTGCGCCCGAGGTGCGCGAACTCGTGGACGCGTTCAGGGCTCCAAACGGCGTGATTTGCGATGCCGTGCGCATTCAACTCGATGCCGGCGTCGTCGGCAATTCGTCGCCGCAATTCCTCTCGATCAGCATGCTCAAGCTCGACGAGCAGCACTTGATGGGCATGATCAGCGACATCAGCCAGCAGGTAGCCCGCGAGATGCAGGGCTACGCGCGCCGAGCCAGCGACGCCGCGCGCATCGACACGCTGACGCAAATGCCGAATCGCACGGCGATCTGCGAACACATTCAAAATGCGATGCGGCGCGAGCCCACGGACGGCAGTTGCGAATTCGCCGTGCTGTTCCTCAACTGCGATCGCTTCAAGCAGATCAACGACGCGCTGGGTCACGCGGTCGGCGACGAGATGCTGAACCTGATGGCCGATCGCCTGCGCTCGGCGCTGCGCGCGCAGGACGGCTTCGTGCTCGGCGATGCCGAACATTTCATGGCGGCCCGCGTCGGCGGCGATGAATTCGTGGTCTTGGTAGATCATCTGCGCCGGCCCGACGACGTACACGCGGTCGCACAGCGCCTGCTCGACAAATTGCTGAAGCCGTACGGCATCGGCGCGCACCAAATCCACTGCGGCGTCAGCATCGGCGTCGTACTGCGTGCCCAGGCGGTCGGCGACGGCGACGGCGTCGTGCAGAAGGCCAGCATCGCGATGGTCGAGGCCAAACGCACCGGTGGCGGCCGCTACGTGATATTCGAGCCGCACATGCAGGAGCGCGCGGCGCGCCGCAGCGGTATTGAGGTCGACCTGCGCCGAGCGCTCGCGGAACGCGAGCTATTCGTCGTCTACCAGCCGATCGTGCGCTTGCGCGCGGACAATACTCGCGAAGGCGCGATGCATTCGGCCGGCGTCGAAGCGCTCGTGCGCTGGCGTCATCCGACTCGCGGCCTGATTCCCCCGTTGGATTTCATCGGGGTCGCCGAGGAATGCGGGCTCATCGGACCGGTCGGGGATTTCGTGCTCTCGACGGCCTGCCATCAGTTCGTCGCGTGGCAGCGACAGCTCGGATCGCGCGCGCCGCAGACGCTTGCGGTCAATCTTTCTCGCGCCCAGTTGTTTCAGCCCGGATTGGTCGATGCGGTCCGCCATATCCTCGACTCGAGCGGCATGCGCTCGCGGCAGCTGCAGCTCGAGGTCACCGAGAGCCTTGCCGCACAGGACGAACGCGTGCAACGGCACCTGCACGACCTCAAGGAATTGCGGCTCACGCTCTCGCTCGACGATTTCGGCACCGGATACTCCTCGCTCGCGAGCCTGCACCAGCTGCCGATCGACACGGTCAAAATCGACCGGTCCTTCGTCAGCCAGGCTGATACGAGCTACCACCACCGCGTGCTCATCGAGGCCACGGTACGGGTTGCGACCAGCCTCGGCATGAGCACGGTTGCCGAGGGCATCGAGACGCTCGCCCAGGCCAACGTGGTCCATAAGCTCGGCTGCGAGAAGGGCCAGGGCTACTATTTCAGCAAGCCGCTGTCGGCCGCCGACATCGTCCACTGGCTCGCCGACAAGGAGCCGAGCATCGGCTGAGCCAGCCGGCTCCGTGTAGGCGCCTCGCCGACACCCGCGAACGGGATTTTCCGACTACCGCGGACCAACGCAAACTCTTAGGCTGAAAATTGGATGCTGGGATCCTATTGCCTTGGGAGTACGCCACATGAGCTTGTGTAAACCGAAAATGGTCGATGCCGTCATGCTCGCGTTCGCGCTCGCGAGCGGCGCGGCGCTCGCCGACGACGGGGTGCCGCTAAAGATCATCAACGACAACACGAGCGACGTGATCGTGACCGTTTACGACTTGAACAGCGTGCCGCCGCGCGTCGTCGTCACGGGCGAGCGCATCAACGGATTCAGTTCGGTGCCGA
>Ga0187847_10003791_pt1 | contig 11369 bp, 7 predicted proteins | sample June2016WEW_4_10_FD_132458 | JGI IMG/M metagenome (GOLD analysis project Ga0187847, IMG submission 132458) | Peatland microbial communities from SPRUCE experiment site at the Marcell Experimental Forest, Minnesota, USA - June2016WEW_4_10 | ecosystem: Environmental > Terrestrial > Soil > Wetlands...
CGTGGGGTTCATGATGCGGGTGTAGATGTTGCCCAGCTCGGCCAGACCGAAGAGCGCGGCGGCGTGGGCCGTGTCGCGAAAGACGTAGCTCGTGGTCTGGTAGATCGGGGTCGCCCGGGCTCCCGTCGCGGGGTCCGGTGCCGCACCAGCGTGAATCTGACGTGTCTCGAATCCCCAATCAGTCACCGCAGTCTCCTCAAAGTCGCTCGCCCCCAGGCGCACGGAACGTCCGTGACCGCAGATACTAGAGAAACCTGATGGAAGTTGTCAACTTTGTTGCGTGGCGGAACGTGTCTACGACGCCGGGAACTCCGTGATCGAGTTACTCCTACTGTCGGGGACCCACAGGTGTCCCGAGGAGTAGAGGATGGCGAAGGTGTTGGAGAAGTCGTAGGACTTGGCACTGATCACCTGGACCAGCGCGCCACTCGAAGCGGAGAACTCGGTCACGGTGGCGCTGCCGTCGTTGGCCACCCAGAGGTCGGTGCCGTTGGACACAATGCCGCGCGGGTACTTGAAGCGGTAACCGGCGCCCTTGAGGACCCTAATAAGCGCGCCACTCGAAGCGGAGAACTCGGTGACGGTGTCGTCGAACGCGTTCGTCACCCAAATGTCGTTGCCGACCATTGTGATGCCCTCGGGCTGATTGAAGTCGAAACTCGCGGCGCTGATATCGCGCACCAGCGCGCCCGTGGAGGGGGCCAGTTCGGTCACCGAGTGTTCGTGCGTCTCCCAGAGGTGCCCGCCGAGGTAGGCAATGACGATGGGGTCATCGGCGTCGGACTTGGCGGCCCTGACGAACTTCACGAGCGCGCCCGTGGAGGCCGAAAACTCGGTGCTGGTGCCACTGGAGTAGTTCGCCACCCACACGTCGGCGCCGTCGGTGGTGATCGAATAGGGAATGTCGAAGCCGTAGCTTGGACCCTTCAGCACCCGCACCAGGGCGCCGGTCGACGCCGACAGCTCGGTCACCGAGTGCTCGTTGGCGACGAAGACGTCGGCGCCGGTCGCGGTGATGGCCTCGGGATCGTCGAATTCGTAGCTGGCACCCTGCACCTCTTGGACCAGGGCGCCGGTCGAGGCCGACAACTCGGTCACCACGGGGTACGCGGTGTCCCCGACCCAGATGTTCGCCCCGGACTGGGTCAAGGCGCTCGGACCGGCGAGGGCCGCACAGGGGCATAAATTCTGGGGGAAGGCCACGACCTGGGAGATCTTCGGCGAGAAGATGTTGACGCCCGAGAGCGAACCCGATCCGCTCACGTCGTAGGAAATCGACGCCGTTCCCGTCAGGCCGTCCGTGCTCGTCGCGGTGACGGTGTAGGTGAAGTCGCCCGGCGACGACGTGTCGAGGGCGCCCGGACTGGTCGAGTTGTTGCTGTCGAGGCACGTCGCGATGCCCGGTCCCGACGCAGCCTCGGTGCACGTGAAGCTGGTGGGCACGCTTTGACCGACGCTGTAGGTCTGGCCGTTGGCCGGAGACGTGATTGTCGCGGTAGGGGCGGCATTCGTTCGCGGGCTCACGAGATTGGCCGTGATGTGCTGTCCTGCCGCCGAGGCGCTGAGCGCGTTCGACGCGACCGAGACGGCGCACGAGGCGAGGGCCAGCGTGAAGGCCGTGATGAGCCGAGCTCGATTCGTGAAGGGAGCGCGGCGCGGGTCATTGCTCATGGGTGGTCCTTCCGATGGTTGCAGGAGTTGGCGTGAATCGGTGGCCGCTACACGGCGCGGTGCTGGCGGTGCCGACGCGATGCGGTCTCTCATCAGGGCCCACTTTCGTCCCGCGCCACCGAACTGACTGCTTGGACTTTACTTCGGTGCCGGCGAGATCCGTTGCACTCGTTGGTTCTTAGTGGCGATCATCTTTCGGGTCACCCCGCCTTAGCGGGTGACGTTGACGTCGTCCTGGGGTGATGGATGGTGCTCTGGGGGCTCGGGGTCCAGATAGGCGCCCGAGGAGGCGGCGCCCACGTCGGACATCGCGATGTCGCCCGCGCCCGAGAGCCCGACCTCGACGTCGTCGCTCATCGAGTGAAAGACCCGGGACTGGCCCGCGCCGCGCAGCCACGAGAAGACGGCCCCGATGAAGCAGAAGAGGGCGGCCAGCATGAAGGCCAGTCGCAGCCCGTGCGCGAAGGGGGCGGAGATGAGCCCGGGGAAGAAACCGTGGCTCAACAGCACCCTGGTGTGCACCGCCGATGAGGCCAGGACCGAGGGGCTGACGATCTCCTTTAGGGGATTGATGCCCAAGAAGGCGGCGAAGAGGCTCCCGATGGGCGGCACGTGCGAGGCCACCACGGCCGCACCGTGGGGCACGCCCTGGGCGGTGAGGCCCTTCACGAGGGCCTGGGGCAGCTTCGAGGCGAGGCCGATGGTGATGACGGTGAAGAAGAAGCCGATCGAGAGCACGGCGGCCGAGTTCTGGAAGGTGTTGAGCATGCCGCTGCCCGCGCCACGCTGGTGCTCGGGCAGGCTGTTCATGACCGCGCTGGTGTTCGGCGCGGCGAACATGCCCATCGAGAAGCCGACCAGCAGGATGAGGAAGGCGAAGATCGGGTAGGAGAAGTTGATGGGCAGCACGGCCAGGCCGATCAGGCTCAGGCCGGTCAGGATCAGGCCGATGGTGGCGAAGGGCCGCGGCCCGTGGCGGTCGGCCAGGCGACCCGAGAGCGGGCCCGAGAGGAAGAAGCCCACGGTCAGGGGCACCATGTAGATGCCGGCCCACAGCGGCGTGCGCGCGAAGCTGTAACCGTGCAGGGGCAGCCACACCCCCTGCAACCAGATGATGAGCATGAACTGCAGGCCACCGCGCGCCAGGGCGAGCATCAGCCCGGCCAGGTTGCCCATGGCGAAGGCCCGGCTCTTGAAGAGTTCGAGGTGGAACATCGGATCGTCGGCGCGCATCTCGACGAAGACGAACCCGATCAACATCGCGACGCCGCCGAGCAGGCAGCTGAGCACGAAGGGGCTGGTCCAGCCCATGGTGTGCCCGCCGTAGGGGTTGAGGCCGTAGACGATCCCCGTGAGCAGCACGATGAGTCCCAGGGCGAAACTGACGTTGCCCAGCCAGTCGATGTTCGCGTGCTGGCGAAGGCCGTTGTCGCGCAGCTTGAGGTGGGACCAGACCGTGCCGAAGAGTCCGAAGGGGACCGACACCAGAAAGACCAGGCGCCACTCGAGCGGCGCGAGCACGCCGCCGAGCACCAGTCCGAGGAAGGCCCCGCCGATCGCGGCCACGCCGTTGATGCCCAGGGCGAAGCCCCTTTCGTCGGCGGCGAAGGCGTCGGTGATGATGGCGTTGGAGTTGGCGAAGAGGAAGGCCCCGCCGACCCCCTGGCCCACGCGCATGATGATGATCCACAGCGCGGCCTGGGTGCCGGACATCCAGGTCACCGAGAGCAGGATCGAGAACACGGTGAAGATGGCGAAGCCCAGGGTGAACATGCGCACGCGCCCGAAGATGTCCCCGACGCGGCCGAGGCTCACCACGAGCACCGACGTCACCAGCAAGAAGCCCATCAAGATCCATAAGAAGTAGGGCGAGTTGCCCGGCGCGAGGGGGTTGAGCTTGATGCCGCGAAAGATGTCGGGCAGTGCGATCAACAGGATCGACCCGTTGATCGTCGCCATGAGGATGCCGATGGTCGTGTTCGAGAGCGCGATCCACTTGTAGTGCAGGGACCGGCCCTCGGGGGCCAGCGTCGGCATCGTCATCGTGGATCTCCCGGGGCGTCGGTGGTGGCTGGCAGCGGTAACTAGTTAGTTACTGACAACTAAGTATATACTCGGCGCCATGAAGGGTTCCGCTGTCCACTCGGCCCCACCGACCGCTCAGGGTGACGCCGTGCACGAGGCGGCCGGGCTGCTGGTGGCCCTGACGAGGATCACCCGCCAACTGCGCTCGCGCTCGCGCTCGGCGGCCGACGACGTCACACCCTCGCAGACCTCGGCCCTCGCGCGCATCGAACAGTTGGGCCCGCTGCGCCTCGGGGCGCTCGCCGAGGTGGAGGGGACGTCGGCCGCGACGATGTGTCGGGTCGTGGACGGCCTCGAGGAGCGTCACCTCATCACGAGGGTCCCCGACCCGGTGGACGGGCGGGCGAGCAACCTGCAGCTCTCGAGCGAGGGCGGGGCCCTCTTGAGTGAACTCCGCGCCCGTAGCACCGAGGCCCTGCGCTACGCGCTCTCAGAACTGGAGAGCGGTGAACGCGACGTGGTCGCGCAGAGCATTGTGGTGCTCGAACGTCTGAGTGACCTGTTGAATCGCGGCGAGCGCGCCTAGAGCGCCGGTCCCTCGTGGGAGGCCTCGACCGCGAGGTGGGGGATGACGCGGTCGAGCCACTTGGGCATCCACCAGTTGGCCCGTCCGAAGAAGTGCATGAGGGCCGGCACGAGCACCGTGCGCAGGATGAGCGCGTCGATCAGGACGGCGCCCCCGAGGCCGATGCCGAACTCGGCGATGATGCGCTGTCCGCCGACGGCGAAGGCCATGAAGACGCAGATCATGATCAGCGCGGCCGCGGAGATGACGCGACCGGTGTTGGCCTGGCCGTGGATGATCGACGCGTCGTTGTTCGAGGTGTTCACCCACTCCTCGTGCATCCGCGACACCAGGAAGACCTGGTAGTCCATCGACAGCCCGAAGAGGATGGCGATCATAATGATGGGCAGGAACGATTCGACCGGACCGGTGCCCGATCCGATGATGGAACTGCCCCAACCCCACTGGAAGACCGCCACCACGAGGCCGAAGGATGCTCCGACAGCCAGCAGGTTCATGAAGGCGGCCGTCAGGGGGATGAGTATGGAGCGGAAGGCCACCATCAACAAGAGGCAGCCGAGGAACACGATCACCGCCAGGAAGAGGGGGATCTTGCTGTCGAGCACGTTCGAGAAGTCGTTGGCGAGGGCCGTCTGGCCGCCCACGAAGACCTCGGTGTGCGACGTGGCCGTCGCCTCGGGAATGTAGGTATCGCGAATCGTGGTGATCAGTTGGGACGTCTGGGTGTCCTGCGGGCTCGTGGTCGCGACCACCGAGATCACCGCCACGGTGCCGCTCGGGCTGACGCGCACGGGGCTGATCTCGGCGATGCCCGCCTTGCCCTGGAGCAGGGTGTCGAGACGGTTCATCGCGGCGAGGTCTTGGGCGTCGTGGATCGAACCGACCACGGAGAGGGGCCCGTTGAAGCCCGGTCCGAAGCCCTTGGCGATCTCGTCGTAGGCGAGGCGCGTCGTCGATCCGGCCGGATCGGAGCTCTGGTCGCTCAAGCCCAGGTGCAGCGAGAAGATGGGTATCGAGAGCACCGCGATCGCGGCGAAGGCCAGCGCCGCCAGGGTTCGCGGACGCTTGCCCACGAACTCGGCCCAGCGCTGCCAGCCTCCCGCGACGACCGCGCCTTCGGGTCCGTCGGCGGAGAGCGTGCGACGTTCGCGCCGGCTCAGCACCCGCATCTTCTGGAAGGCGAGTAACGCGGGCAACAGCGTCAGCGACGCCATCATCGTGATGAAGACGGTCAACGCGGCCGCGACACCCAGTCCGTCCAGGAAGGAGAAACCGAGCACCAGCATGCCGAGCAACGCGACGCACACCGTCGCCCCGGCGAAGAGCACGGCCCGACCCGAGGTGTTCATCGCGGTGATGATCGAGTCCTCGACGCTCATGCCCTGTTTCAGGTTCTGGCGGCTTCGCGTGACGACGAAGAGGGCGTAGTCGATGCCCACGCCGAGGCCGATCAGCGAGCCGAGGATCGGGGCGAAGTTGGCAATCGAGAGCCCGTGACTGAGCAGCGTCGTCGCGGCGGTGGCGATGCCGATGGCGAACAGCGCCACGCCGAGGGGCAACAGCATCGCGAAGAGCGACCCGAAGGCCAGGAAGAGCACGATCGCCGTGGCGAGCAGCCCGAAGCCCTCGTCGGGGCTGCCGGTGGGCGAACTCAGGTCGCCGAACGCGTTACCGCCGAAGTTGACCTGCAGGGTCGACGAACGAAGTGTCTCGCCGGTGTTGACGACCGCCTGGACGTCGCTCTTCTGGAGCAGCTGGGCCTGGCTCACGAAGTTCACGGTGGCGAAGGCGATCGTGCCGTTCTTGCTCATCTGCGTGGCGCCGATGCACGCCGAGGCCGACGCCGGGGGACAGAACGGCGATGTGACGAGTGCGACCTCGGGCAGCTTCTGGACCTTGGCCAGGGTGGCCTCGATCGCGCGCTCGTGGGTGGCGAGCGTGCCCCTGGTCACGTCGAACACGATCTGGTCGACGTCACCGGACTTCGCCTTGAAGCCGGACTCGAGCAGTTTGAGCGCGTGGGTCGAGTTGGTGCCGGGCAGGCTGAAGGTGTTCGAGTAGGAGGAGCCGGCCGAGAACGACGCGACGTTGAGGCCGAGGAACAGCACGATCCAGGCGCCCAGGACCATCCAACGGTGGCGTACGCTCATGCGAGCAAGGGATTTCATGTAGGGCGTTCTCCTGGGGGGCAATCGGGGGGCGAGTAAAATTGCGTCATGCGAGACGCGCACTCACACTTTAGGGGATAGGCATCGGTGCCTAAAATCGGCTGGCCCGCGCGCTTCGAGGGCCACGAGTATCCCCAGTCCATCCCCGAGCCGGACGATATCGAGGCCGGCGCGGCAGCACCCTGGGCCACGTTGGCGGCCGAACAACGGCGTGGTCTCAACCTCGAACTCGTCGTCGAACGTCTGCGTCACGGTGAGCGCCATCTGGACGGCGGGCCGATACCGGGCGATCCCCTCGAGATGGAGGCCGTCATGGACGCCGCGCCCCAGCCGGTCCTGCAGCGTTCGGCGGTGCTGGTCGCGCTGTTCGAAGAGGACGGCGAGAGCCACGTCGTCCTGACGCGCCGATCGTTCGACCTTCGCTACCATCGCGGCGAGGTCGCCCTGCCCGGCGGGCGCAGCGACGCCGGCGAGGCGCCGATCACGACCGCCCTGCGCGAGGCCCGCGAAGAGGTGGGCATCGCCGAGGAGGCGGTCACGCCCGTGGGCTGGCTGAGCCCGATCGTCACCTTCGCGTCCACGTCGGCTATCTGGCCGGTGGTGGGGCTGCTGCGTGCGCGGCCCACGCTGGTCGTCGACCCCACGGAGGTCGACCGGGCCTTCGCCGTGGCGCTGTGCGACCTGGTGAGCGATGGCGCGTATCTCGAGGAGCGATGGCGCCGCGTGCCCGCCCGACCCGGTACCGACGCCGACGGTTACTTCCCGATGTACTTCTACGCCGTGCCCGGTGACGTGATCTGGGGAGCGACGGCCCGCGTGCTCACCGAGCTGCTCTGTCTGGTCACCGGCGTCGCGTGGCCCGACGCCCAACGCGTGTGGGCGTGACGACCTCCGGTAGATTAGGGACAACGCATTGCCCGTAAAGGGGGTGTTGTTTCTGAGGCGGAGGTCACCATGGCGGATGTAGAGATCGGGATATACAAATCAGCGCGTCAGGCCTACGGGTTCGACGACATCGCCATCGTGCCGTCGCGGCGCACCCGCGACCCCGAGGACGTCGACATCTCGTGGCAGATCGACGCGTACAAGTTCGAGTTGCCGTTGCTCGGCGCGGCCATGGACGGCGCGATCTCCCCGACCACCGCGATCGAGCTCGGCCGCCTCGGCGGGCTCGGCGTGCTGAACCTCGAGGGACTGTGGACCCGCTACGAGGACCCGATGCCCCTGTTCGAGGAGATCGGCGAACTCGACGACGACAAGGCCACGGCCCGCATGCAGCAGATGTACCTCGAGCCGATCAAGCTCGAGTTGGTGACGCAGCGGATCAAGGACATGAAGGCCGCCGGCATCGTCACCTCGGCGTCGGTGACCCCGGCCCGTACCGAGTGGATGGCCAAGGCCATCCTCGACGCGGGCCTGGACATCCTCGTGATCCAGGGCACCGTCGTCTCGGCCGAGCACGTCTCCAAGACCGTCGAGCCGCTCAACCTGAAGAAGTTCATCCGCGGCTTCGAGCTGCCGGTCATCGTCGGGGGCTGCGCCAGCTACCAGGCGGCGCTGCACCTCATGCGCACCGGCGCCGCCGGGGTGCTCGTGGGCGTCGGCCCCGGCAACGCCTGCACGACCCGCGCGGTGCTCGGCATCGGCGTGCCCCAGGCCACGGCCATCGCCGACGTCGCGGGCGCGCGCATGCGACACCTTGACGAGACCGGCGTCTACGTCCACGTCATCGCCGACGGCGGCATGAGCAAGGGTGGCGACATCGCCAAGGCCATTGCCTGCGGGGCCGACGCCGTCATGATCGGCTCGCCGCTGACCAGCGCCTTCGAGGCGCCGGCCCGGGGATTTCACTGGGGCATGGCGGCCTTTCACCCGACGCTGCCCCGCGGCACGCGCGTGCGCACCCAGGTGCGCGGCACGCTGAAGGAGGTCCTGCTCGGACCGGCCCACGAGAACGACGGGCGGCTCAACCTGTTCGGCGCACTGCGCACCTCGATGGCCACCTGCGGGTACGAGACGCTCAAGGAGTTCCAGAAGGCCGAGATCATGCTCGCCCCGTCGCTGCAGACCGAAGGCAAGCAGCTGCAGCGCTCCCAGGGCGTGGGCATGGGCCATTGAACGACCGCGTCCTCGTCATTGACTTTGGCGCGCAGTACGCCCAGCTGATCGCTCGGCGCGTGCGCGAGGCGCACGTCTATTCCGAGATCGTCCCGTCGTCGATCAGCGCCGACGAGGTCCGGGCCCTGGCCCCGGCGGCGATCATCCTGTCGGGAGGGCCGAAGTCGGTCTACGAGGTCCCGGCCCCGTTGCTCGACCCCGAGGTCTACGCGCTCGCCATCCCCGTGCTCGGCATCTGTTACGGCGCGCAGCTGATGGCGCTGCAGCTGGGCGGCGAGGTGGCGCACACCGACGCCGGCGAGTACGGACGCACGACGCTCACGCGCGACGGGGCCTCAGCACTGCTTGGGGAGTGGCCGACGGCGTCGACGTGCTGGATGAGCCACGGCGACACTATCGCGACGGCGCCCGACGGCTTCGTCGTCACGGCCGCGTCGCCGGGCGCGACGGTGGCGGTGATGGAGGACCCGGAACGGCGGCTCTTCGCCGTGCAGTTCCACCCCGAGGTCGCCCACACCGAGCGGGGCCAGGCGCTGCTCGAGCACTTCTTGCACCAGGTCGCGCAGATGCCCTCGACCTGGACGAACAGTTCGATCATCGAGGACCAGGTCGCGGCGATCCGGTCCCAGGTCGGCACGGAGAAGGTGCTCTGCGCCCTGTCGGGCGGCGTCGACTCCGCGGTCGCGGCGGCGCTCGTCACCAAGGCCGTCGGCACGCAGCTCACCTGCGTCTTCGTCGACACCGGACTCATGCGCAAGGACGAGGGCGAGCAGATCGAGGAGACCTTCACGCGCCAGTTCGGCGTCGAGCTCATCCACGTCAAGGCCCAGGACCGGTTCTTCGACGCGCTGGCCGGGGTCGTCGATCCCGAGCGCAAGCGCAAGATCATCGGCGAGCTCTTCATCCGTGAGTTCGAGGCGGTGGCGCGCGAGTTGGGCGCCGGCGGCGACGGCCCGCGTTTCCTCGTCCAGGGCACGCTCTACCCCGACGTGATCGAGTCCGGTTCGGGCCACGCCGCCAACATCAAGAGCCACCACAACGTGGGCGGACTGCCCGAGGACCTGTCCTTCGACCTGGTCGAACCGCTGCGACTGCTCTTCAAGGACGAGGTGCGCCACGTCGGCGAGGAGCTCGGGCTGCCGGCCGAGATCGTCTGGCGCCAGCCCTTCCCCGGGCCCGGTCTCGGCGTGCGCATCGTCGGCGAGGTGACGCGCGAACGGGCGGAGATACTGCGCAACGCCGACTACGTCGTCGTCGACGAGATCAAGAAGGCCGGTCTCTACCGCGAGCTCTGGCAGAGCTTCGCCGTGTTACCGGCGGTGCGTACCGTCGGGGTGATGGGCGATGGCCGCACGTACGCGTATCCGATCATCATCCGCGCCGTCACGAGCGACGACGCGATGACCGCCGACTGGGCCCGCCTGCCCTATGAGCTGATCGAGAAGATCGCCAACCGCCTGATCCGCGAGGTCGACGGCGTGAACCGCGTGGCCCTGGACGTCACGAGCAAGCCGCCGGGCACCATTGAGTGGGAGTGAGCGGGACGCCGTTCTCTGACGAGGCCCTGTGGGGAGCGCCAGTGAACGTTCACCAGGGTCTCGACCCGGCGTCACTGCTCGAGGGGCTCACCCCACCCCAGCGCCAGGCCGTCCTGCAGCGCGGCGGTCCGCTGCTGGTCATCGCCGGCGCCGGATCGGGCAAGACCCGGGTGCTCACCCGGCGTATCGCGCACATCCTCGCCACCGGCGACGCCCGGCCGTGGGAGATCATGGCCATCACCTTCACCAACAAGGCCGCCGACGAGATGCGCCGGCGCGTCGTGTCCCTGGTCGGCGAGGAGGCCGACCAGATGTGGGTCTCGACGTTCCACTCGGCCTGCCTGCGGATGCTGCGCGCGCACGCCGAGGTTCTCGGCTACCAGCGCGGCTTCACGATCTACGACGCCGGCGACGCCGAGACGGCCGTCGAGCGCATCATGAACGACCTCAACCTCGACACCAAGCGGCTCTCGCCGCGCAGTGTGGCGGCCGCGATCTCGGCGGCGAAGAACGAGATGCTCTCGCCCGACGCCTACGAGGCGTCGGCCCGGGGCGACAACCCCCACAACCGTCGCATCACCGAGATCTACCGGCTCTACGTCGCGCGGCTGATGCTCTCGAACGCCATGGACTTCGACGACCTGCTGCTCAACGCGGTGGCCATGATGCGCCGTGACCCCCAGGTCCTCGCCTCCTACCAGAACCGCTTCCGCTACCTGCTGGTCGACGAGTTCCAGGACACCAACGGCGTGCAGAACGAACTGGTGATGATGTTGGCCGAACGGCACCGCAACCTGTGCGTGGTGGGCGACTCGGACCAGTCGATCTACCGTTTCCGGGCCGCCGACGTGCGCAACATCCTGCAGTTCGAGCAGCGCTTCCCCGACGCGCAGGTGATCCTGCTCGAGCAGAACTTCCGCTCGACCCAGACCATCCTCGACGCCGCCAACGCCGTGATCTCGATGAACCCGAGCCGCATCGCGAAGAACCTCTTCACCGAGGGCGACGAGGGCGAGAAGATCCGCCTCTATCGCGCGCTCGACGAGTACGACGAGGGCCGCTGGGTGGCGAGTGAGCTGCGGCGCCTGCGCACGCAGCACTCGCTCAGCTGGAACCAGATGGCCATCTTCTACCGCACCAACGCGCAGAGCCGGGTGCTGGAGGAGGAGATGCTGCGCGCCAGCATCCCCTACCGGGTCATCTCGGGCATGCGCTTCTACGACCGCAAGGAGATCAAGAACGCGCTCGCTTACGCGCGCCTGA
>Ga0187847_10003796_pt1 | contig 11365 bp, 7 predicted proteins | sample June2016WEW_4_10_FD_132458 | JGI IMG/M metagenome (GOLD analysis project Ga0187847, IMG submission 132458) | Peatland microbial communities from SPRUCE experiment site at the Marcell Experimental Forest, Minnesota, USA - June2016WEW_4_10 | ecosystem: Environmental > Terrestrial > Soil > Wetlands...
CAGGGCCAGATCAGCGAAGAAGGCGTAATCGCTCTTGTCGAATACATCAGGAATCTCGATTCCGATTACCGCGTGCAGCAAACGCTCAATACAACCGATCTGCTCCCCGAGAGCGAGGGCGGTAAACCGGCGCCCGCAGCAAAAGCTCCCGCGGCGCAGAAGGGGGTGAACCCATGAGCACTATGAGCAACACGATCGTCGACCTTCCCGATCAGTCGACGGCCACGATCCCCAAGATGAACTTCCTGACCAAGGAGAACGGCCTGCTGAGCTGGCTGCTCACCGGCGATCACAAGCGCATCGCCACGCTCTACCTGATCTCGATTACCTTCTTCTTCTTTATCGGCGGGTCGCTGGCCGGCCTCATCCGCCTGGAATTGCTTACGCCGCAGACCTCTCTTATGGCCGCCGACACCTACAACAAGGTGTTCACCATGCACGGCGTCATCATGATTTTCTTCTTCCTGGTGCCGTCGGTGCCGGCCACGCTGGGCAACTTTCTGATCCCGATGATGATCGGGGCCAAGGATCTGGCGCTGCCCAAGATCAACCTGCTCAGTTGGTATCTCTACATCGCGGGCGGCCTGCTGGCCATCTACACCATGGCGACGGGCGGCGTCGATACGGGCTGGACCTTCACCACGCCGCTCTCCACGCACTATGTGAATACCAATGTGCTGACCACCGGCCTGGCAGTCTTCATCGCCGGCTTCAGTTCCATCTTTACGGGGCTGAACTTCATCGTGACCATCCACAAGATGCGCTGCCCCGGCATGACATGGTTCCGGCTGCCGCTGTTTGTGTGGGCGCATTATGCGGCCAGCATCCTGATGGTACTGGGCACCCCGGTGGTGGCCATCGCCATCGTTCTGGTGGCTCTGGAGCGCACCATCGGCATCGGCGTCTTCGACCCCACCAAGGGCGGCGACCCGCTGCTGTTTCAGCACTTGTTCTGGTTCTACTCGCACCCCGCGGTTTACATCATGATTCTGCCGGGCATGGGCGTGATCTCCGAAGTCATCTCGACCTTCAGCCGCAAGCGCGTCTTCGGCTACACGGCGGTGGCGTTTTCCTCGGTGGCCATCGCGGTCTTCGGCTTCTTCGTGTGGGCGCACCACATGTTCATCATGGGCATCTCGAACTACGCCGTGCTGGTCTTCTCGCTGCTCACCATGCTGGTCGCCGTGCCCTCGGCCATCAAGATTTTCAACTGGACTTTCACGCTCTACAAGGGTTCGATCACCTTTGAAACGCCGATGCTCTACGCCTTCGGCTTCATGGGCCTGTTTACCATCGGCGGCATGACCGGAGTCTTCCTGGGCGCATCGGGCACCGACATTCACTTGACCGAAACCTACTTCATCGTGGCGCATTTCCATTTCGTCATGGTGGGCGGGATGTTGATGGCGTTTCTCTCCGGCGTTCACTTCTGGTGGCCCAAGATGACCGGGCGCATGTACCCGGAAAAAATTTCTCAGATGGCAGCGGTGATTACCTTCGTCGGCTTCAACCTTACATTCTTTCCGCAGTTCATTCTTGGCGTACTGGGCATGCCGCGGCGGTACGCATCCTATCCGCCCGAGTTCCAGGTTCTGAACGTCTTCTCGACGGCGGGCGCAACCATTCTGGGCGTGGGCTATCTGCTGCCGGTGCTCTATCTTGTCTGGTCGCTGAAGTACGGCGAGATCGCCGGCAACAATCCCTGGCAGGCAACGGGGCTGGAATGGCAGACGCAGTCGCCGCCGCTGACGGAGAATTTTGTCGTGACACCGATCATGGACCACGAAGCCTACGACTACGAGTGGCTGGAGCGCCAGAGCCAGGCCGGGAAAGAGAAGGAGGCGCCCATTGCCGGATAGCCACGCGATTGCCCACAACGGCGAAGAAACCGCTGACAATGCTTATAGTGCTGACATTGCGCATGGAGAGCATCCGGCCTACCTGCGCCATCACTTCAACTCAACCGAGCAGCAGGCCGACACCACCAACTTTGCGATGTGGCTTTTCCTGCTGACGGAAGTGATGTTCTTCGGCGGCCTGTTCACCGCATATCTGATCTACCGCAACTGGTACTACCCGGCCTTCGTTGCCGGATCGCACCAGCTGAATGTCATTTGGGGCACGACGAACACGCTGGTGCTGATCCTGTCGAGCTTCACCATGGCGATGGGCGTGTGGTGCGCGGAGACGCGGCGCAGGCGCGGGCTGGTGCTCTGCCTGAGTCTCACCTTCCTATTAGGCCTGGCCTTTTTGGGGATCAAGACCATCGAGTACGGGGAGAAGATCGAGAAGCATCACGTTCCCGGCTTTCACTACAGTTTGCAGTCGTTTGACGATCCCGCGTCCGATCCCGAAATTTACAAGGAGTACCACGACAAGGCGCTGATGCCCGATATGGCGCGCCACACCGAGCTTTATTTTTCACTTTACTTTGCGATGACCGGCATGCACGCGCTGCACATGATCATCGGCATCGCGATTCTGGCGTTCATGATCGTCCGCGCCAGGGCCGGGGCTTACACCTCAGGGCACGTCACGTTTGTCGAGAACTTCGGCCTCTACTGGCATTTTGTCGACATTGTCTGGATCTATCTCTTCGCACTGCTGTATCTGATCAGCAGGCATTGAGAAGCAGGGAATAGGGAACAGGGAACAGGAATAGGGACTTAGGGACTAGGGACTCGTCGAGGGTTTATCGCATGAGCGGACAAAACGAACACGCGCACCACATCGTGGGGCCGATGGTCTACGTGGCCATTCTCTTTGCGCTGCTCGCCGGCACGGCGGCGACGGTATGGGCGTCGTTTATCGATTTGGGCCCGTGGAATCCGGTCATCGCGCTGGCCATCGCCACCACCAAAGCCTCGCTGGTGGTGCTGTTTTTCATGGGCGTGAAGTACTCGACGAAGCTGACCAAGCTGACCGTCTTTGCGGGCATTTTTACGTTTCTGGTTCTGATTTCGATGACTCTGGCGGACTACATCAGCCGGGCGTGGGGAAGCTGGTAAGCACCTGCGGTGCGGCCAAACGCTCGCTTTCCGCTCGCACAGGGTTCGTGGTATCTCGTCATATCCGTAGAGACAATAACACGGCGAGGGCTGGGCACCGACAATTGGACGTATTGAAAACGCGCAAGTTTCAGATTCTACAATGGGCTAAATATCCAGGATAGGCAGGATGTCCGGGTCTATAGCACACAACCAGCACAAATTCTTCCCAGCTCGTCTTCGGCACGGCGACTAAGCTCGTCCGCGTCAATTTGTCATTTTCATGGTGATGGCTAGGGCCTAGTGACTGCTTTCGTCGCGGTTCGCGAGTATCTTTGAACTCCTACACCATCGCCACCAAAAATGTCGTACGAATCGATCTTCGTTGTCGTAGTGCGGTTTCGGATAGCCGCGAGCAGGTCGTCAACAGTCAAAACGCCATTCACCTTCAAGACGATTCCCTGATAAACACACGGCTGCGGGCTGTCTTTAGATTGGTACGGATAAATTCTAAAGACCGAGTAGCCAGGCTCCATCAGGATGTTCCATATCCCAGTCTGGGCATCAACCCGTTGGATTAACGCCAGCTTTAGCCAATCCTTGGTTCCTGTAGCATGGTCAAGAGCATATACCGGGCTGCCGACGGGGATTTGTTCCCAAGCCTTCACGACGGGAGTGGAAAGACGGATGTAATCGGAGTCCCCACTGGATTTACACGGTTTCAATTGCTGAGCCGCGCTCTCGCTGGTAATCGTAAACGATGCGAAGGAGAAGGTTAGGATCAGCGCGGACCGCGAAACGATTGTGTGCATTTTGATCGACCCACCTGAGACATATAAAAGAGTCTACGCCAAATGAGGGACAATGGTCGGCTACACGCCAGTTTCTTCGAAGCAAACAAAATTGCCACTGACCGCACCTTCACAGAATTAGCACAAAAATCTAGACGTAATTTTCAGGGCGTTCATGCTTGAACTTGAAGCTCATTCGAGAAGTGGGGCACTCAATCTTTGATGGAAGATTCCCGCTCATACAATCGCCAAGAATACAAAAGTCCCGTTTCTGGTCTATAATCCAAATCAAATTTCAAACCCACAGGCTGCGTGTTTCGCACGTTCCAGTCCCATGGATTTCGATGAAGTCCCCCTCGGATGACGCCGATACAAGCGAGAGGGGATACGGGAATCCTGTTCCGGAGCAGAAGCCCGGAGTGACAATCCGGAAACGTGTAGCGGACGCGTGTGAACATTCGATTTCTTCAGCGGCTTCGCGGTGAACCTGCCGGTGATGGCGGGGCAGGGAAGCGTGTCCCCACGCGGAGCGGAAGCGCGCGCTTAGCTTGGTGGGGCGGCAAGGGGCTGGCCTCGATGGCGGTTGCGGCGGTTTTTGCCGCGACCACTATCTTCACGCAGGCGCAGGGAAACGGAGCCTGGCAGCCGCTGGGTCCGACGGCCGTCGAGTCGCAGAGCTACGGCCTGGTCACGGGGCGCATCACGGCGCTGGCGCTGGACCCCTCCGATGCGACCGGCAACACTCTTTACGCAGGCTCGACCGGCGGCGGGGTCTGGCGGTCGCAGAATGTGGACACCTCAGGCCTCGCCAACATCAGTTTTTTGCCCCTCACCGACGAACCGGCGCCGCTCTGCAACCCGGCATTCGTGAGCGGCGCGGCGTTGGCCTCGATCAGCATTGGTGCGCTGACTGTGCAGCCGGGCGGGACGGGCGTGATCCTGGCCGGCACCGGCGACCCGAACGATGCGGCCGATTCTTACTATGGCGCCGGGATTTTGCGCTCGGCCAACGGTGGAGCGACGTGGTGCCTGATTCCGTCGACCGCGGATCTGGCCTACAACTTTGCCGGGGAGGGATTTGCGGGCTTTGCGTGGAGCACGGTGAACCAGCAGCGGGTGGTGGCCGCAGTCTCGCAGGCCTGGGAAGGCACGCTGGTGAATGTGGTCCAGCCAGGCAGGAGCTACGAGGGGCTCTACTACTCTTCCGACAGTGGCGCCACCTGGTCGCTGGCGACGATCACCGACGGCGCAGGGGAGGACGTGCAGGGGCCCAGCGACAACCTTACGCTTCCCGACGGAAATGCGGCCACCTCGGTGGTTTGGAACCCGGTGCGGCAACTGTTTGTGGCGGCGGTGCGCTACCACGGCTACTATCAGTCGGCGGACGGCATCACCTGGACGCGGTTGGCGGCGCAGCCTGGCGCGGGCCTGGCGGCTTCGGCGGGGCTTTGCCCCTCCAATGGCGGCAAGCCTGGGTCGCCCGCTTGCCCTATCTTTCGCGGCTCACTGGCGGTGAATCCGCAGACCGGCGACACCTTTGCCTGGACAGTGGATCTCGACAATCAGGACCAGGGAATCTGGCAGGACGTGTGCGCGGCAAGCGCGGGCGCTTGCACCAATTTGACGATGGCCTTTGGCCAGCAGTGGAGCACTGCGGCTCTGGAGACGAATACATGGCTGGGTCCGGCCACGATCGCAAATGGCGACTACAACCTGACGCTGGCTGCCGTTCCCTCGGGGCAGGAGACGATGTTGCTGGCCGGGGCCAACGATCTGTGGAAGAGCATGTGCCCTTTGGCGCAGGGCTGCACGTGGCGCAACACCACCAACTCGACGACCTGCATGAGCGCGCAGGTGGGCGAATATCAACATGCGCTGGCCTGGAATGGGAGCACGAGCAATCCGCTGGAGATTCTTGTAGGCAACGACAGCGGGCTGTGGCGCTCGACCGATGCTATCGGCGAGACAGGCGCGGCGTGCTCGGCCAGCGATGCCTCGCATTTTCAGAATCTGAATGGAAGCCTGGGTTCGCTGGCCGAGGTGAGGAGCATCTCGCAGGTCGGCAATACGCCTTACACGATGATGGCCGGGCTGGGAGTTAACGGAACAGCCGGAGTGAACAGCGGCGCCGGACCGACGGCGGACTGGCCTGAAATCCTGGGCGGCGAGGGCGGGCCGGTCGCGATCGATCCGGTGACCGCGATGAACTGGTACGTGAACAATGGGGCGGGAGTTTCGATCTATCGGGGCACGCCGCCGTCGGGCAGCACGCTGGGCGGGTTTTCGCCGGTGATCAATTACACGACCGATGGAGGCGCGGACGTGGTCAAGGATGGGCTGACCATGACCGGGCCCGCGCCGTTTCTGGTGGACCCTCTGGCCAATTCGCAGTTGCTGATCGGGACCTGCCGAGTGTGGCGCGGGCCAGCCAGCGGCGTGGGCTGGAGCGATGCGAACGCGATCAGCCCCATGCTCGACGGAAGCGGTGACACGAATTGCAGCGGCGACGCGCTGATCCGCTCGATGGCCGCGCAGCCGCTGGCGATTTCCCCGGCGCTGCCCAGCGGCGGCGAGGTGGTCTATGTGGGCATGTACGGCTCGGCGAATGGGGGCGCGAACCTGCCCGGCCACGTTTTGTCGGCGGTCTTCAATACCGCCAGCGGCACGACGGGAACCTGGACGGACCTGACGCTGAATCCGGTGACCAACGACACGAATGCGCTGAATTACTACGGGCTGGACATATCCAGCATCTTCATCGACCCCCACGACCCGACCGGAAACACGGTGTACATAACTGTGGCGGGAATTCCGAGCGTGCTGGACGCCGTGCAGCCGGCCTATCGCTCAACCGACGGCGGGGCGCACTGGATCGCGTTGACAGCCAACCTGCCCGCGGCTGCGGCCAACAGCCTGGTGGTGGACCCGCAGGATGCCAACACGGTTTACGTTGCCACCGATGCCGGAGTCTTTTCGACACGGCAGATAGCCAACTGCGCCAACGCGTCTTCGGGATGCTGGTCGGCCTTCGGCAGCGGATTGCCGGAGTCGCCCGTGATTCAGGTCAGCGCTGCGCCCGCATCCGCCGCTGTGCATGATCTTGTCGCAGCTACTTACGGCCGCGGCATCTGGATAACTCCGTTGTGGACAGCAGCCGAGGACATGACGACGGCCACCGCGACGCCAGCTTCGCTGACCTTTGCGAGCCAGGTCTACGGAAGCTCTAGCAGCGCACAAACGGTGACCGTGAAGAACACGGGAGGGCTGGCGATGACGACAGCCTCCATCGCAGCGAGCGGGGACTTCAGCGAGACCGACAACTGCCAGAACACGTCTGTGGCAGCCGGAGGCAGTTGCGCGATTCAGGTGACATTTACACCCACGCAGGCTGGCATCCGGACAGGCCTTTTGACCATCAACACCAACGTGACCGGCGGCCAACTGACGGTTGCTCTCAGCGGGACCGGCACACCCTCGGGCGCGCTCAGCCTAAGCCCGGCCGCCATCAACTTTGGCGGCTGGGAGGTGGGGACAACGGCTACGGCTGTGCAGGTGACGGCCAGCAACAGCGGCTCGCCGGCGGTCGCCTTTACCAACTCCGTCAGCGGAGCCTTTTCCTTGGCGAGCAATTCGTGCGGCAGTTCGGTGCCGGCGCAGAACTCCTGCAATCTGACCGTCGCCTTTTCGCCGGTGCAAGCGGGAGCGGCGACAGGAACGCTGACCTTTACCGACGTGGAGGGAACGCAGTCGGTGGCGCTGAGCGGGAGCGGGCTGGCTCCGCCGACCGACGGCCTTACGCCCACATCGCTGAGCTTCACCGGAACGGTAATTGGGCAGCTCTCGGCAGCGCAGACGGTGACGCTAACCAATTCGGGGGGCGTACCGCTGACTTCGATTGCGATCTCAGCGAGCGGACCCTTCCAGCAGACGAACTCTTGCGGCAGCGTTCTTGGTGCGAACGCGCCCCCTTGCGTGATCACCGTGCAATTCGTCCCTACGGCGGCGGGCCCTCAGAGCGGCACATTGACGGTCACCGACATTACGCGGACCCAGCCGGAGACGGTCACTCTGAGTGGCACGGGCCTGACGCCGCCGGCGATTGGCGTCACTCCGGCCAGCCTGGCCTTTGCGGTGCAGACGGTTGGCCAGGCCAGCGCGCCGCAGACGTTGACGGTGAAGAACACGGGCGGCGCGCCGCTGGCCGGCGTGGGTTTCGCGATCACGCCATCGACGGGCAGCGGCTTCTCGTGTAGCCCCAACACTTGCAGCGCAACCACCTGCCCCACGTTGGCTGCTGGCGCGAGCTGCACGGTGCAGGTTGTCTTTACTCCGACGGCGGCGGGCGGCGCCAATGCGCAGTTGGTGGTTTCCGACAGCTCTGGCGTCGCGCCGGTCACTGTGCAGCTCAGCGGCATGGGCCAGAATCCGGCCGGACTGAATGTGAATCCGGCGCAGCTTGTTTTCCCCATCGTCTCTCCTGGGCAATCCAGCCCCGCGCAGACGGTGACGCTGACCAACACCGGCGGCTCGACGGCCACCGCGCTCACCCTCACAGCCACACCGCCCTTCAGCCTGGTGCAGAACACCTGCCCCGCCAGCTTGACCGCCGGGGCAAGCTGCTCGACCGGGGTGATCTTTGCGCCCTCGCTCAACGGGCCGTACACGGGCACGCTGACCATCGCATCGCCGTCCCTCGGGGCATCGGCCAGCGTGCCTCTCAGCGGGACAGTCGGAGTGCCGGGGACGGTACAGGCGCTGCCCACCCTGATCGACTTCTCGCAAACCGGCGTGGGCTTGCTCAGCAGCCCGGTCACGGTCACGCTGACCAACCCCATCGGCGCAACCAGCCTGACAAACCTTAGCCTCGCGGCTACGGCGGGCTTCCGGCTGGTGAACAACGCCTGCGCCTCGACGCTTGCGGCGGGGGCCAGTTGCACGGTGGGCGTCGAGTTTGCTCCGGCGAGCGCCGGCCCGCAGAGCGGAAGCCTGACCGTAAGCAGCACCGCGCTGCCGACAGGCGACTTTGTGCCCCTCTCGGGCATGGGCTTCGACTTCGCCGTTGAGCCCTCTGGAGTGCCCAACCAGACCATCGCCAACGGTCAGACCGCCGACTACAAGCTATTGATTACTCCCCTGCTGGGGTCGCAGGGCGTCTTCACGCTCCAGTGCGGCACGCTGCCCCCGAACACGGCGTGTACCTTCAACCCCGCCAGCGAGGGCATTCCCGCTAATACCGTCGGCAACGAATTAGTGGAGATTGCCACCGGGCTGACGCAGGTCTCGGCGCGCAACGCTCGCCCAGTTGCGTGGCCCGCTCTTCCGCTAGCGTGCGGTCTGGCGCTCATGCCGCTGGCCCTCCGGCGGCGGCGTAAGGCGCTCACGCTGGTTGCCCTGCTGGCGATGCTCGCCGCCGGCGTCTCCAGTTGCACCCAATCGAGCGTCGGCGTGTCGCTGCCTGGCCCGCGCACCGGTCCCGGCATATCTCCGGCGGGAACCTACTCGATTCCTGTTACGGTGAGCTCCAACGGCGTAACGCACGCCATCACCCTCACGCTCACAGTGGACTGAGCGGCGCAGGCCGGGCGCAAACCGCGACGGGCTATACTCTACTTTCGGGGAAATCGCCGGAACGCAAGTACCGCTACCGTTCCAAGCACCGGAGATGGGAAAGAGCAGAAAATGACCGCCAAAGTGACCGTGGAAGATGTCGAGCGCGTGGCCGAACTGGCCCACCTCGAACTCAAGCCGGAGGAGACTCCGCGCATGTTGGACGACCTGAACGCCATCCTCGACTATGTGGCCGAGTTGAACGAACTCGACACCTTGGGCGTGACGCCGCTGGCCCAGGTGAGCGATTTGCTTGATGCTGCGGGTCAGGGCGTGCTGCGCGACGACGTGCTGCGGCCCTCGCTCGATCGGGCCGAAGTGATGTCGCAGGCGCCGGAGACCGACGGGGTCTTCTTCAAGGTTCCCAAGGTGATTGAGCGGTAGATGAATCGGGCTGCAAAGAGGCCGCAACGAGGCCGGGAAACGAGGAAGATTCACTTGGAAAGCGAAGCCAAACCAGCCGAAAACTTTGTGGAGCATCCCAAAACTCTGGCCGAGTTGCGCGCCGGGATTGTTGCGGGCACGACCAAGGCCGCCGATCTTGCCGCCAGCTATTACGACCGCATCGCGCAGGTGAATCCGCGCCTCAACGTCTACCTGAGCCTCACCAAAGAGCGCGCGCAGGCGCAAGCTGCCCGCATCGACGATCTCGCCGCCAAGGGCGATCCTCTTCCCCCGCTGGCCGGCATCCCGGTGGGCATCAAGGACGTGCTGGTGATGAAGGGCGCTCCGGCCACGGCGGGGTCGAAGATTCTAGAGGGCTATTGCCCTCCCTACGACGCCACTGCGGTATCAAAGCTCGAAGCGGCAGGCGCGGTGCTCCTCGGCAAGATCAACTGCGACGAGTTCGCCATGGGATCGTCCAACGAAAATTCCGCCTACGGCCCGGTGCGCAACCCGGTCGATACGGAGCGGGTTCCGGGCGGTTCGAGCGGCGGCTCGGCAGCGGCTGTCGCGGCGAACATGGCCGCGGCCACGCTAGGCTCCGATACCGGCGGCTCGATTCGCCAGCCGGCCAGCTTTTGCGGCGTGGTGGGCGTGCTGCCCACCTACGGGCGCGTCTCGCGCTATGGGCTGATCGCCTATGCCTCGTCGCTTGACCGCGTGGGGCCGTTTGCCGCCAATGTGCGCGACGCCGCGACGCTGCTCAGCGTGATCGCTGGCCACGATCCCAAGGACGCGACCAGTTCCCCGGCTCCTGTTCTCGACTATGCCGCCGAGAGCGACAAGCCGCCCGCGGGCCTCCGCATCGGCGTTCCAGCCGAATATTTTGCCGAGGGCCTCGACTCCGAGGTGCGCACGGCCATCGAAGCGGGCATTGCCGCGCTCGAAGCGGCCGGCTGCGCCATCAAGCAGGTCTCGCTGCCGCACACCAAGTACGCCGTGCCCGTCTACTATCTGATCGCCACAGCCGAGGCCAGCGCCAACCTGGCGCGCTTTGACGGCGTGCGCTACGGGCCGCGCTCTCGGGATTCGGCGACACTAGCGGATATGTACCGGCACTCCCGCGACGAGGGCTTCGGCGCGGAGGTCAAGCGGCGCATCCTGCTGGGCACCTATGCGCTCAGCGCGGGCTACTACGACGCCTACTACCTCAAGGCGCAGCAGGTGCGGCGCATTCTGGCCGAGGAGTATCTGCGCGCCTTCGCCGAGGTGGATGCGATTGTCACTCCCACCGCGCCCACGGCCGCCTTCAAACTGGGCGAAAAGACCGGCGACCCGCTGGCCATGTATCTTGCCGACATTTATACCGTGACGGCGAGCCTGGCAGGCATCTGCGGCGTGACGGTGCCGTGCGGCGCGACCAAGGCCGGCCTGCCCGTAGGGATGCAGGTGCTCGCCGCGCATCTGAACGAGGGGACGGCGTTTCGCGTTGCGCGGGCGGTGGAGGCATTGTATGCAGCAGCTGCTCGCTACTCGCTCGCATGAGTTTTGTGGTCTCCCACCCTTCGCAAAGATCGCAAGGATGGGGCACCCTAC
>Ga0187847_10003798_pt1 | contig 11357 bp, 9 predicted proteins | sample June2016WEW_4_10_FD_132458 | JGI IMG/M metagenome (GOLD analysis project Ga0187847, IMG submission 132458) | Peatland microbial communities from SPRUCE experiment site at the Marcell Experimental Forest, Minnesota, USA - June2016WEW_4_10 | ecosystem: Environmental > Terrestrial > Soil > Wetlands...
GCCACCTGAGAACTGCACCGACATCTGGCGGCGAGGCTTGATCTTGATGGCATTGTCGAGAATCTCTTTGACGTCTTCCCAAGTCAGTTCATGTACAAAGTCGACCTGGTTTGCGTCCATGAAGCAGGGGTCGCACATCATGTTGCAGCGGTTGGTGAGGTCGATGGTGAGCACCGAGCCGCGGCCGTGAGTCACTGTGGATGTGCCGTGGTGGTGGAGGTTCTTGTCGCCATCGCCGTGGGCGCGGATGTCGCGGCCGGGGAAGCTTTCTTCAAGATGCTTGAAGAAGGCGGGGTCGATGGACATGACGTCTTCGAAGTGGCCGTGCTTGGGGCAATCCTTGACCATGAGGATTTTGCCGTCGCGCTCGATGATCTGGGCCTTGATTTCGCCGACCTTTTCGTTGAGGAGGACTTCATGAGGCAGCTTGCCGTCGAGGATCTGCTGGCGGATTTCGGGGACGCATTTGGGACAGAGGGAGTCGGTGGTGCGGGGCCAGCCGAGGGGCGGTTTCTCTTTTTGATAGCTCTTGAGGAGGGGCTTTTCGGACCACTTGGGCGTGAAGGACGGATTGGGGCTGATGCGGTTGAGGCGCTCAAAAACAACCCACGCGGCTTTCGCCCCGTAGACGGCGACCTTCTCGGCGTACTTGACGGCTTTGGACATGTGTGGCGATCTCCTCTAGAAAGTGTGGCGCTTCGGGCTGCAACCCCTTGGACTTGAGGGTGGTGCGGGTGCTAAAAGGTCAGTTTTGAGAGTAACGCTTGGGTCTTGTCAATCCAACGGGGGTGCAGCGAACGGGGAATTTGTCGGTCGAACGGCGAAAGAAGCAGGATGAACGGAGGGGACTCCCTTCGGCGGGATAACAAATGTGGGCATGAATTCTTTGTTTTGAAGGTCTTATGGCCGAGCTGGGGAGGCTACGAGCCCCCGGGGCCGTCGGTTTTGGCTACCTGGTTGATGATGCGCTGGACCAGGACGACCTGGACGTGAATGCGTTTGGCGATGTCGGGCACGAATTCGGTGATGAAGTTGTCGGTGGGGGCAAGGGCGAGGCCGATGGCGTAGCGCGCAGAACTGGCGGGGAGATTGGTTTCACGGCCGGGGACGTAGAGGTTGCTGACCTCGTCGTCGATGGCGAAGCCGATGAGGTTGGCGTAGTTGATCATGCCTTTGCCGTCGTCGCCCTGGGTCCATACCACTTGGAGGATCGCATGGCCGACGCGGTGCATGATGCTGGCGCCGGGTTCGCGGTGGTAGTGGGGATCCTGGTGCACGATGGAGGGGATGAGGAAGGTGCCGAAGAATTCGCCGGTCATGTCCTGCGCGTAGGCCACGCCGACGCTGCGGGCGAAGCCGGGCATGCCAGGGCCGTAGGCGGAGTGCGCGTCCGAAGCGATGCCGATGCCGGATGTGCCGAGAATGGTGATTGCGTTGAAGGGATCAGTCACGTTGCGGACGGCGAGCCAGGCTTTCTCCTTGGGAGTGAGCGGCTTGACCTTGGGTCCGTCGATGAAGCGTGTATACCAGTTAATGATGGGGACGTAGATGGGGCACGGGACCGACATCCGGAAGGGCTGGCTGGTGAGGTGAGCATCCACATCTCCAAAGCCGGCGTGGTAGAGCGCTTCGGCAGATCCGATCGCAACAACATTTCCACCGGCGTTTCTGACCTGGCATGGGCCAGCTAGCGGTAGTGGGGCGGGCGCCCTGGCGGGTTTCGGCGCATCGGGAAGCGAGGATGTGGACGCGGCCGGCACTGTGGCCTGTGCGAAGGAGGGGAGCGGAACAAACGGCAAGACCAGCGACAGGAGAAGGGAAGGCGCACATCTGCGTGGGTTGATTCGTGTTTCGGCGGATCGGCAAGTCCGGTTTGTGCCTATCGCGTTGTCTGCCAACAGCCGGGTCCTCAGTCGATGGGGTTTAGTTGCTTATTTTCGTGTGAACCGGTCTCGGAAACGACAACCGGACGGACGAAAACTCCTGACTTTCGCCACACCCAGGTCTATGTGCAAAGTCCTGTAGATTCTGCGTGAATGGAAATCATACCCTTCTGTCCATTCAGACGCAGTTCTTTCGCGGAAGGTCACATGGAACCGCCGAAAGCACTTGATCGTACATCTGCGTCTAAATCTTTGTTGACGTTCGGGGCACCTTGAGCTGTATGTGGACGTGGGTGGAATTGACGCGCCTTGGCCCCGAGCCGAGACTTGACTGAGAGGAATTTGTCATGAGCTCTTATCCTCCGCCTCCCCCTCCTCCTGGCTCTCCCTTTGGACCGGGCGGTGTGGGCCATCGCTTGGAAGAAGCCATCGAACTGATCGAGATGGAGCTGAAGCACGCGGTCGCGTATGTGAATGACGCGGTGATTCCGCAGGTGCGGAGTGAATCGATCAGTGCGATGCGCAAGGTGTCGGACACGCTGAAGAATTTGGCCGACAGGATGGAGCAGCAACCGAAGGGACCTCGGACCTGATGGGTCGACACGCAGCGAAGGCACGTTCGACTCCCGGGTTATCCAGCGGTCGTGTGCCGGCGGTGAAAAGGACGGAGAGGTCGGGACATGTTCGTACTTTCCCACCTCAGACCACCCCAGCGACGAAGACCTGTCGCTGGGGACCCCGGTGGCGGAGCTTGGAGGGGGCTCCCTCCGGTGGTGCGGATTGCGAATTCCCAAGGAGGAGCAAAGCACCAGCCGTCAAATGGTCTGCTAGGGCGGGGCTCGTTCTTATGGTGGTTTTGGCGGCGGGGTGCGCGCACAAGCAGAAGACGGCCAAGGCGCCGCCGACCGCCCCTGCTGTGACCCAACCTGCGAATTCAGAACAGCCAACTTCGTCGGAGTCTTCCGCGGCGCGCATTCCCGTGACCGAGGTGCCGCCGGGCGGCGTGAGTGAAGAGGACAGGGAATTTGTTTTGGCGCATCGGCCGATTTTCAGCGAAGAAGGCGATGCGACGTGGTACACGGCTCCTTACAAGGGACGCAAGGCGGCCAACGGGCAGGTCTTTCGAGACGATGCGCTGACGGCGGCGCATCGCACTTTGCCGATGGGATCGCTGATTGTGGTGACGAACCTGACGACGCGGCAGGCCTCGGCGATGCGGATCAGCGACCGCGGGCCGTTTGTTCCGGACAAGACCATCGACCTGACGATTGCCTCTGCCAAAGCGATCGGGGTGTATCGTGTGGGGACGGCACGGGTGCGCATCGATGTGTACGAGACGCCGAAGCCAATGGATGTGGGCGGGCGCTGGTGCGTGCAGATTGGCGCTTTCAAAAGCGAGGACAAGGCCGAGAGGATGAAGGCGGCGCTGCTGCGTGCATATCCGGATGCGAATGTGATTGAGTTTCCCGGGGAGAAAAGCTACTGGGTGCGTATTCGGCCGCATGGAGACGACCGAGCCGTCGCCGAGAAGATTCTTCATCGTGTGCGGCCGACGGAAGGCGACGCGTATCTGACGCGGCTGGATTAGTCAGTGGCGACGTCCAAAAAGCTCCGATCAGAATGGTGCTCTCGAAGAAGCGCCTTCATGCCTTCATTGCGGCGCATGCATTTCAATTTCTCTCGATCATGCCTCAGGACGCAGACGGCGCATGCGTATAAGAACCCCCGTGAGGGCGCCGAGGCCGGCCGCTACGGGTACCACCGCAGTGTGCCACACAAGCACATGCGCGGTTTCGAAGTTAGGGCAGTGGAGTTCCAGCAGGCTCACGCCGGCGAGGCCGCCCAGGGTTCCGGCAATCAATCCCGCGGAGACGGGATTTGTCGCGAACCCGCGCCGCAGGACGAGCCAGCTCAACAGCGCGGCGGGAACGGCGTGCAGCAGGCCTATGCCCAGACAGACGAGGCCCACGGGGACGAAGTGGCCAGTGGCGGGATCGTGGAACAAGAAAGCAAACAGGCCGACCAACGCCGCGCCGGTCAACAGCAGGAGCACGGGGGGCGCAATGCGGCGGAGGCTGCCGGGAATCATCTCCGCGACGAATGTGCGTGCAGCGGCCCACAAGAGGATCGCGAGCGCGGGAAAGATGAGTGCGCGTTCGAAGGGATCCATCCTGGCAAATCCGAAGAGGCCCGCGCGCAGCGCTCCGGCGAGCGAGACCGCAAGGCAGACGAGGACCAGTCCGTTGGACAAGAGCCATGCCGGGGCCAGTGGATGCACCGGCTGTAGCGACGGACGGATCGATTCCGCGACGTGTTGGAGCAGCTCGGGCGCCGGTTCCGGCGCTGCGGCCGCTGCCTTGTTCAGGATTTGGTCAATCTCCTCGTCTTTCACGAAAGTGGTTCTCCCGGCTCCTTTCTGAGCCCTGCGGCGCTCATTGTCTGCCTTAGCTTCTTGTACGCCCTGTGGACCTTCTGCTTGACCGAGCCCACGCTGGAGGAGGTGGCGCGTGCAACCTCTTCCAGCGACATGCCGGCGACTTTCAACATTTCAATGACCTCGCGCTGGCTTTCGGAGAGCGGCGCAAGCAGGGCCTCCAGATCATTGGCTGCGTCGGGTCGTTCTGCAAGAGATGCGCTGGTGATGGCTCTTTCCTCCAGTTGACGCGCACCAGCCGTGCTGCGGATCGTCTTCCGATAATGATCGATACGTACGTACCGGGCGATTGCATAGAACCATGGGAGCGCCGGCTCACCTGTACGGTAGGTGTGCCGCACTTTGTGAATGCGCAACCAGGTCTCCTGCAGCAGGTCATCCGCGTCGGCGCGGCTGTGTGACTGGGCGGCGAAAAATCGGTACAACTGTGGACTGAAGGCCTCGACGATGGCAGTGGCCGCGGCGAAGTCGCCTTGCTGATAGCGAACCATCAGGACCTCGAGATTGCTCTCCGAGTGCATGGGATAGACAGTCTTCTCACCCTCAGGATCGATCTCAGCCTCTTCGTGCAAAATACTCCTCGCCGTCAGCAAAGGCCCACCGTCATCTCGGGGCAACATTGGTTTATTCGACGGCGGGGAACGAAAAGTTACGGTGCGTGCGGACTTTTCGGAATTCTTTCCGTGCGGATGAATTTCCAGTTCCCAGCGTAACTTCCGGCGGGCGGAAACCGAATCAACATTCGTGAAAATGATCGGCCACGCGTGAGATTCGTGTGGGTGCGGCCGGTGCATGCCTTCACAACAAACTCCAAGGAGGTTGCAATGATTTCTCAGAGGCTCAAATGGAGCCTGCGCCGTTCCAGTATCGCAATGTCGGCTCTGGTTCTTGCAGGTACCCTAGCCGTCGAGGCACAGCCTGGGCGCAGCCCGCTGGTGATCACAAGCACGAATGATCCCAGCAACAACTCAGTTGTGGTCTTCAAGCTGAACACGGAAGGGACGCCTTCCTTGCCGTTGAGCGGAACATTTCACACGGGAGGGAAGGGTGGAGCCAGCACCAACGCGGGGATTGTGCAGTTCAACAGCAATCTCGGCGCGGTTGCGAATTACGGATCAAATACGGTCAGCCAACTGGTGCGCTATGGGAACTCCGTTGCACTTGGAAGAACGATTGATCTGGCCTCGGATTGCGTGAAGCCTGATTCGGTTGCGTTGACGGATAGCCAACTTTTCGTGGTTGGCGCCACTTGCGCGGAGAGCCATGCGTGGCCTGCGGGATTTGTCGATGGCCCGGTAGTGAGTTTGCCGGATACTTCGGCGGCGCAGATCGCGGTGGGCGAGAACTGGGCGGCTGTCACACTGGCCTCCGGATCGCTGCTGCAGTTGCCGCTTACGCGCGATGACGGTGCGCTAAACGGCACGAGCACCTCGATTCCATTGCCGAGCGATGCGAACAATACGCCGCTCGGAGAGGCTTTCTGGGGGAATATTCTCGGCTTCACGCCCGCACACAGCCCGAACAGCTTCGCGATTGTCGACGAGGATCGCAATCTCTCTGCCGTTCCGGGACCAACGCCGGCATTCCCGACGAACGCGCCTTGCTGGGTGGCGAAGGGACCGGGCAACATCTGGTACACAGGGAACTCTCCCGGCGACGCCATTGCGATCTTTTTCAGCGACGGGCAGAGCGGCGTGTTCTATAAAAATGTGCCGCTGCCGGGATCGCCGACCGACGTTTCGGTGTCGCCCGATAAGAAGTGGCTGGCTGTGATCTACAGTGCGGCGGGGGATGCGTACGTTGCGGTGTTCTCGATTGACGACCATGGCGATTTGACCAAGGTTGCGACGTCGAGCCCGATCGGGGTAGCCTCGTTCAACGGTGTCGCCTTCAGCGAGTAGTTGCAGAAGACACGGCTTTGTTTTGCTTGGCGGCCAAGCGGCCGTCGGGCAAAGCGAGCTGGGATGGGGTGGCTCGGGCCCGATGCCGGACCCGTGGATAGCGATCTCCCGGGCGCTACTTTCCACCAGTTGAGGGTGTGGGCTGCTGTTTCACGAAGTCGAACACGCAGGTGCGGCCGACGATACCGAGGCCTTGGCTTTTGGCGCCTGTGCCTTCCGTATCTTTGAATTGAGCTTTGACGTCGTAGCTGTAATCTTCACCCTTGTGCGCGAAGACGCCGCGTGCATATTTTCTTGAGGCGACGATGCCGTTGGCGGAAAATTTGGCGCTGCCGTCCTCATTGATTTTTCCGTCGATCGTCAGGTAGCCCGGTTCTCCCGCGGTGCCGCGCTCCCCGTGAAACATGCTGTTCTGAATCACGCTGGGAAACTGCGAGGTGTAGCCCTCTGTCTCGCCCTTCGGTGGGCATGTGAGCTTGGTTTGCCAGTTCCCGTCATAGCGATCCGCCGCTATTGAAATGCCTGGCAAGAGAATCAGGGCGCTCGCAACCAGCAGTCTGACCGCTTTCCGCATGGTGTTTTCTCCTTGCGGGGAGACACCTTAGCAGACGAGACGCAGTTATGGATGTGATGGGGTGGTTAAGCGAGAGTGCGGTTGGATTCGTTGCTTTCCCAGGTCTCAGACCACCCTAACGACGAAGACCCGTTTTGTTCGGGATTGAAGTGTGGCGAATTTGGATTTGTGCTTTCCCACCCAAGCAGAGCTTGGATGGGGCACCTGATCGTGCCGATTGATGCCTCGCAAAGGCTACGTTCTCTTAATCCGGAGGTGGGTAAAAGGGCAGCTTGTCGTTTTTCTCATTGGCGCGGCGGATGGTGACGTCGTCAAGCAGGAGCGCGGGGGCGAGGACGGTCTCGGGTACTTCGCCGGCGTAGTTGGCGACCCAGAGATCTTTGCCCGCGGCTTCGATGTTGGAGCGTAGCGCGCGCTCATCGAGGTCGGAAAGACGCGCTCCACGGACGAGTTGGCGTGTGCCATCGGGCGCAATGCGATAGAGCAGGCGAGGATTCATGGGTCCGCCGAGAGTGGTGACATAGTAAACGATTTTCAGCTCGCGGTCTTTGGCGGTGTCGAGAAGCTTCTTGTTCAGGTCCTCGTCGCTGAGGCCCTGTTTGGCGGTGATTTTGAGAACGCCGATCGCGGGGCGTGCGGGACCGGAGGCGGCGGCGCGGCCATGGCCATTGGACTGCGGAAAGTCGCGCACGGGCTGGCGGCCGATGAGGTAGTTGTCTAGCTTGCCGTCGGTGATGAGGCGTACGGACTGCGCGGGGACACCTTCGTCGTCGATGTCATACGCGCCGAGGAGGCCTTTGCCGTTAAAGGTCTTGAGGCTGGGATCATCGGTGGCGTCGAGGAAGTCGGGGAGAACGCGCGCGTGAAAACTCGAGGCGAAAGGTCCGTTGGTGCGCGCTTCTGTGCCGAGGCGGGGACGTGTGGCAGTGATTCCGGAGCCGAGCAAACGGCGCAGCGAGTCGGCGCTCGCGTCGGAGCTGAGCAGAACGGGGCCGTGGTACTCCTCTTCGACTAACGGGGCTTGGCGGAGGTCGGCGAGCGAGGCGATGAGCTTGGCTGCGTGTGCGGCGAACGCTTCGGGTGAATCGAGGTCAGAGAGGGAGACACCGTTGGTTGCGTACGAACGATCAAGGCGCATGCCGTCGGCAGCCTGGGTGCCGACGCCGAAGCTTTCCTGAAAGCTGGAGGCCGATTTGCGGACGATGGTGCCTTCGCTGTTGACGAGGCGCATGGTGGTGGCGCGCGCATGGAAGCTGGAGGAGCTGTACTGCACGTCGTGCTGCAGAGATTGGACGGAGGCATCGGTGCGGAAGAGACCGCTGTCGTGCGCGACGCGATTTTCCCAGGCCGTTTCGTCGAGCTTGAGAGTCTGCGGGGTGGTGAGTGAGACGAGGGGCTTCTGGTGGCTGAAGTCGTCGGCCTGGGGCGGCGTCTCGACCTGCTTAAGCTCGGCCTGCTTCTGCGCGTAGGCAGCGAGTGCGGATTTGTAGGCCTGATCGGTAGCCGTCCACAGCGCGGAACGCAGAGCGATGGGGTCGTCGTCGAGCGCGGCCATCTCGATGGCGCCATCGCCGCGTTGGCCAGAGCTGTCAGTTTTGTAGTCACCCACGAGTACGGTGACGCGGACGACGCGGGCATGGTTGTGGCTGGAGCCTTCCGTGGCGCCGAAGGCAGCCTTGGTTTCGAAGTCGTCAACGTCGACGATGCGGTATTGGATGAAGAAGGGTTTTTGGAAGCCGGGGAGCTGGAGTTGGCTCACGCTGCGGTCGAGCTCTGTCAGCATGGCGGCGAGGACGGGGTCTTTTTCGGCGTCGGCGCGCGTGGACTGGGCCGGGAGAGAGGATGCGAGGAAGAGAGTGAGGATCGTGAGCATCCAAGCTCGACTGAGGGTGACCCGGGCCGGGTTGGGCTTGTGCAGTCCCACCCAAGCAGAGCTTGGATGGGGCACCCGGCGAAAAGCAGATCCTTCGCTGCGCTTACCCCAATCGCACTCCCATGCGCTCGGGGCCCCAGGCGTGCGCCGCTCAGGATGACCTGGGCTGGGATCGGAGCTTGGTTTCCCACCCAACAAGCTGAGCTTGGATGAGGCACTCGTCCTTCGCGTGAGGAGGCGCAGGAGATTCATTGGGCCTCCTTGCTTGCGGGAGGCGCGCTCGGGATGGGGAGGATGGGTGGGCGTTCGATGCCCTGGGGCTGGCGCTGGGTTTCGATTTCGCTGACAAGCATGGCAGGAGCTACGGCGCTGACGGGGACGGTGCCCGACTCGGCGCCGCATTCGCCGTTGAAGACTTCGGGCTTGTCGCCGGTGGCGAGGATGCGCTTCATGGCCGCGAGCGGCGTGCCCACGATGGAGACGCCACGGACGAGCTCGTCGGGGCGGCCGTCGACGTAGACGCGATAGACGACGAGGGGAATCACTTGAAACGCCTGTGGCGAACTGCGCGTGGTGACGGCAAAGCCGGACGAGATGTCTTCGAAGTAGAGGCCGTAGGGCTTGTCCTGTTTCTTCGCTTCGTCAATCAACTGCTTCCGCAGTTCTGCTTCTGGGATGGTTTTGGTTGAGCTGACAATGAGGTTGCCCTGGCGGCCGGTGGGCATGCGGCCGGTTTGGGCGCGGCCGTGGCCGTTGGACTCGCTGAAGCTGGCGATGGGTAGCCGGGACATGAGAAAGGTTTTCAGCACGCCGTCCTGGATGAGTTCGACGCGCTGCGCTTTCTGTCCTTCGTCGTCGTAGGTATAGCTGCCGCTCAACCAGGTTTGGCCAAAGGTGGTGCGGGTGGGGTCGTCGGCGACGGAGAGGAAGCTGGGTAGAATGTCTTTGCCGATTTCCTTGGTGAAGGTCTGGCCTTCTTCGTCGCCGCGTTGGCGCTGGCCTTCGAGGCGGTGGCCGAGGACCTCATGAAAGAAGACGGCGGAGGCGCGGCCGGAGAGGATCGCGGGGCCATCGAAGGGCTCGGTGACGGGTGCCTTGCGCAGTGCTTCGAGACTTGTGCCGAGCGAGCGAATGGCCGATTCGAGTTCGGCCTGAGCGGGAAGTCCGTCGATGGTTTCGGCTTCGAATGTCTGGTCGCGGAACAGATCCATGCCGTCGTCGGCGCGGGTGACGGCGAGGACGACGAGGCGCGCCTGGAGATGCGGCGTGACGACGCGGGAGCCTTCAGATGAGGCGAAGTAGTCGGTCTCATTCTGCACGGTGAGCATGACGAGGTTTTGATAGACGTTGGGATATTCGCGGAAGATGCGGGAGAGCGAGCGCACGCGCTGTTCCCAGGCCGCGCGGTCGATTGCGACGGGCGGAGCGGGTTTGGCGATGGCGACTTGTTGTGGCTCGGTGGAGAAGTCGGGCGATGTGTCCTCTTCTTTGGCGCGGACCTGGGCCTCGGTTTTGACGCGGAGGTAGTTATCCAGGGCGGTGCCATAGCCCGTGTTGGTGGCGATCCAGAGGGAACGGGCAAGCGCTTGGCGGTCATCGACGAGGGGCAGTTCGAGGCTGTTGACGGCTGAGGCGCGGTGGTCGCCATGGGTGTTGTCGAGCTTGGGTTCGCCGAGGCGGACCTGAACGTCGGCGACGCGGACGTGGTTGGCTGAGCTGCCGACCATGGCCCCATATTGGGCGCGAATCATGACGGCGCTGGCATCGCTGACGGAGTAGCTGAGGAAGTAGGGCGGGAGTTGATTCTCGCTCGACGTGCCGGCCGTTTTGCCCAACGAGGCGAAGGCGCGCTGCAACTCGGTGCTCATCGCGTCCAAGAGGACAGGCATGGGCTGCTCGGCGCGGGCCGTGAAAGACGCGAGAAGTGCGACAACTGCGAGGGAGGAGAGTCTCAGCATCGAGCGGCTGGAATCGAGAGGGGAATTATGTGGCATAAATCGGAAACAGTCTGGTAAAAGCGAGTCCAGCTTTGATTGTCTCAGACTGGATGGTTGTGAGGAGATTGCCGATGCGAATTGTCTTGACCGGCGTACTGTTGCTCTGTGTTTTTATCGTGGGTTCTTTTCCGGCTTTTTGCCTGCAAGCCTCTTCGGCACCCGCATCCGCGGAGGCGCAGACTGCCTCGGCGCAATCGGTCTATCGTCTGCCGCCGGAGAAACTTGCCAAGGCCATCGCGCTGAGCCGCATTCGCGATGTTGAACATTTTGTCGACGCGTTTTGGGGGTTTGCGGTGTTGTGGCTGCTGTTGAGTACGCGCGCCGCCGCCGCGATGGAGGCGTGGGCGCTCCGGGTTTCGAAGCGGGGATGGGTGCAGGGGCTGGTGTTTTTCGCGCTGCTGATTGTGGTGTTGACGGTGACGGAGTTGCCGCTGGACATGTACATGCACAACGTGAGCCGCCAGTACGGCATCAGCGTGCAGGGGTGGGGAAGTTGGTTTGGCGATCAGGGGAAAGCGCTGGGACTGGCAGTGGTGTTCGGATCGCCCGTGATGTTGCTCTTTCAGTGGATCGTGCGCAAATGGCCGCGGCGGTACTGGTTCGGCATCTGGGTGGCGACGTTGCCGTTGATGGTGCTGGCGGTGTTTGTTTCGCCGCTGATTGAGCCGCTGTTTAACAAATACGAGCCGCTGAAC
>Ga0187847_10003800_pt1 | contig 11355 bp, 8 predicted proteins | sample June2016WEW_4_10_FD_132458 | JGI IMG/M metagenome (GOLD analysis project Ga0187847, IMG submission 132458) | Peatland microbial communities from SPRUCE experiment site at the Marcell Experimental Forest, Minnesota, USA - June2016WEW_4_10 | ecosystem: Environmental > Terrestrial > Soil > Wetlands...
GATTCCAGCGTCGAAATTGCCAAGGTGATCGAAGTCATCACCTCGATCGCGCAGCAGACCAACCTGCTGGCATTGAACGCGACCATTGAAGCGGCGCGGGCGGGCGAGGCCGGAAAAGGCTTCGCGGTGGTCGCGAACGAAGTCAAGGAACTGGCCAAGCAGACGGCGAAGGCGACGGAAGAGATCAAGCAGAAGATCAGCGTCATCCGGGAAAACACGGGCGGGGCGGTCACCGCCATTGGAGGAATCAAGGGAGTGATCGACAAGATCAGCCATATCTCGACGGAAATCGCGACCGCGGTCGAGGAACAGAGCGCGACCACCAGCGAGATGGCGAGGAATGTGACGGAAGCGGCGCGGGGGGCGACGACGATTTCCGAGAACATCCAAGGAGTAGCGGAAGCGGCGCAAAGCACGTCGACCAGCGTGGGCGAGGCGCAGACCGCGACCGAGCATCTGGCAAAAATGGCCAACGAGTTGCGCGAGGAGGTTGGCCGCTTCAACGTCGGGGCTGGAAACTCGCAGCCGCAGTATGAGGCATCCGCGGCGAGGGCGGCGAGTCACGCTGCAGGCGGGCGCTGAAAAGGTTGGAGACAAGTTCCAGCCGCATTTTGGTACGAGACATGCAACCAACTCGCATATTAATTGTCGATGATTCGGCGGTGGTTCGGAAGGTGCTCAGCAACATGCTCGCGTCCGACCCGGCAATCGTGGTTGCCGGTACCGCGGGAAACGGCCGGCAGGCGCTGACGCGAATTCCAGATGTCAAGCCCGATCTGGTCACCCTCGACATTGAGATGCCGGGAATGGATGGGTTGGAAACCTTAGTCGAGATTCGCAAACTCTATCCCAAATTGCCGGTGATTATGTTCAGTACTCTGACCGAGCGAGGCGCGGCCGCCACCCTGGACGCACTGGCGCGCGGCGCCAGCGACTACGTCACCAAACCTTCCGGCAGCGGAGGTTCGGAATCCTCCCGGGAGCGGGTGCGGGATGAACTGATTCGAAAGATCAAATCCTTGTGCGCCGTGCGTGTCCCGCAGCCGAAGTTGGCTGCAATATCGCCGCGCTCGCCGGACCGCCCGCAGGCGCGGATCGACGTTGTGGCCATCGGCACGTCGACCGGCGGACCGAACGCGCTGGCGGCGTTGATTCCGCAACTCCCGGCTGATTTTCCCGTGCCCGTCGTGGTGGTGCAGCACATGCCCGCCCTCTTTACGCGCCTGCTGGCCGACCGCCTCAATGCGCTAGGCCGCCTTCGGGTGCAGGAGGGCAAGGGCGGAGAGAGACTAGCGCCGGGTCAGGTTTGGATCGCACCCGGCGACCAGCACATGACGGTGGCGCGCAGGGGCCCTGAATTTGTGCTTGGGACCAACCACGATGCGCAAGAGAATTCCTGCCGGCCCGCGGTGGACGTGTTATTCCGCTCAGTGGCTCAAGTTTACGGCGCAAACGTGCTGGGGGTGGTGCTGACCGGCATGGGAGCCGATGGCACTCGCGGCTCAGCCGCGATACGGGAGGCGGGCGGCGAGGTTTTTGTTCAGGACGAGGCCTCCTCGGTGGTTTGGGGTATGCCTGGAAGTGTAGTCGCCGCCCAGTTGGCCGATCGCGTATGCCCTTTAGGCGGCATCGGACCCGAAGTTGTGCGCCGGGTTTTGGTGCGGAGAGCCAGCGCTAACGCTGCGAGTCCTTGAAGCACTGTCGCCCTAAGCGCTCAGGAACACGCAACCAACCAGGTGTAAGGTCGAGCTCACCAAGAGGGAAGGCACACCTGGCACGAGTGCAGTGACGCGAATTTACCGAAATGTAGTGACACGAATTTACCGATAAGAAGTTTTGGCTATATCCCAACGTTTGCCCGGCGAAAGATGAAATGATAATCGAAACCGCAAAAACCAGGCCCGCCCCAGCATCGCCGTCAAACCAGGGCGATCCGGCGTACTTGAAGATCCGCGATCTGATCTATCGGATCTCTGGAATCTATCATTCGGAGGAAAAGCTTTATCTGTTGATCTCCCGTTGCGAGCGCCGGATGAATGCCGTCCGCGCCACCAGTCCCGCGGAATATCTGGAGCACCTCACCACCCGCGGAAATCGCGATGCGGAACTATGCCTCCTGTTGAACGAAATCACCATTGGCGAAACCTATATGTTCCGCCATCCCGCTCAGTTAAATGCGCTGCACAATGTAATTGTCCCCCAGATCTTGAAGACCAAAGGCTCTTTCGGCATCAAACGTCTTCGCTTCTGGTGTGCGGGTTGTTCGACCGGAGAAGAACCCCACACGCTGGCCATGTCTCTGCTGGAAGAAAAAGACAAGCTGCTGGCCGGCTGGACCTGGGACGTACTGGCCACTGACTTGAACGACAACTCGCTGGAAGCGGCCCGCGCCGGTATTTACGGCGAATACGCGTTGCGCAATACCAGCGACGTGCTCCGCCGCAAGTATTTCAAGGATGTCGGCAACAATAAACTTCAGGCCAACGATCTGCTCAAAGCACAAATCCGTTTTGACCGCCTCAACCTTCGTGATGATAACAAGATGTTGTTTCAGAAAGGTATCGACGTCATTTTCTGCTGTAACGTGCTGATCTACTTCGACCTGGCCTCGAAGCGCCGCGTCGTTCAACATTTTCATGCCAATCTGTTGCCCGGTGGCTACCTTTTCCTGGGGCATGCCGAATCTCTGTTTCAGGTGGACGATTCGTTCCGGCTGGTCCATTTCACCGGAACCACGGCGTACTGCAAACCGACGGCCGATCTGGCTGGGAAAGTCACAAAGTGAACGTCAAACTACATTCAGAAGTACTGGCTCAAATCAAGAACCTGGACTCGATCTCGACCGCGCCCGCAATCCTGATGCCGCTGCTCGACATGCTGCGGTTACCGACCGACAAAATCAGAATTGAAAAAGTTGTTGAGTTAGTCTCCTATGACGGATCCATGGCGGCGCAATGTCTCCGCCTGGCGAATTCTCCTCTCTTCGGAAGGCGCCAGACCGAGACCGTACGCTCTGCGGTTATGGCTCTCGGCCTCGAGCGAATTCGCTCCCTGCTGCTAGGGTTGTGTGTGCATCGAGTTATTCCAAAAGATAAGTGGGTGATGGAACCGGATGCATTCTGGCGGCATTCGCTCGGTTGTGCCCTCGTCACCCAAAAGATGGCGCAGAAAATCGAATATCCAGAGCCTGAAAAAGCCTATCTGGCAGGACTGTTGCATGACCTTGGGTTTCTGGTGAACTCGATCCTTTTTACGGACGCCTTTCGAGAATGCCTGCGGCTTGCCGCTGAGCAGCATGTGCCTTTGCACGTTGTCGAAGCGCAGATCCTTGGCTTCACGCACTGCGAAACGGGGCAAATGCTCTGCGAACATTGGCGCCTGTCCAAGGAATTGGCGGACGCCGCCGGTTGTCACCACGACGCAAGTCTTTTGCCGGATGCCGGGCCGCTGGCCTGCCTCGTTCACCTCAGCGATCTACTATGCCGAGTGCGCTACCTCAACTACGGCTACGATGAGATCATTGGAGTTGACCTGGGCGACGATGCCGCCTGGCAACTTCTGGTCGCCAGTTATCCTGCGCTTGAGAATATGGACCTGGTTCGCTTAACACTCGACATTGATGGTGCGATGGATCAGATTGTAGCCACGGTGGATTCGATATTTGGAGCCAAGCAGAGCGCTGTTCCTGCGTAACGACGTGCTTTCAGCGAGACTCCAGGCGTGCGAAGTGCACTGTATCACTTCTTTTCCCAACTCCGTCCGCCGTCCGCGCTACTCCAGACTTCCTTGCCGACGGAAGAAACTACAATCTCTAATGGGCTGCGCAGTTCAATATGAGTTATATCGGATGTAAGTTGTCGTGTCTTAAGGAAAGGTTGCACCCGGATCCATGTTAGTCCGCCGTCGGCAGAGTGAAAGAGAACACCCGCCTGCCCTCCGGTCCATACTTCCTGTCCGTGACTGGCGTAGCACAAGAGGGTATGGTCCGCAAGCGTGGCATTTAGCCAGGTCAAACCGCCGTCCACGGACCGTTGCAACACGCCGGCCGTGATCGCCCAAGTTACATTGTTTGTCGTAAGTTTGTTCGTCGCAAGGACGTTCGTCGTAAGATCGTTCGTCGTAACGCCGTTTGCCGGAACGTTCACCGTAGCCCGGCTTGTAGAACTTGTCGCTCTTGCCATCGACATCACATTCCTGCCCTGCAGGGGAAGCGGGGCGGCGCTGGCCGAAATAGCACTCGGCGCTTGACTCGCTTCGGTTCCCACGACCGGTTTGGACTTAATGACCGGCAGTGCGCTGTTCTGCGCCATCAACACGTCTTCGGAAGCGGTGGAAGTCTCCGTTTGTATCCCAGATGCTGCCGCGGCAACTTCGACGGTTTCGTTGGCTCCTTGCTTGAGCGGAGCGCCCGATAGCCCGGCCGCCCCGGATGACTCGCCTTGGTTGCCAGCCAGCATGGTTCCGGACTCAGCCCGCGGCACTGGTGTTGCATCGTGTCCAGGCCCGAGTTTCTTAGCAGGAGCCTTTTGTGGCTTTGGGGCTTTCTTACTTTCGAGTGTTGCGACTGATTGGTCTATTGCCGGCTGGTTTATTGACTCGTTTGTTGAAGATAATGCGACCGGGGGGGCGGAAGTTAAAGACGCGGTAGTTGCAACCTGCGGACTTACCGAGCTGAGCTTCGCCCGATTCATAGTTCCCGGACGCATCACAAGCATCGCGGCAACAATCGCAACCCCTGCCGCCAAGGTCGCCCAGCGCAGACTCGGCGCCGTAAATGCGCTCAGCCATCCTCTGGCCTTTTCCGGAAACAATGTCGCGTCAACCGCGTTCGTCGCGGGAGGAACTTCCGCAGCGGGTAACGATAAAGCTACTAGATCGCGGCAGTCTCCGCACCGCGACAGATGCTCGAGCACGCTGTCACGCTCCGTCGCCGAGAGCGCCTGCTCGGCGAAACCCGCCAGCAGATCCGCATCCGGATGCGCGTGTGCCCACGCTTCGTGTCCCGGCAAAGCTCGCTCCAGTGAAGCAGCCCGCAAGCGGTCGCGCACGATTTTAGGTACTTCAGTCATTGATTCGTTTTCTCGGATTCATTTTCTCGCAAGTCATTTTCGCCAGTTGTGGTTCTTTCATTAACCTGCGCGGTTCATTCTTTGCACCGCCGCTCTTGCTCTGCGTCCCATCTGCTCTGCCTCCCATTTGTCACCTCGTTGCGGCTATCCACTGCTATCCTTGCGAGGGTCCCGGGCTCGAACCTTTCCTGCTCTTTCAGGGAACGTTCTTTCCCCCGAATCTTGCGCTAAACGTGACCTCAGGTTCAACTCCAGATCCCGCACGTCGGTTTCCAGGGCTTCCGCGGCCTGAACGTGGCTCATTCCCCGCGTCCGCAGGCCTGCCAGAATCCGCTTTCGGAGGCCCGTAGAGAGCCGGTCGAGCCGCCGACTGACACTTGATTCGTGCAAGCCCAGTGCGCGTGCAATTTCGGCCAGCGTCCGCCCATCCAGGTAATAGGACGCCAGCGTGAAGCGATCTTCCGCCGAAAGTTCCGCCAGCGCCTCGTCGGTCGCCGCTTCCAGCCATGCTTTAGAAGCACCATCTGATGGGGAGGTCTGGTCTGGAACCGCCGCTGCAAACTGTACCCCCTGATCCGTCTGTTCTTCAAGACTGACTGTACGTTTCTGCTTGCGGAAGCGATTGATAAACTCCTGCGCCATCACGGTGCGCAGCCAACCCTCGAGCGAGCCGCGTCCGGTATAGAAAACAAGTTTCGAGTTGCGCAGGCCATCGCGCGAGTTTACGCCATACAGATCGGCAAACAACGAATCGGCCAACTCGGCGGCATGGGCCGCGTCCCGGGTTATGTGCAACGCCATGCTGTGCAATTTCTGCCGATAACGGCTGATGAAATCCTGCCACGCCCGCTCGTTTCCCGCGGCACAGGCGCGCGCCAGGGCAAGCTCTTCGAGACGCAAAGCCGCGCAGAAGTCGGCTCTCTGTTGTGCTGTGAGTTCTGCTGTAATGCCGGAAACACCGGGGCCCGTCTCGTAAGATTGCAAAACATACTTGCGCAGAATTTCGTCCAGTATGGCTGCAAACTGCTCGGTATTCACCCCATAGGCCGCCGCCCCGCTGCGTTCGTACAGAGCGGAAGCCACAGCTGTCCCGTGATCGGATTGAGCGGGATTTGGCATTTTGACCCGGAACCTGTCCGTTTGAGCTCCCAGATGATGCTAGCAATTTTTTAGACGCAAGGAATAAGAAATCGTACGTTCTTCAATCAGCGAGCACAAAGAGACACTCCTGGAAGACTCGCGGTAGAGCCCCCCGGCACGCTCTAACTTCAGTGTGCCGGGGCGGGTGGCAGTCGTCCAACGCGCAAGACCAGGACGATGCGCATTGGTGGAAACGCGGTTGCCGCGGTCGGTGTCTAAAACATCGTTGCCTATAACTACGTCTATAACTACGGGGAGGCCCGCTATGAGGCTGGTCGTCGTCGTCGTTTGTGGAATCTCTCTGTTTCTTGTGGTGGCCATCGCGTCTCCAGGCTTGCTGCAAGCTGGCGAAGCGACATCGATATCTGGTTACTCGCTGCTCAGCCCGATCCGAAGCGGTAACCTGACCGTCTTTCCCGTTGCCTCCAGCAAGTCGTACGACACGGCTGAATTCCTTACTCTCGATGAAGGCCTACGGAGCGGCGACGTGATCGTGACCGAAGCAGGTCAGGCGCGCGGCCTCGTCCGGCGGCGACGCGACGAAACGTCGATTGTCCATCCTGTCGGCGGCGCCGACGTGAACCGTCTAGTCCTGGTTAATAACTCAAAGCGTCCGTTGTTACTCCTCGCCGGAGAAATAGTTACAGGAGGCAAGCAAGACCGGGTAATCGGCAAAGACCGTATTGTGCCCGCCGAAAGCGATCCAGTCGACCTAAGCGTATTTTGCGTTGAGCCCGGTCGTTGGGTCGCAGCCAATGGTAATGGTAAGGAGCAGTTCAGCGGGAGCGCTGCCAGTGGCGGAGTTTTCGCAGCACCCGGCGTGCGCGCGAGTGCCATGGCCGCCAAGAATCAACAGCAGGTTTGGGACAACGTGGGAAAGTCGAAACAGGCCATGGAAACGGTCATCAACGCTCCCGCTGCCGCGGAAGTTAATTCCACCACGTCTTATGCGCGTGTGATGGGTAACAACCAGGTCCAGCTGAAAGTCGATTCGATAGCCGAACCGGTGCAGCACAACTACGAGAGTGTCATCCGGCAGCTGCGGGATAAGAACGCAGTGGGCGTGGTCGTGGCCGTAAATGGAGACATTGTCTGGGCAGATATTTTCGCGAGCACACAGCTATTACAAAAGTATTGGCCGAAACTTGTGCGCTCCTATGCCGCCGAGGCTGTGGTGACGCGAGCAAAAAGCGCAGAGGCGAGCCTGAAAGACGCGCAGAACTTTCTTGACGCCCTCGACGGCCGTCACGAAACAGCCGAAACTGAGCCCGGCCTCTATCGCCAGACAGAAATTACCGGCGACGGTTTCAAAGTATTCGAGCTAAGATCGCTGCTGCCCAAAACCGGCTTCGCGGTGCATTTGGCCAAAATGTCGAACTGAGTGTCGGCCTCATGGACCTTTGCGCGTCATAAAAAGTTTCAGGGTGCCGAACTCCGTGCCAGCCCCTTTTGCACCACATCGTTGGCGTCAAATGCAAGATGGAGCGCCGGCAATTCGTCGCGGGTGAACCAGCGCACATCCGCGGCGTCGCTTCCTGCTTTAAGATCGCCCCCCGCTGAATGACAGAGAAAATCGATCAGCACAAAGTGGTACCGCACCTTCCCCTCTTCGTCTCGGATCACACGCTCATACACGCCCAGCATTTCTCCCGGATTCACCATCAATCCCGTTTCTTCGCTGGCTTCACGGACTACGGCCTCGCGCAGAGTTTCGCCGCATTCGAGGACGCCGCCGGGCAGTGACCACTCGCCCAGCAAAGGGGCTGTCCCTCGGCGGATCAGCAAAACCCGGTCTGCGTCAACTATGACTGCCCCTACTCCTACCAGCGGATTGTCAGGATATTCGCGGCCCATACGACCAATCCCTGAATTTCGAAACGCAGCGGCGGGAGCCATGACTCCCACAAGACAGTTAGGCGTTAGCTTAGTGCACGGCCAGAAACGAGTAGGAGCCGGCCGGAGTGCTTACTTCGGAACTACTAGGGTTGCAAAAATGTAAAGTGATGGAACCCTCGTCACCTGGATAGGCGTTAAGAGAGACGTTTCCTAACCGGCTAGGCGGTGTAACGCTGGTAATCGCGTCCGTTTTCGTAATGCCTTTTGCTCCCCCAATCACGTCGACGCAGCTCTGGGGAGCAACGCGACTCCCTCTGATGTTGTTAATCTTATAAATTTTCATTTGTGAGAGAGGGGAGCCATCTCCTAATGTAAAACTGTTTCCTTCCTTTACAACGACCGGCACTGCGAACGTCTTCTCCTTGGAGGTGAGCCGTTCCAGCCAATTTGCGTGGCTGCCGTCCCCCGTTTGAGCAATATAGTTCGTGATTGAAACAGGAGATCCAAACGCGAGCTGTCCGAGAGCGGGAGTCGTGCCATTCGGCACATCCGTGCCAACCCAGGTGTCATTTCCACTCGCTGGCGGACGGAATCCAGTGGTAGATTGCGTAAGACCCGGTTGAGAGTCGATCAGTGTGAGAATGTGGTGAGCCGTTATCGGCGAGTAAGGGGTAGTTTCAAACAGTAGCTTGCCTTTGGAAATATTAGATGCCCACCCTGTATTAGCTGGTCCGTCAGTCAGTATGAATCCTGTCTGGTTCGTGACTGAGTTATTCCCTGTTATGTTACTAGTCGCACAAATGGTGTATCCGCCTGGCGAGGTTTGCCCGTAATTCAGGCACTGATCGGCAACCTGCAGTGGATTACCATTCAAGCCTATGCCTACCGCTCCTCCATGGTCTCTATTCGTATGAATAGTATGTCCAACGGATACGATCGCACCTGGCCAAAAGACTATATTCCCGCCATAATTGCCTTGCTTGATCGCATAAGCCGCGGTAACCGCTGAACCCTTATCAGTGTAAGTGCACGTTAGCCTATTACCACATGCTTCGGACTGGGTAAGTCCTACCACAACCGAACCGCATGCATTAGTTGACGTCCCGGAACAATTCCCAGCCGACGGAGTCACGGAACCTACCGAGATAGAACCTGGCATCGCCATGCGAATTATGTCATAGCTGATCGCATCAGCTCCATTTGCTATTCTTGGCCACTTGATGGGAAATGAATCCGTCCCTGTAGACTTCCACGTCCAGGCCAACATTGGAGAGGTTTGCGTACCGCCATCCCGTGCGACAATAAAGTAGTAGTATTGGATAGTTCCGTTGGGTGTGCTTCCACCTGCAACCCCTCCTTCTGTTCCGCCGTGCCCTGCGATCTGAAAATCCGCAGCCGCGGATGATCGACCGGCAATCAAGCCGGCGATCCCCAAGCCCGGAAAGGGAGATACGGCGGGAGATGCCGGGTTCGAAGCGATGCTGCTTTCGGAATAAATGTTCTGGAGGTACGCTCCATGATAATTTCCAGTTGAATTCGAAGAATAAACCTGCCAGGGGCCCGTCGCTTGAAGTACGGTATTTTCGATATAGAGACCATTTGAGTTGTAGTCGGTTACTCCGTTTGAATGATTGGCCGTGATCGTCGAGTCTCGCAGGGTTATAACTGGGGCAATTTGCATGCTCTGGTTTCCAGCCGAGAACACAAATGATCCCGTCCAGTTTTCATTGGCATTCAGCGAGATCCCCTGATTGTTGAAGTGATCGATAGTTACGTTCTCGTCATCCCAAAGATCGAAGAAGTTATTGAAGTGGCCAATCTCCCCGACTTTATCGTAAGAAATATCGATGAAATGCGTATTCATTGCATTGTCTAATACGGCGACATATGCTAACGCCACTACACCCGGAGTTAGTTGGGCGGCAATATCAGGGCCGGGGTGTGCATACTGAAATGTTGTAGCGCTCGGTGTCGCGGTGATCCGGGCATCGCCCCAATAGCTGCTGCTGTCGGTAAATAGGATGGTTACCATATCGCCCGTGCGAAAGCCGTGCGGTCGATCCGTGGTGATTGTCACTACCTGGGAAGTTCTTTGCGTCTGTGTGATCTTGACTCCGGCAAACGATGGGTCCGCCGACAGATTAGTTGGTGTCCGGAAACTCAACCCCGCGACCGTATTGTCCGTAAAGTCGTTAGTATTCCGTAGATCGCCAATCTGCAAACAAGCGTTTCGCGCCAGGCAATTCAGCGAGGCTCCATAGCCGCTGAGCATTGACTGGTTCGAATGTAGATAGATCGTTCCAAAAACGTCATAACTATTGATCGATCCGTTAGGACCATTTGCCGGAATAGTAATGTTGCACTGGTTGTTTTTATACGCAATTGCATTAACCCCGCAATTCACGTTCAATGTCTCCTGAATGCCAGAAGATGCCGACCCGATAGAGTATCCTGCGGCATAAGAGTAGATAGGAGTGAAAGTAACTGTCCCTGAGGTCGCTCCCGAAGTACATCCGCCCGGTGCAGTAACTACATTAACGGCTTCTCTCTTTCCCCCACCGGAGAGCAGTATCTGATAGCCAGCGCCGCTAACAGTGTCAATACCTGCCGGGCAAGGAGCAAGGTTAACCACTGCTTGCGATCCGGCGGTTAATGGCCTGGGAATAGTCTGCGACCAGTTGAGGTCAGTCGTGGCATAGGTAATCCCGGCGGGCACGATACCGCCACAAGGCCCTCCCGTCGAGTTGCCCGTGGCACAGGTGGACGGTTTCGTTGTTCCAGGCGATAAGTTGCTTGAGGTTGGCCTTCCCTGCGTTGAGCTGCCGTTTTGCACTTTGGAGGCCAGGACAAGGCCGCCAATTCCGAGTGAGAGAAGGAGAACCGCAACGGCTGCACGCCGCATCGCAACAACTCCTTTCACGTTATCCACACCTGGTTCGGGCATCTTTCCCGGGTGCCGTCAATTTTGGTTGGATATAATTCCGATTGTATTATTCGAGACAGTGTACTCGAATGATAGTTGGTTGCAAATCGAACACGCGTTAGCGCACCGATTTTGTAGCTATGGATTCAACGTTGCCCGGAGCCGTCGACGCCGGCCTGCCCAAACCGGATTGATCAAGCCGGAATACATGAATCGATATTCAGAGCTTGAGTAGTACGCCTCGATTTCGGTTCGCCAAATCAAGTGAGGAGAGTCCAAGGAGCAGTCGGTAGTTCCTGGACAGGGCGCGAAACAGAACGGATGCGTTGCCCTGACCATATCCCATGAGTCCCTGTTGATTGCAGTCCAAGAGTAAGGCCACGCGAA
>Ga0187847_10003802_pt1 | contig 11351 bp, 9 predicted proteins | sample June2016WEW_4_10_FD_132458 | JGI IMG/M metagenome (GOLD analysis project Ga0187847, IMG submission 132458) | Peatland microbial communities from SPRUCE experiment site at the Marcell Experimental Forest, Minnesota, USA - June2016WEW_4_10 | ecosystem: Environmental > Terrestrial > Soil > Wetlands...
CCATCGTCGTGCCAAAGGAGACGCGGAACATGGCTTATATTGCGACTGCTCCAGAAAGTTACCAGGGCCAGGTCGTTGGCAGCGGACAGTGCGTAGCCTATGTGCAGACGGCGAGTGGGGCTCCGTTAACCGCCAACTGGTCGCAGGGCGCGCTGGTGCGGGGCAATGCGGCCATCCAGCCGGGCACCGCGATTGCTACCTTTGGGCCACTAGGCACCTATACCAACAGCACCGATGGAAGCTCCCACGCGGCAATCTATATGGGCCAGAACGGCGCTGGACTGCAAGTGTGGGATCAATGGAAGGGGCAGCCGGTCCATCAGCGCACCATTCGATTTCAAGGAGGAGCTCCCGGAGTACACCCGGTGAACGATGGAGACGCATTCTATGTCATCGATTGAGCGCTGCCTGCGGCTAGGGTTGCTCGGGTGCTCACTGGCGTTCTCCGCTTCCGCCGCTGGACATGCGCAACAAAAGCAAATTTCGACTCCGGCAGTTTGCCCGGCCAGCATCACAGTAGAAGAAACCACCGCGCCGGCGCCCAACTGGAGTGTCGCCCCGGCTAAGTCCGAGCACAACTTTGAGCGAATCTCGGTTTACAACGTGGGAGCCGACGGCCAGGAATTCGACCTTGCTCCCGACGATCAGAAAGAAAAAGGCAAGAAGATTACGCAGACCTGGAATGTGAAAGACTACCGGTCTCTCAAGGTCTTTATGCGTTGCCGTTATCAGGATACTTCGGTAGTCCTGCTCCGCGAGCTGCCATCAGCCGTGACTACTTGCACCCTGCGATTCACCGACGCCGCCAACGGAATTGTCGCCGGCGAATCCAGCATGGAATGCCGGTAGGGATGCTTGATCAAGCTGCGCTCTTGAAAGGGACGACCTTTTACTAGCCGCAAAGCGGCGGAATGACGTCAGCCGTGGCCGTGAGAGCCTGTTACCAAACTCGCTTGGCTATCGAATCGGCGGGGCAAACAGCAACGAAAAGAGTGCCGTAGGCGCGAAATAGTCTAGCCCAGCACAAGGCGGAGGCGTAGTGCTGGAGTAGAGTGGAAAAAACTCGACGAGTCCCGTAGGGACGACAGGGTTTCGTAACAGCTTGGTGAGGCCCGGGCGGAGTGGGACAGAGTACCAGCCGCAGAGCGGCGCCACCGAGAAATCCTGCAAAAGACTTCCCTTACGGTTTGACGGCGTCGGCCCGCAGTTTTCCAATGCGTGCTTTCGGCCCCACAATGAACGGCGGCGACACCGCGTTCCAGTTGCCATCGTCCAGGCGCTGCCAAGTCTTGCCGTTATCCCGAGAAATGTCAGATCCGTTGGTTCCAGCCGCGATCCATACTTTTGCTTCGGCGTCCCATGCCACGGCCGAGCGGTATCCATGTGGCGCCTTAGAAGCGGCCTTCCAGTGCCGTCCGCCGTCAGCTGTCCATGCCGCGGTGCTCGAAGGATCGTCAGGCTTCTTGTAATCGCCGCCCACCACTATGCCATGCTTTGCGTCGCGGAAGCTAACCGAGAAGGCTCCCGTCGAAGCACTGCCGGCCGCCAGCGGAAGCCAAACGGCCAGGCAATCTCGAGTACCGTCGTTATAAGCCAAGAGAGGCGAGAGTAACGCGCGAGCGCCGAGCTTGCCGCCCGTCACCAGGATGTACCGGCCCGAGCCGAAGACAAACACCGAAGAATTACTTGCAGCGAAGGCGCCCTCACCTTGGACCGCCGCACAGGAGTCCGCGTCAACCGCCCAGCCGTGTTCCGGAATCATGACCTCGGTGTAAAAACCTCCGCGGACAGGGTCGCCAACCAGCACCCCCCTTTGCTGGTCTCCGGCCGTGCCGAAATCCAGCGCCGGAAAGCCAACCGCATCCCAGAACCCGTCCTTCTCGGAGTTCTGTCTCTCCTCAGTCCAATGCGCGCAGCCGTCGGTAGTCTTGTACAGCCGGGACTGGTTCCCTGGCCCGGCCGACATAACGATTGCAGTCTTTGCATCCCATGCCCAGACGCCGCGAAAGTCGAGCTTCTCGGCTCCGGGCGGCGTAGCGCATCTCTGCCAATGCGAACCTCCATCCTCTGTCCGAAGCACCGTGCCGTCTGTGCCGCTGGCCCACGCCACGGCGCCGTCCACCGAGTGGATGCCACGGAAGCTGGCCGTGGAGTTGGACTGTTGCATGTCCCACTGCCCGCGCGCAGTGCCAACCGTCGCGAGCATCAAGATGGAGAGGACGAAGGTGCGATTCATAGGACTAATCGTCGTATCCCGCGCACTGGATCCCTGCGGTGGTCTTGAACTCAACGTTTGGCCTTCGTTGCAATGGCTAGTTACGCCAATTCCAGTTCGATGGTCTTGCTGTCGGCGTCGAGCTTGGCGATGCGGAAGCTCCGAACCTGTCCGGCGTGAATAGCTTCCGGCTCGGCAGCGCTGGCGCCGCCTGATCCGCCCTTCCACCGCGCTTGCAGCATGGAAGTCAGAGAGGATAGATCGGCCTTGCCTTCGCTCTTGCTTTCCTCCGGGGCAGCGGTTGCCTTAAGACGGCACGGAGCCTGGAATCCCTCGCCCAGTTCAACGCGAGCGCTTGCGGCGGACGCCTCCACCACCCGCCCAGTAACCACGTCGCCCGCCTTGTGTTCGGCGATGTACTCATCCACGCTGGTGGGGACCAGTTGCTTCATGCTCAGCCGCATCAGGCGACGTTCGCTATCGATGGCCAGCACCTGCGCCTTTATCACCTGTCCCACCTTCAAGACGTCCTGCGGATGGTTAATCCGCTTCTCGGCGCTGATCTCGCTGACGTGCACCATGCCTTCCACGCCCTCAGCCGCCTGAACGAAGGCGCCGAACTTGGTTATGCTGGTCACCGGCCCTTCGATCGCGGAGCCGGCCGGAAATTTCTGCGCCACATCGGCCCAGGGATCTCCCAATGCCTGCTTCAGCCCAAGGGACAGCCGCTGTTCGCCAACGTTTACGCCGAGGATGACAACTTCCACCGTTTCACCGATATTGACCAGATCGCTCGGCTTGCGCACCCTTTTGACCCACGACATCTCCGAGATATGGACCAGCCCTTCCACTCCCGGCTCCAGTTCCACGAACGCCCCAAAATCCGCCAGCCGGCTGACCGTTCCGCGGACCCGCTCACCGGTCTTGTACTTTTCGGCAACCGCATCCCAGGGATGCGGTTGAAGCTGCTTAAGGCCAAGGGAAATACGCTGCTTCTCGGAGTCGATCTTCAAGACCTTGGCCTCGATCTCCTGCCCGACCGAAAGAACATCAGATGGCGTGTTGACACGGCCCCAGGCGATGTCGGCCACATGCAGCAGGCCATCGACGCCGCCGATGTCGACGAACGCTCCGTAATCTGTCAGGTTGCGCACGGTACCGGTGACGATGTCGCCTTCCTTGACCTCGGAATAGCGCAGTTCCTTCGCTGAGCGCTCCTCGTCTTCCGCTATGACACGGCGGTCGACGACCAGATCTTCCTCGGTGACATCCAGCTTGGTAATGCGGCAGCGGATCTCCTGCCCGACCAGCTTCGGCATCTCGGCAGCATCGCGTACTCCGCTGCGCGAGGACGGCATGAAGGCGCGTACCCCGACATCGACGCTGAAGCCGCCTTTTATCATCTCGGTTACAGTGCCGACGATGGTTGCCTTCTCGGCAAACGCCCGTTCCAGTCCGCTCCAGTCCTTCGGCCGCGCCACGCGAGAGCGCGTGAGCTCGTAATAGCCCTCGGGATCGCGGCCCTTGACCGTAACCAGGAACTTGTCGCCCGGCTTTACGGTTTCGCCAGCGCTCTGGAATCCGGACAAGGGCAAAATACCCTCGCTCTTGTAGCCGATATCGAGCAGCACGGAGTCGTCGGTGACGGCAACGACCGTGCCCTCAAGCTGTTTGCTGCCGTCGTCAGCTCGGCGGGCGTGGCTGCGCTCATACTGCGAAAGAAGGTCGCTAAAGGACTCATTCGGCTCGTTGTCGGATGGCGGATCGATAGGGTTCTGGTCGGGCATGAAAGGATTACAGCCTCGTCATAGGAAGGTGTCATAAGAATAGCATTCGCCAGTCGTTTGATTTCCTCGCAACCGGCCGACAGCCCTCAAACAGCCGGGATCGGTCCTTATCGCCCAGACATCTGGTTTCCGGCTGCTGGCGCGCCCGAGTTGCCTCCCGGGAGCCTCCACCTGGAAGTCGAGCCTCCCCTTACGCGAGCCATTCCGGCTAGAGGCATCCGGCAAGCTACTGTTTCTAATAGGATTAATCTATACCAGCACACGCTGCTCAACGTCCACCGCCCAGGCAATTCCAGTCATTCGACCGGCTATTTCTGACAGGAAAGGAGCTGCGTTCGCGACAAACGGGGCTTTAGTGCCTGACAGGTACTAGCACAATAATCTCAAAATGGCAACCCCCAAAGCTCCAGTCCCCTATTGGTGGGGTTGACTCTTAGTTCTCACGGTCAATAGACTTTATACATCCTGTCAGGAGGACCAATTTAAACGATGAGAGGTGTTTAATGTTACGAGTACTCAGCCCAGTTGCGGCGACGTTGGTTTTCGCCACCGCGCTGAGCGCAGCACCCGGTAATAGCACACCGGAATCGCAAAAAGGGACCCCAGGACACACTCAGGAATCCAAGTCGCCCCGGCCCAGGAAAGCTCAGCTGGGGAAGGCTTCATGGTACGGTCGCATCTTCCAGTCTAAGAAGACTGCCAGCGGCGAACCCTACGACATGTTTCAATTTACGGCCGCCCACCGGACGTTGCCGCTCGGTTCCTGGGTCAAGGTCACAGATTTAAAGACTGATCGGTCGGTCGTCGTCCGCATCAACGATCGCGGACCCGTCGCTCCCAACCGGATCATCGACCTGTCCTACGGCGCAGCTAAAATGCTGTCCATGAGTGGCGTAGATCGTGTACGCCTCGATGTTCTTCAAACTCCCGAACTAGCGTCGAACCTCAGCCCGCAATAATTACGGCGTTAAGTAGTAACTCTGGGAACCGGCTCTGCGGTAAACTGGGAGATGATGCTGGAAAAAGATCGGCTCATCGTGGCGCTGGACGTTTCCAGTGCCGCCCAGGCCCGCCGGATTGTCCAAGCCATTGGCGAAGCCGCAACCACATATAAAGTCGGGAAACAGCTCTTTACGGCCGAGGGCCCGCAGTTGGTGCGGGAACTCATCTCCTCGGGTCGCAAGGTCTTTCTCGACCTCAAATATCACGACATCCCCAACACCGTCGGCGCGGCTGTCCGTTCGGCAGCGGAGCTGGGCGTCACCATGCTGACGGTCCATGCCTCGGGCGGCAGCAAGATGCTAAAGGCCGCCGTCGAAGCGGCCGCACAATCCGCCGCCAAGCCAACCGTGCTGGCGGTCACGGTTCTGACCAGCCTCTCCGACTCCGACCTCCAGGAAATCGGCATCGCCGGTACCGTGCTCCCTCAGGTCCTGCGACTGGGAACGCTTGCCCGTAAGGCGGGCTGCGGTGGTCTTGTCGCCTCGGCGCATGAGGCCCGCGAGCTGCGTCGCGAGCTTGGCCAAGGCTTCGCCATCGTCACCCCGGGCGTCCGCCCAGCAGGATCCGACGTTGGAGACCAGGCCCGCGTGGTCACCCCGCAGGCGGCGATCACCGCCGGTGCTACCCATCTCGTGGTCGGCCGCCCCATCCTCGAATCCGCGTACCCAGCTAAAGCCGTGGCCGACATCCTGGCCGACATCGAAATGGCTGTGGCTTAAGTTAATCGAGTCCGCCCGTGCCGTGGCGACAAGGGCGGTTCGCGGCCCTTACTTCTTCAACGCCCAATGACGAACCACCACGTCATCGGCGACGTATCTCTAGTCAGAGGAACCGATGTCCACCTTTGTCCGCTTCTCGGTCTTAGCCTTGGTGCTGGCGGCTGGCGCCTCGGTTTTCGCCCAGAACAAAGCGGCCGCCGACACGCGGGTCCAGTTGACGCTCGACGCCTCCGAGGCCGAACAGTCACTGCTGATTCTGCATAAGGAGCAGGCCCACCAGGCGGTTACGGATGCCGACTGGCGGAAGCTGTTTGCGACCGTACCCTATCAGTGGCTGAAGGCGCGCGAGGCGGCAATACAGCGCGCCTTCACCGACGAAGACTTCAGAAAGTTTCTACAGGCGCCCGAGACGCTGGCCCGCACTCAGGAGTGGGTGCAGACTCTAGCCGGAATGGAACGCGCGGACATGACCGGCATCGGCACGCGCGTACTGGCATGGCTGCCACCGGGGGCCGTCATCCACGCACGGGTGTTTCCGCTGATCAAGCCACACAACAACAGCTTTGTTTGGCGGAACGCGCAGAGAGAGCCTGCGATTTTTGTCTACCTGGAAAAGGAGACGCAGGCGCAGTTCGAAACTATCGTAGCCCATGAGTGCCACCATATAGGCTTATTTGGCCTGGATGCGCGGAAACAGAAGATGTTTGCCGGTTTGCCCGAGAACGTAAGAGCGACCGCTGAGTTTATGGGCGCTTTCGGCGAAGGGGAAGCGGTGCTGGCGGCGGCAGGCTCGACCGAACTGCGTCCGCATTGGGAGGATGATGCGCTCGCTCGCGCCCGCTGGGACAGCGATATGATGCACTTCAATCAGGATGTGGCCACCTTGACCCAGTTTTTCGACGACGTGCTTGATGGCAAACTGAAGGGCGACGCCATCCAGGAGAAAGCCTCTGCTTTCTTCGGCTATCAGGGACCCTGGTACACCGTGGGCTACGAGATGGCGGCGCTGGTGGAGAGGCGTTTCGGACGACCAGTCTTTACTGACTGTCTGCTGGATCCTCGGCTGCTGTTGGTGCGTTACAACCAAGTCGCGGCCGAGGCCAACAGGAATGGTGCGGCCCTGGCACTCTGGCCCGAGAGTTTGTTGCAGCGCGTGTATGCGGACCATCCGCCCCCAGCCGCACTGTGAAGCACCATACGAAGGCATTTTTCTCGGCAACTGCCAGTCAGTCGCAGGCGGTAACGTCTCCTAACTATCCGAATCACGCAGGGACGGCCCATCTTTCTTAGTGTGTCTTGCCATCTTGACACGGTACGCCGTTTCTTATTTGCGTAGAATCTGTCATGGCCTGGATGGCGTCGCGCCAACTAGAAGAACTCGCCATCGAGCCACTCCCAACTTCTCCTTTCTTATGGTTCCTCGGCACATCGTAACTTGTAAAAACTAGAGCGAGTCAGTCTTTCGGTCGCTCGGCTTCGGGCGACCCAGGTAACGCAGCAAGCTTTTATGTGGTTATGTCGGTAGTCCGCTTAGGAACTCGGGACCACCCGCAACTCACTACAACTACCACGAGCCATGAAGCGAAACAATTGCAATCAAAGCAATTTACATCGCTCAATTTGCGGCGCCATCTATATACCACATTGTGAGACATCCAATAAAATATGCATTAATAACTATGGATAACTGTCAATTTCCAGCTCCAGTCGCTAGCTGTTTCCTGTCAATAATGCCTGCTCATCGCCACGAAAATGGCATCTCCAGCGCCTCGACGCTAAGGGAAACCCTGATGAATCAAGGAACTTTTGCCCTACGCCCATTAGGTGGCGCTTTAGTACTTTATTTCCCACTAAAGCCACAAATTGCCCGACATGGAGGATAGTGTCACCGAGGATGACTACGATGTTTCACATAGTTACGTTATGGAAGGGCGATTGCAATTGTCCAAGGTAACTTGTCGGTCATTGGGCCCCGTAATGCAGTGGGAGGTAGTATGACGACTAAATTCCAATGAACCTGTGACAGGGCCTAACTGGCACTTCTCGGCCTTGAGCCGCCGTGGTCGTGCCAATCCCCAATTGCCGTTCCGAAGTGCGTGACCGCCAACGTGCGACACGCCGCACCTCTCGACAACATTCACCGGTGAAGACTGGGCCCCCTTGACATCCCTAAAAGGAGGGAATGAATGTTCCAAACACCTGATATTTCGGATTGCAAATCCTCGCAAGCGTGCAAAGGTCTCGCTACTGGCATGGCCCTCGCGCTGCTTGTTGCCTTAACAGCTGTCAGCGCCTTTGCCGGTCCCGTACAAACCGTGCTGTATCAAGCTTCAGCCTACGGGACGAGCGCATTTGTGGGAAATACCATTCTCGTTGGCCAAACCGGTGTAGCCAGTTTGCAAGTGCCCTGCGGCACCAACAATGATAACGAGACCGTGGATGGAAGCGGTGTTGGTCTCAATCTCTTCCCCATTGTGACTGGAGGAGCGGTAACTACCACTGCAAGCAGCTCCCCAACCATGTCCGCTCAGGCCACAGCCAGCACCGCCAATGTTAGCTTGCTCGGCGGACTCATCACCGCCCAGGCGCTCAATGCGGTCAGCACTACCAGCCTGACTAGCAGCGGATTCCAGGTCAGTGCAGCAGGCTCTACCTTTACCAACCTGCTGATTGCCGGAATTCCATACAACAGTCCCGCGCCCAACACCAATATCAATCTGCTGGGGCTCGGCTATGTGGTGCTCAACGAACAGACCAGCACCATTAACAGCAAGCAGGGGCAGTTGGTTGTGAACATGATTGACATCCACATCACGGTGGCCGGCAACCTGCTGGGCCTGGACGTGGGCACGGAGATCATCGTCTCCAATGCCACCAGCGGTATGATTAAGGCCTTCGCTCCCGCGATAGTCACGGGCGCTTCGTTTGGGACCTCGGTCAGCAGCACGCTCATCGACTCCAGTCCCACCGCGCCGGTAAACCTGCCTTGCTTTGGCACGGCCGGCCAATTGATCACCAACTCGGTGGCCAGCGTAAACATCGCCGGCGTGCTTAGCAGCGGCACGGTCAGCGACACCGGCGAGTCGGATCTCACCAATCCGCTTTCCAAGGGTGAGATGACATCCCAAGTCGAAGGCCTCAACCTGCTGAGCGGCCTGATCACCGCCAACGTGATCTACAGTCAGGTAAACGCTGTCGTCGATGGTTTCGGCGGGACCTTCGAAACTGGAGTAGGAACATTCGCCGGCTTGGCCGTCGCTGGTTATCCTTCGATCAACGACAGCGTGCCCTATAACACGCAGGTTTCGATTCTGGGCCTCGGGACCCTTTACCTCAGGCACCTGATCCGCAATTTTCCCTACCCGAACAGTACCGAGGTGCGGATGATTGAACTGGTGATCAACCAAAACAACTCCTACAACCTGCCGATTGGCGCCGATATCGTGATCGGCGATGCGCAGATCACAATGATTCCGTCCTCCTTGCCATAGGCGGCACGGTTCTGCCGTAGGGGACGTGCAGCGGGCGGATCAGCTGGCCTATCCGCCCGTTGTGGTTCATCTGGAAGTCTCGCAACTCTCGGCCCTCAGTCATCTCCATATCGCGGCTTGGGGAGGTCCTTCTCCACGGCGGGTTTGTGGCAGGCGAGCTGAGGTGAGTCAGGGCCCGCTGAAACACTGAATCAGGAGACAATCAAATGCTGTGCACAAGAGATGCCACTTCTGTGCAATCGTCGGCCCTTCGCTGGTTAGTAGGCGCCAGCATCATATTGGTGTTGACGATTGCATTCGCGCCCCTTAGCAGTTTTGCCCAGGGCACCTATACACAGTCGTATCTGCCGTCGGCCTATGGCACCTATGCTTTCGTGGGAAACACTGTTCTAGTTGGTCAGACTGCACCGGCGTCGCTGGCCGGGTTGTGCGGCACGGCTCAGGAGCCACTCAACTCAACCGGCACTGTCGCGGGCGTTAGTCTGCCGCCGCTGGTGAGTGGGGGAGCGGTCAACACAGCCGTCTCCGATGCCAGCCAGCAAGCGCAGGCTTCTGCTAACAGTGCCGCCATCAGCCTGCTCGGCGGACTGATCTCAGCCCAGGAGATCAGCGCGTTCAGCACTACGACCCTCGATAACAATGGAAATTTTCAAGTGAGCGCGGCAGGCTCCAATTTCAACAATCTGGTGATCCTGGGGCGTCCGTATAACAGCACGGAACCGCCCAACACGCGCATCAACCTTCCGCTACTGGGATATGTGGTGCTCAATGAGCAAACCTCAAACGTCGGCAGCTCGAATGCGACCATGACGGTGAATATGGTGCACGTCTATGTGACGGTGGGCAATCTGCTGGGCTTGCAAGTGGGCACGCAGATCATTGTGTCCAGCGCCACCAGCGGCATGTACAACGTGTTCGCGCCCGGCATCATCAGCGGCGACTCCTATGGAACGCAGGTGAGTGGAGGATTGCTGGCTTCGTCGCCGAGCGCGTCTGAGGTGCTGCCATGCCTCGGCACCGACGGCATTGTGCAGACCAATACACAGGTCGGACTCAGCTTGCCCAGCATTCTGACGAGTGGCACGCTAACCGATACCGTCGAGTCGAACCTGACACCGGCGTTTTCCAGTGGGGAGAACACTTCGACGATAGAGGGCCTGAGTCTACTGAACGGTCTGGTGACAGCCAGTGTGATGCAGGCAGTGGTCGATGCCTCGGTGGACCAGTACTTCGATTTCACTCTGAATGGAACCGACACCTATGTCGGCATCTCGGTAGCTGGGCATCCGGAAATTACCGACAACATACCTCTCAACACCAGCGTTAACCTTGCCGGCCTGGGAACCTTGTACCTGAAGCGGGTGATCTACGAATACTTCCCGCTGCCCAGTGTAGAGGTGCGAAGCCTGGAACTGGTAATAAACCAGACGAATATCTATGGATTGCCTATAGGGCTGGACGTAATTGTGGGAGATGCGCTGCTCACGATTCTCGCGTTCCCCCAGCTAGGTTGATAACAGGCTAAAGGCAAGTCGTGCCCATCCTTCTCGTCGCCTTCTGGCGAGAAGGTGGGCACAAAGACTAATGGCTAGTTGGTCGCGGCTAATTGCTCGCTGTGCGGGGTTTGCAGCTAGTCACTAGCCGCGCTCTTAATTTTCCTGATCTCTTCCAGCCTCGCCTTGATGCGCTTCTCAATTCCTTCTTCGCTGGGATGGTAGTACACGCGGTCTTTCAGATTATCAGGCAAGCACTGCATGTCCGCGACCTTCGACTCTTGTTCGTGCGCGTACTGATATCCTTCGCCGTAACCGAAAGCCTTCATCAGCCCGGTGACCGCATTTCGCAGGTGCAGCGGCACGGGATCCTGTGCGGTGCGCTCTACATCTTCCAGCACTGCGCCATAGGCGTTGTAGACCGCATTCGACTTCGGCGCCGCGCACAGGTAGACCACCGCCTGCGCCAGTGCCAAATCGCCCTCCGGGATGCCGAGAAAGTCGAACCCATCGCGCGCCGCCAGCGTGATGCCGAGCGCATTTGGATCGGCCAATCCAATGTCCTCGACCGCCATTCGAACCAATCGCCGCGCAACGTATAGCCGGTCTTCACCGGCCTCCAACATCCGCACCAGCCAGTAGAG
>Ga0187847_10003803_pt1 | contig 11345 bp, 3 predicted proteins | sample June2016WEW_4_10_FD_132458 | JGI IMG/M metagenome (GOLD analysis project Ga0187847, IMG submission 132458) | Peatland microbial communities from SPRUCE experiment site at the Marcell Experimental Forest, Minnesota, USA - June2016WEW_4_10 | ecosystem: Environmental > Terrestrial > Soil > Wetlands...
AATAGCAGCCGCCAGGCAGTAATCGGCGGCGCGAGCGAGTCCGTCGAACGGGCCATGGAAGCCTTTCGAAAAGCAGGCTACGAAGTGGCGCCGTTGACGGTCAGCCACGCCTTCCACACATCGCTCGTCGCGGGAGCCAGCAAACCGCTGCGCCAGGTTCTGGAGCGTTTGCATCTCCAGTCGCCGCGCTTGCCCATCGTTGCCAACACGAACGGTGAGTTTTATCCCACCGGACCTGACGCAGTGCCAAAGATGCTCGATATCCTCACGCAGCAGGTCGCCTCTCCGGTGCAGTTTGTAAAGGGACTTGGCACTCTCTACGATGCCGGCGCCCGCATGTTTGTTGAAGTTGGACCGAAGAAGGCGCTGCAGGGATTTGCCGAGGACGTGCTCGGCGGCCGCAACGATGTGGTTTCGTTATTTACCAATCATCCGAAAGTCGGGGATATCGTCGCGTTTAACCAGGCGCTGTGCGGACTGTATGCGGCGGGACTGGGCCGCGGAACGTTGGCGCCGAAACAGATCGTCGAGGCCGCCGCACCGCTCTCAATCAGCGACTCTCATGCGCAGAACCCAGCGTCGAACGGCAATCGCATCGGCGATCGTTATACGGAACTCGGCCGCTTATTTGCCGATGTTCTCGATCGCGGCTACCAGATTTACAGCGGCCAGCATCGCGTCTCCAGAGACGAACCGGTGGTGATCACTGGGGCCGCCTTAGGTCTGCCCGGAACGGACCGCATTTTCGACGACGCCAATATCGGACGCATTCTGCGGGGCGAACAGTTCATCGAATCGATCCCTAATCGTTTCCGGCGTGCCATGCTCGACAAGCACATTACGCGCCTGGTCAAGAGCGACAACGGAGATGCTCGCTTCGAGACCCTCACCGATGTTGCGGACGTCATTAAGCTGGCGGGCCGCGGTGGAGCCTTTAATCTGCAGGACGAATTCGGAATCTCCTCCGAACGTGTAGCCGCGCTGGACCGCGTCACGCAACTGGCAATCGCGGCGGGCATTGACGCTCTGCGCGACGCAGGCATCCCGTTGGTTATGCGCTATAAAACCACAACCAAAGGCACGCAACTCCCGGAACGCTGGGGATTGCCGGATAGTCTGCGCGACTCCACCGGCGTGATTTTCGCCTCCGCTTTTCCTGGGTTGGATTCGTTCGCGGACGAGATGGCGCGATTCTACGCCGATCACGAGCGCCGCGAGCAGTTGGCCATGCTCGAAGGCCTGCTTGCTCGCACCGTCGAAACGAATGGCCACTCCAATCCCGTGCAGGAAAATCTGGCGCAGGAAATCAAGCGCAGCATCGCCGAATTACGGACCGGGATCGATAAGGAAGCGTACGTCTTCGAGCGGCGATTCCTGCTCCGCGTTCTGGCCATGGGGCATTCGCAATTCGCTGAATTTATCGGCGCTCGCGGCCCGAACACGCAAATCAACGCTGCCTGCGCCAGCACCGCGCAGGCGGTATCTCTGGCGCAGGACTGGATCCGCGCTGAGCGCTGCAATCGCGTGATCGTCATTTCGGCCGACGACGTGAGTTCCGATCACCTGATCGAGTGGATGGGTCCTGGCTTCCTGGCTACTGGAGCGGCTGCCACCGATGAGGTGGTCGCCGATGCCGCCATTCCTTTCGACCGCAGGCGGCACGGCATGATTATCGGCATGGGCGCAGCCGCTCTCGTGGTGGAAAGCGCCGCAGCTGCGCGAGAACGAGGAATACAGCCCATCTGCGAGGTGCTGTCCACCATGACCGGCAACAGCGCGTTCCATGGTACCCGCCTCGACATCCAGCACATCGGACAAATGATGGAATCGCTGGTGGCCAAAGCCGAGGCTGGCAGCGGCATTTCGCGCCAGCAGATAGCGCCGCAAACCGTTTTTGTTTCTCATGAAACCTATACTCCCGCGCGGGGCGGCAGCGCCTCGGCGGAGATTCACGCGCTGCGTCAAGTCTTCGGCGACATGGCGGATCGCATCGTGATCGCCAACACCAAGGGTCTCACCGGTCACGCCATGGCTACCGGCATCGAAGATGTGGTCGCGGTCAAGGCGCTCGAAACCGGCTGCGTGCCTCCGGTCGCAAACTTCAGGGAAGTCGATCCCGAACTGGGACAGTTGAACCTCTCGAAGGGCGGCGCCTATCCGGTCGAGTATGCAATACACCTTGGCGCGGGTTTCGGATCGCAGATCAGCATGCTGCTGCTGCGCTGGGTGAAGACGAAAGACGGGATGCGCCGCAACGCGAATGCTCTAGGCTATGCTTATCGCATCACCGATGCCAACACCTGGAGTGCCTGGTTAAACGGCGTCGCGGGCCGTCCAGCGGCCGATCTGGAAGTAGTTCACCGAACGCTTCGCGTGCGGGATTCCGTGGGGACGGGCCTCCGCCCCGTTCAGCCGGAGCTGAGCTCAGCTTCCACGGTGTTCGCGGAGACTGGCGCGCCCCCGCTATCGCTGCCCACCCCGGTCATCGATACGAAACCGGCTTCAGTTCCGTCCCGTATTGTTGTTGAACCAAGTCCTCAGGTCTTGGCCGCTGCAGTCGACGCTCCCGCGTCCTCCGCACCAGTAGCACCAACTCCTAAGGCCGATGCTAAAAACGAACTGAAGGTCGATCTTGTGAAGGACAGAGTCCTCGCGCTCGTGGCGGAAAAAACCGGTTACCCGGTTGACATGCTCGATCTGGATCTCGATCTGGAAGCGGATCTCGGCGTCGACACGGTCAAGCAGGCTGAGGTCTTCGCCTTGATCCGTGAGTGTTACAACATCCCGCGCGACGAAAATCGCAAACTACGCGACTATCCAACCTTGGCGCGCGTCATCCAATTTGTGTATGACAAGCGCCCCGACCTCGTGGCAGTTCCAGCACCGGAGCGGGAAACCGTTCAAGTTCCCGCGCCGGCAGCTATCGCTGAGCAGCCCATAGCTACTTCGCCTTCCGCGCAGGTTGTGGCTGGCGATGCCGTCAAAGAACGTATTCTCGCGCTGGTCGTAGAGAAGACCGGGTATCCGAAAGACATGCTGGATTTGGATCTCGATCTTGAAGCGGACCTCGGCGTCGACACCGTGAAGCAGGCGGAAATGTTTGCCGCCATCCGGGCGGCCTACAACATCCCACGCGATGAAAACCTGAAGCTGCGCGACTATCCAACCTTGGCGCGCGTTATTCGATTTGTGTTTGACAAGCGTCCCGACCTGGCGCCGGCAACAGCAGCTCCGTCCTCATCCACAGTACTAATCAGCAAGGCATCAGCGGAAATCCAATCCACAGGCGCGGTACCGACAGCGATCGGCGACACGACGGCCGATGCGATTAAAGCCGACGCGATTGATGGGACTAAAGCTGATGCGATCAAAGAAAAGGTGCTGGAGATCGTAGCCGATAAGACCGGCTACCCGAAAGACATGCTGGACCTCGATCTGGATCTCGAAGCGGATCTTGGGGTCGACACCGTGAAACAAGCGGAGATGTTTGCGGCGGTGCGAGCGGCTTACAACATTCCGCGCGACGAAAATCTCAAGCTCCGAGACTTCCCCACCCTGGCTCACGTAATCAAATTTGCTAACGATCGTCAGCCAGGCTCGACCCAAGTGGCTTCTCCAGGCTTTCTCGTCTTGCCTGAGAAAAAGGAACCGGCGCGGACAAAACCAGGCGTGCCCGCATCTTCCGGATCGATTTCGGACTCGAAGCCCGTATTGAATTCGCGTCAGACTCTCCTAAGTTTCGATGCCGCTAACCGCATACCGCGCCGCGTTCCGGTTCCCAACCTGCGCCCTTCGCTGGATCTTTGCAAGTCAACTGGTGTGACGCTCGGGTCCGGCCGCCGCGTGATCATCATGCCCGACGAGTCAGGCGTAGCAGACGCTCTCGCGCAACAACTGCAGGCGATGGGAGTCGAAGTTCTCCGCATCGAAGTTGCGTCAGACGCGGAGAAACTCGCCGAGCGCCTCAGGAACTGGCTCGCCGAAGGTCCAGTCCATGGAATCTACTGGCTGCCTGCGCTCGATACCGAGCGCGACGTTCGTGAGATGGACTTGCCAAGTTGGCACGACGCTCTGCGGGTGCGTGTCAAATCTCTATATGCCACCATGCGTATTCTCTACGAGCAGGTTGCCGCGCCGGGTACGTTCCTCGTCTCGGCAACGCGAATGGGGGGACAGCACGGTTACGATCACGCCGGCGCAACCGCGCCGCTAGGCGGGGCAGTCGCGGGCTTTACCAAAACATACAAGCGCGAGCGCATGAACGCCCTGGTCAAAGCCGTTGACTTTGAAGCGGCGCGAAAGCCATCAGAGGTTGCCAGCATCCTGATTGAGGAAACACTGCGCGATCCCGGGGCAATCGAAATCGGCTACAAACAAGAACTCCGCTGGACGGTTGGACTGCAAGAGCAGCCTGCCGCCGACGGCGAACCTGGGCTGACGCTCGATAGCAATACCGTGTTTCTTGTCACCGGCGCAGCCGGAAGCATCGTGTCGGCTATCACCGCTGATTTGGCAACGGCCTCAGGAGGCACTTTCCACCTGCTTGATATGGTGGCCGAGCCGGACCCGGCAAATCCCGATCTGCAACGCTTCGTCAAAGTTACCGATAAAGACGGCCTCAAGCGCGATCTGTTTGCTCGCATACAGGCGCGCGGCGAGCGGGCCACGCCAGCCCTGGTGGAAAAAGAACTGGCAGCTCTGGAGAGAGCGCGGGCGGCACAGACCGCGATTGACGCCGTGCGCGCCGCCGGCGGCACAGCTCATTACTACAGCGTCAATCTGACGGACGGTGACGCTGTCGCCAAAGTCATCCAGCAAGTACGCGCGAGCAGCGGACGCATCGATGTCTTGCTGCACGCCGCCGGAATCGAGCGCAGTCATTTTCTGCCGGATAAAGATCCGCGCGAATTCGACCTTGTCTTTGATGTCAAGAGCGATGGCTGGTTCAATCTTCTGCACGCCATCGGCGACATGCCTCTCGGAGCCACCGTGGCCTTCAGTTCGATTGCCGGGCGCTTCGGCAACGCCGGGCAAGCCGATTACAGCTCGGCCAACGATCTGCTGTGCAAAATCACGTCGAGCTTCCGCGCCACCCGTCCGGCCACACGCGGCATTGTTATCGACTGGACGGCTTGGGGCGGCATCGGCATGGCCACGCGCGGGTCGATCCCCAAGATGATGGAACTGGCGGGCATCGATATGCTTCCGGCCGAAGCGGGCATTCCGCTGATCCGTCGCGAACTGACAACGGGCGGAACGCGCGGTGAGATTGTTATCGGGCAGCGTCTTGGCGTCCTGCTGAACGAGTGGGATGTCACTGGCGGACTGGATACCTCGGCAGCCAACGCACAGGCACCGGCGGCATCAGGAATTATGTTCGGCAAGATAGCACACGCAGGTTTGCAGAACAGCCTCACGGTTGAGACGACTCTTGACCCGGCGATTCAACCTTTCCTGCGTGATCATCAGATTGATGGCAACCCGGTGCTGCCCGGAGTCATGGGCGTCGAAGCGTTTGCCGAAGCTGCACTGTGCCTGCTTCCCGGCTGGCATGTCGCGGCTATCGAGAACGTGAATTTCCTGTCGCCGTTCAAGTTCTATCGCAACCAGCCGCGCACGGTGACGATCGAAGCGACGATCCGTCCGGCGATTGAATCACAGGTCGAATCGCAGCTTGGACCGAATTGCGAATCGAGCCTGCTTGCCGACTGCAGCCTGACCGGCAGCCGCTCGCTTCCCAACCAGGCTGAGCCCCAGGTGACAACGCATTTCACCGCTCAGGTGCGGCTCACAAGGCAGCGGCTCGAAACCGTAAGCGTGCGAGCACTCGGCTTGACAGAAGGACACATCATCGAAGCTGCCGAAATCTATCGCCTCTACTTTCACGGCCCCGCTTACCAGGTTATCGAGCGGGCGTGGTGGGATGGACACAGGATTATAGGGCTAATGTCCCAGGGCTTGCCGGCGAACCATGTGCCGTCCGAGCTGCCGACTTTGATGGCGCCGCGTCTGATTGAACTCTGTTTTCAAACCGCTGGCCTGTGGGAATTGGGCGTGCAGGGCCGCATGGGCCTGCCGCGGCACATCGATTGCGTTTCTTCGTCATTAGTGGCACCGGAGGCAGTCGGCACTCGACTGTATGCCGTGGTTACTCCCGATAGCAAGCGCGGCAGCTTCGATGCGGAGGTTGTGGATGCTGCGGGAAACCATTACCTGCAACTTAACGGCTACCAGACTATAGCGCTCCCCGATGCTGTGGATGCGGAGCCGTTGAGAGTTTTGCAGGCTGCGATGTCGGCGGAGGCCGCTGTCGTTTAAGGGACTGATTTCGGCCAAGGCCGGTTCATGAATGTCTACTGGTTGGAACAAAGCGAACGAGACCTGCCGGCGGAAGATGATTGGCTCAGCGCAAGCGAAGCCGTTTGCCTGAACGCTCTCCACTTCGCCAAACGGCGCGTTGACTGGCAGCTGGGACGCTGGACGGCGAAGTGCGCTCTTTCCGCGTATCTGGCGGTGCCAGCCCATTCCGAGATGTTTAAGAAGATAGACATACGCCCGGCGTCGGACGGAGCGCCCGAAGCATTCATCGGCGGCCAGGCCGCTGGCGTCATGATTTCACTAAGCCACCGGTCCGGTATGGCGATTTGCGCCGTCGCGGCAACGGGCGTGGACCTGGGATGCGACCTGGAACTGGTCGAGCCACGCAGCGACAGTTTCATCGCCGACTATTTCGCCATTGAAGAACAAGGGCGGATTGCGCAAGCGTCTGTTGGCGACCGCCATCGGCTGGTGACGCTTCTTTGGAGCGCGAAGGAAAGCGCGCTCAAGGCGTTGCGGGCCGGGCTTCGATTGGATACGCGGTCGGTGACGGTTGATCCATTCGTAACGTCATCCGAATTCGCTGGCCAGGGCGATGGCGAGCTCGATAGCCACCGCAGGAGCGAGCTTGATGGCTGGAGTCCTCTAACGGTTCGATACGCCAGCCGTTGCTCGCTGGAAAATCTTAGTGACGATCACCATCACTCTATCGATCGAGTCTTCCACGGCTGGTGGCAAACCGCAGGCGACATCGTGCGCACCATGGTCGGAGCTCCTGCGCCCGAATCGCCGATTCTATTGAGAGGGCAAGGTCACACCTTCGATCACGCTTTCGACCGCGCTTTCGGATCCCCGGGAGAACGCGCAAAGAAGATTGTGTAACGCGTTGGTGCTTGGCATGACAGCACGAATACAGTTTCGAGGCCCTCCCCGCTACCGCCTCCGCAGCGCCGCGGCGCTCGCCCGATCCATTCTTGACGCCTCCGGCCGCCGAACCCTTAAGGGTCCGCGGTTGCCCGGCTGGAACTGGTTTGTAGAAGTGGCCAACGAAGTGTCGAAGCGGCAGGCACTCAATGCCTTTCGCTTGAGTGTGCAGGAAGGCCGCCGGTATCTCGACTCCGTGTCGATCAGTTCACCGGAGCTGTCAGAGGTAAGCATTACGCCGGTTGTGCAACCAACATTCAGGGGAAGCTGGTTCGACCGCAAGACCTTTGCTGGGACGAACCTCGCCGCCCGGATCGCCGGCCGGATCGCCAGTCCTACCAAAGAGCCGAGCGCGTGCGTTTTGTATTTCCACGGTGGCGGATACTCGTATTATCCGCAAGCCTACAACCAGTTTATTGCGTTGATCACACTGGCTGCGAAATCCACAACGTTTGCCCTGGATTACCGGCTCGCACCGGAACATCGGTTCCCGGCGCAACTTGAAGACGCGCTCCATGCCTATCGCTGGCTGCTGGCCGAAGGCGCCAACCCCGATCGTCTGATCTTTGCCGGCGACTCGGCTGGCGGAAATCTGACGCTGGCTTTGCTTTTAGCCGCACGAGAGCAGAAGCTTCCTTTGCCGGCGCTGGCGGTTGCTCTCTCTCCACCCACCGATTTCGAAGCCGAGTTTCCTGAGTCTGGCTTCGACGGCAAGGGTAATTTTGACTGGATTGAGAAACCGATGCTGGAGCAGTGGGCAGACTGGTTCTGTGACACCAGCGAACGCCGGAATCCACTGGTATCTCCTATCAGGGCTGACCTGCGCGCCCTTCCACCCATCTACATACAGGCGGGCCGCGCCGAGATTCTCTTCCCCAGCATTCAGGCGTTCGCCAATCGCGCCCGCGAGCAGGGGGCGGACGTCGTACTCGAAACCTGGGAGAACATGACTCACGACTTCCAGTTATTTGGACTCGATTCTCCGCCGAGCGCCGACGCGCTGCGAAGGATTGGAGAAGTGATTGAGGCAAGACTGCGCGGGCAGAAGAAAGTGGAGATGGCCAGGTGGTGAATACAACAATCGCCGAAGCTTCGCATTCAAGCCGCGAGGAACGTACCCTGCCGCGCAAACACGAAGTCGGCTACGACTTCGACTTTATTGTCATCGGGTCGGGGTTCGGCGGCAGTGTTTCCGCCCATCGGCTCACCGAAAAAGGCTACAAAGTCGCGGTCATGGAGATGGGCCGGCGCTGGACACCCGACAACCTGCCCCGCACCAGTTGGTCCATCCGTCGCTGGATCTGGCGTCCGAAGCTGGGACTGCGCGGATTCTTCAACCTGCGGTTCTTCCGACACGCCACCATTTTCCATGGCTGCGCGGTGGGGGGAGGGTCCATCACCTTTGCCTGCACCTTGCTTCCTCCTCCTGAAAAAGTGTGGGAGAACGGGTCGTGGCGCGGATTGGCCGATTGGAAAACGGAGATGGCGCGGCACTACGAAACCGCCTCGCGCATGCTGGGCATTACCGAAAACAAAATCCTTGGACCGGCCGATCATCTTTTGAAAAAAGCCGCGGATGCCGCGGGCTTTGGAGAAACGTTCTATTGCACGAAGGTAGGCATCTTTCAGGCGGCCGATGGAGGGCCGGGCAATCAGACCTTTGCCGATCCTTTTTTTGGCGGAGAAGGTCCGGCGCGCACTACCTGCATCGGTTGTGGCGGATGCATGATGGGCTGCCGCTACGGGGCGAAAAATACTCTCGATCTTGGCTATCTCTATCTCGCCGAAAAAAACGGGGCCCGGATCTTTCCCGAAACCAGGGTAGTGAATGTTCAGCCGATCACTGGCGCTGGCGCCAACGCGGACGGCAGTGCCGGATACCTGGTGGAGACGGTGAAGTCTACGGCCTGGATCGGACAGCAGCGGCAGCGCTTCACCTGTCGCGGGGTGGTCTTCTCCGCGTCGTCGCTGGGGACTATGGAGCTTCTGTTCCGACTCAAGGAGAAAGGCTCGTTGCCGGCCGTCAGCAATCAGTTGGGTCAGCACGTGCGCACCAACTCCGAATCGCTCATTGGAGCGCGTACGCCGGGCTACTCGCAGGATCTGTCGCAGGGCGTGGCCATCGGCTCCGGCATTTATATTGACGAACACACGCACATTGAAGCCGTCCGCTATCCCAGCGGCTCCGACGCCATGGGATTCTTAACTACCATTCTGACCAACGGACGCCCCGGTCCGCGGCGCGTTGCGCTCTGGCTGAAGAACGTTATCGTTTCGCTGGTGCGCCATCCCATCAAAACCGTGCGCGTGCTGCAACCATTGGGATGGGCGCGGGAATTTGTGTGTCTGCTGTGCATGCAGGCGCTCGAAGGAGAGATCGAGATGCGCTGGCAACGTCCCTGGTTTTGGCCGTTCAGAAGGTTTCTGGTCAGCCGGGGTGAGAAGGTGCCCACCTACATTCCGAAGGCCAACGAGTTCGCGCAGAAATACGCGCAACTTACCGGAGGTTTCCCCATGAGCATGCTGCCCGAGATTCTCTTTGACGTGCCGGGCACGGCTCACTGTATTGGAGGGTGTGTGATTGCCGATTCTTGCACTCGCGGCGTGGTCGACGCTCACCACCGCGTTTTCAACTACAAGAATATGTACGTCTGCGATGGATCGGTGGTGGCGGCAAACCTTGGGGTGAATCCCAGCCTGACCATTACGGCGCTGGCGGAACGGGCTATGAGTTTTATTCCGCCGGCGGGGGAGATGGATTGGAAGGATTCGGCCTAGGCGCTGGCGTATCGGATTTGACGGACCCCCTATTAACCATTGAGTTACTAACCGGCTAGTATAGATGGTACGCTGCCCCATTTTTTTAAAATCGTTGATCTTTAGAATCAATATTTTAGGAGAAAATTCTCGCCAGATCTTTGGATTTAAAAGACTTACATGTAAGGTCTTTAAGAACCAATAAGTTGGCGGAGGTTTTGTTAGCTTACGTTAGCCAACGGGCGTTGCAAAACGGGAACTCGTTTCTGCGATGGGAATGCGGGGCGATGCGAGATCTCTGGGACTAGCGCATCTCGATGCTGTCCGAATCTTTCTTCGCCTATATCTTTTATTATAACAATTTGAATGGGGGCAACTGGACACATCTTGGGAGTTTATTTTCCCAGCGAATGCATCGAGTTGCCGGAAAAAGCGCGGAAAGAGGGGCTTGACAAGTTTTTCCCGAAATCAGCTCACGTCGACGCGAGGTTGGCGGTTGAGCCGGCGGGCAGCAGACGGTCTAATAGGGCTTGCTCACCTTTGAGCCACATTCGGCCGCCGAAAAGCAGGGCGCTGCACTGGAGCGTGATCCAGTCCCGCTTCATCAGCGGTGAGCGGAACTCTTTGCGATGCTGGAGCCAATGCTGGGCCACGTGGCGCGCAATGGTAATGTTCATGCCCGCGCCGGAGGCTCCGATGTCGCCGAGAATTCCATCGAGCGTGAACATCACCTTCGACAACATAATCAGCGGGCCGGGGAACTTGATACCTTTCATAGCGAGGCGTTCCAGCAGCAGCATGGCATCTACGCCGCTCGACAGGCGTAGCGGGAGTTCGTCGAGAAAACGCTTTACCAACTCCGCCACTATCTGGCCGTGCGAAGAAGAGCTCCTGATGTGCTGCTGAGTGAGTGCCAGAACCTCGTTGCAAGCGCCTACCGGGTCGCGCAAAGTCACCAGCAGAAACAAGAGCGCGAGATGACGGCGTTGATCGCGGCTTAAGCGTTCGCGCAGCGCCCAGTCGATGATGGTCAGTTCGCCGGTGCGGTTGTTGTAGAGCAGGTTGCCGGCGTGGGGATCGCCGTGAAAAATCGCATCCTCTTGCGCCGATAGAAGAGGGACCGCGACCAGCGCTTCGATCAGTTGCTCGGCAACTTTCTTGCGCCGTGCGGCCGGGAGGCGCGCTGCCGCGCTCGTCACTTTGATCCCCTTCTCTTCGGTCAGGGCCGTGATTCGCCGCGTACAGAGCGGCTGGATCAACCGCGGCACCCGGACGCCTTTCATCGATCGATACAGATTCCAGGCTTCGACTAATGTCTTCTGCTCCCGGGGAAAGTTCACCTCGTG
>Ga0187847_10003804_pt1 | contig 11345 bp, 10 predicted proteins | sample June2016WEW_4_10_FD_132458 | JGI IMG/M metagenome (GOLD analysis project Ga0187847, IMG submission 132458) | Peatland microbial communities from SPRUCE experiment site at the Marcell Experimental Forest, Minnesota, USA - June2016WEW_4_10 | ecosystem: Environmental > Terrestrial > Soil >...
ACGACAAGCTCTCCTATCTCGAAGTGTTGTCGCGCGACCTGCAGGTGATGGACGCGGCGGCGATTTCGCTGGCGCGCGAAAACAAGATTCCGATCCTGGTGTTTTCGATCCACAAGGACGGCGGTTTTGCCGAGGCGGTGAAGGGCCGCGGCCGCTTCACCATCATCACCGAGGAAGGGGCGAGGGCATGAGCGACGATCCGGCGGTGGCGGCATTGCGCAAGCGCATGGACGGCGCGCTCGAGGCGCTGCGCAAGGAATTGGCCGGCATCCGCACCGGCCGCGCCTCGGCCAACATGCTCGATCCCGTCATGGTCGAGGCCTATGGTCAGACCATGCCCTTGAGCCAGATGGGCTCGGTCAGCGCGCCCGAGCCGCGGCTCGTCACCGTGCAGGTGTGGGACAAAAGCATGGTCAAGCATGTCGAGAAGGCGATCCGCGAGGCGGGATTGGGCGTCAACCCGATGAGCGACGGCAACCTCATCCGCGTGCCGCTGCCCGAGCTGTCCGAGGAGCGGCGCAAGGAGCTGGTCAAGGTCGCGGCCAAATACGGCGAACAGGCGCGGGTCGCCGCGCGCAACGTGCGGCGCGAGGGCATGGAAAGCCTGAAGAAGCTGGAAAAAGGCGGCAAGATGTCGGAGGACCAGCAGCGCAAGCTGGAAAAGGACGTGCAGGCGCTGACCGATGACACCATCAAGAAGGTCGATGCTATGCTGCAGCAGAAGGACAAGGAGATCCTGTCGGTCTGATGGCGAAGGACGAGGAATTGCATAGCCCGCCGCGCCCGGCGCCTCCGGCGCATGTGGCGATCATCATGGACGGCAACGGACGCTGGGCCAAGAAGCGCGGCCTGCCGCGCATCGTCGGCCACAAGAACGGCGCCGAGGCGGTGCGGCGCGCGGTGGCGGCGTCGATCGAGCTCGGCATCCGCTATCTGACCTTGTTCGGCTTCTCCTCGGAGAACTGGAAGCGGCCGCCCAGCGAGATCGACGACCTGATGGGCCTGTTGCGCCATTACCTGCGCGGCGAGATCGCCGAGCTGCACAAGAACGGCGTGCGGGTGCGCGTCATCGGCGAGCGCGACAAGCTCGCGCCCGACATCGTCACGCTCATCGACAACGCCGAAAGCCTGACGCGCGGCAACGAGCGTCTCCATCTGTCGATGGCGATCAACTACGGCGGCCGCGCCGAGATCGCGCTGGCCGCGCGCGCCGTCGCGGCGCAAGTGGCGTCGGGCGCGCTCAAGCCCGAACAGGTGGACGAGGACTGCATCGCCCGCCATCTCTTTACATCCGGCATTCCCGATCCCGACCTGCTGATCCGCACCAGCGGCGAGCAGCGCATCAGCAACTTCCTGCTGTGGCAATCGGCTTATGCCGAGTTGGTGTTCACCGAGACCCTGTGGCCGGATTTCGCCAAGGACGACCTCGAACGGGCGTTGCGCGATTCTCACGGCCGCGAACGCCGCTACGGCGCCTCCGTTGGCAGCGTCTAGCGCCGACAATCTCGAGATCCGGATCGTCTCCGCGTTGGTGCTGGCGCCGCTGGCGCTGGCGGCGGTGTGGCTCGGGCCGCCCTATCTGCCGCTGCTGGCGGTGGCGGCGGCGGGCGGCATGGGCTGGGAATGGTCGCGGCTGTCGGACGGCGGCGGAGGTTTTCCGGCCGCGTTGATGGTGGCGACGCCGTTTGCCGCGGCGGTTTTTTCCGGGTTCGGCCATGTTCGCCTCGCCATCGCCTCGGCGCTGATCGGCGGCCTGGTGGTAGGGTGGCTGGTCCGGATGCGCGGCGGGAAGAAACCGTTCTGGCCGGGGGCGGGCACGTTCTATCTCGCCATGGCGGCCGCGTCCTTCCTGTGGATCGAGCAGTTGGCGGGCGGGCGCGCGAGCGTGTTCTGGCTGTTGGCGCTGGTCTGGGCGAGCGACATCGCCGCCTTTGCCGCCGGCCGCGCCTTCGGCGGGCCGAAGCTGGCGCCGCGGCTTTCGCCCAACAAGACCTGGGCGGGATTTTTCGGCGGCTTGGCCGGGGCCGGGCTGGTGGGCGTGGCGTCGGCTTCGATCACCCACGCGCCGCTGGCGCTGCTGCTGCCGGTGAGCCTCGCCTTGGGGCTCGCGGCCCAGGCGGGCGATCTCGTCGAATCGCTGGCCAAGCGGCGTTACGGCGTCAAGGATGCCGGCCAGCTGATCCCCGGCCATGGCGGGCTGCTCGACCGATTCGACAGTCTCCTGGCCGCCGCCCTCGCTTTGGGGTTGCTGGCGCGACTCGCTGGCGAGTCGCCGCTGCTGTGGCGCCTGGCAGGAAGCTGACCCGTCCGTCAAGCCCTTCTTGCGCCACGCTAAAATGACGCGCTTTTAACCGCTGGAATCGGCGAATTTTTGCTACTCTATGCGCCGCGGCGACTCGGACCGAATCGGAGTTCATAAGGTATGGGTTTTTTCACCAGCGGCCTCGGCTACATCGTGCCCTTCCTGATCGTGCTGACGGTGCTCGTCTTCGTGCACGAGCTCGGTCATTACCTGGTGGCGCGGTGGAACGGCGTGCGCATCGACGTGTTTTCGATCGGTTTCGGCCCTGAGATTTTCGGCTGGACCGACCGCGTCGGCACGCGCTGGAAATTCAGCGCCGTGCCGCTGGGCGGCTACGTCAAGATGTTCGGCGACGTCGATCCCGCTTCCCAGCCCTCGCCCGAAAGCCTCGAGCAGATGAGCGCCGCCGAAAAGGCGGTTTCCTTCCATCACAAGCGGCTGATGCAGCGCGCCGCCGTGGTGGTCGCCGGGCCGGCGGCCAATTTTCTCTTCGCCGTGGTCGCGCTGAGTCTGCTGTTCGCGACATTCGGCGAGCCGTTCACGCCGCCCGAGATCGGCCAGATTCAGCCCGGCAGCGCCGCCGAGGCGGACGGACTCAAAGCCGGCGACACCATCGTCGCCATCGACGGCCACGCCATCGACCGGTTCGAGGAAGTGCAGCGCGACGTGCGCCTCAACACCGGCACGCCCATGAACATCGAGGTCCGGCGCGGCGACGGCACGGTTTCCCTGTCCATCACGCCGCGCGTCACCACCGTCACCGACCGCTTCGGCAACCAGCACGCCTTCGGCCTGCTCGGCATCGAGCGTAACGGCGTCAACTATCTCCGCCGCAACCCGGCCGAGGCGGTGTGGCAAGCGACGGCCGAGACCGCGAACCTCACCACCGGCACGCTCACCGCGGTGTGGCAGATGATCATCGGCGCGCGCCCGGCCGACGAGATCGGCGGGCCGCTCAGGATCGCGCAAATGTCGGGCGAAGTCGCCCAGGGCGGCGTGGTCGCGATGATTTGGTTCATGGCGGTGTTGTCGGTCAATCTCGGCCTCATCAACCTGTTTCCGGTTCCCATTCTCGATGGCGGCCATCTGCTGTTCTATGTCGCGGAAGCCGTTCGCGGCCGGCCGCTGGGCCAGCGAGCGCAGGAATACGGGTTCCGTCTCGGCCTGGCTCTGGTGTTGACCCTGATGGTCTTCGCCACCTGGAACGATCTCGTGCATTTGAGGGTGATCGACTTCTTGAAGGGCCTGGTTTCCTAAATCTGGTGGAGGGGTTGAGATTCTGGGACGGGGGGGGATATTGCGGAATCCGGCCGGCGCCTCGCATGCGCTCGCCATTGCGGCATTCCTGCTCGCGGCGGCGTTGGTGCCCGCCTCGGCGCAAGCGCCGGCGTCCGCACCGGCGTCCACGTCCGCGCCCACGCCCGCGCTCGCACCGGAGCAGACCGGCGGCACCATCGAAGAGATCCGCATCGAGGGCGCGCAACGCGTCGAGCCCGAGACCGTGCGCTCCTATCTCCAAGTGGCGCCGGGCGATGCGTTCAACTCCGATCTTCTCGACAAGTCGCTGAAGAGCTTGTTCGCCACCGGCTTGTTCACCGACGTGACGCTCCGGCGCGAGGGCAACGCGCTGGTCGTCCACGTGGTGGAGAACCCGGTCATCAACCGCATCGCCTTCGAGGGCAACAAGAAGCTCAAGGACGAAACGCTGCTGTCGGAAATCCAACTCAAGCCGCGCACGGTCTATACCCGCCAGAAGGTGCAGAGCGACGTCGCGCGGCTCTTGGACCTCTACCGCCGCAACGGCCGCTTCGCCGCCACGGTCGAGCCCAAGATTGTCCAGCTACCGCAAAACCGGGTCGATCTGGTGTTCGAGATCACCGAGGGCGATTTCACCGGCGTGAAGGGCATCGCCTTCGTCGGCAATCACCGCTTCAATTCCGACGCCTTGCGCGACGTGATCGAAACCAAGGAATCGCGTTGGTGGCGGTTCCTCACCTCGGCCGACACCTACGATCCCGACCGCATCAGCTATGACCGCGAATTACTGCGCAAATTCTATCTCTCCGAGGGCTACGCCGATTTCCGCGTGCTGTCGGCGGTGGCGGAGTTGACGCCGTCGCGTGACGGTTTCCTGGTCACCTTCACCGTCGAGGAAGGCGAGCGCTATCATTTCGGCAAGATCGATCTCACCAACCAGTTGCCCGAGGTCGATTCCGCCGGCCTTAAGGCACTGCTCCTCACCCACCAAGGCGACTGGTACAACGCCGACCAGATCGAAAAGTCGATCACAATCCTGACCAATGCGCTCGGCGACCGCGGCTTCGCCTTCGTCGACATCCAGCCTCAAGCGCACCGCAACCCCGCCGACCGCACCATCGACGTGAGCTACGTGATCAAGGAAGGCCCGCGCGTCTATGTCGAGCGCATCGACATCAACGGCAATTTGCGCACGCTCGACACCGTGATCCGGCGCGAGATGCGCATCACCGAGGGCGACGCTTTCAACACCACCCAGATGCAACGCTCGGAACAGCGCATCAAGAATCTCGACTTCTTCAAAAAAGTCACCGTCACCAACGTCAAGGGCAGCGCGCCGGACAAGACCGTGGTCAACGTGGATGTCGAGGAAAAATCGACCGGCGACTTCACCTTCGGGGTGGGCTTCTCGACCAGCGACGGCCCGTTGATCGACGCCGGCGTTCATGAACGCAATCTGCTCGGCCGGGGCTACGATATGCGCGTTGACATAATGGCTTCGTTCCGCTCGCAGCAGGGGAACATCAGCTTCACCGATCCCTATTTCGAGGATCGCAACCTGGCGGTCGGCTTCGACCTGTTCGTGATCCAGCGCAACAACCAGGACTTCGCCGGCTTCAGCCAGTTCACGGTGGGCAGCGACGTCAGGGCGGGATATCAGATCACCGATGCGCTACGCCAGACCTTGAAATACACGATCCGCCAGGATCGCATCTACGACATCTGTACCGCCGCCAACACCAACACAAACAACACCTTCTTTGGCTCTTATGGCTGTACCCAGGCCGCCTCGCTTTACGTCCAGCAGGAGGCGGGTACGCGCATAACCTCGGCGGTGGGCCAGAGCCTGCTCTACGACAAGCGCGACAGCGCCACCGACCCGACCGCGGGCTACTTCGCGCAATTTGGCAACGATGTGGCCGGGTTAGGCGGCGACGCGCGCTATCTCCGCACCGCGATGTCAGGCGGCGTGTACCATTCCTGGGCGCCCGATTGGGTGGCGAGCTTCACCGGGCAGGCGGGCGACATCCTGGGCATCGGCCAGCCGGTGGTGATCGAAGACCGTTTCTTCGTCGGCGGCGACAATTTGCGCGGTTTCGCCACCGGCGGCATCGGCCCACGCGACGAGAACACGAACTCGGCGTTGGGCGGCAACGTCTATTATGTGGGCTCGCTCACCCAAAGCTTCCCGCTGGGGTTCCCGCATGAATTCGGCCTCTCCGGCCGCGTATGGTCGGATTTCGGCAGTCTGTTCGACATCAACGCGCCGACCAACGCGGCCAATCCGATCGAAAAATCCATCATGACGCGCGTTTCCGCGGGCATCGGGGTGTCGTGGAAATCGCCCTTTGGCCCGATCCGTCTCGATATCGGAGAGCCGATCATCAGGGAAACCTGGGACAAGAAGAGCCTGTTCAGGGTCGGCTTCGGGTCGACATTCTGATGTGGCCTAAAATCCAGCGCCGCGCCCTGTTCGGGCTACTGCTTGCTTTCGCCGCCGCTTTTTGCGCGGACCGGGCATTGGCGCAACAGCCGCCGCCGGTCATCATCATCGCTGATATCAACCAGATCCTGCGCGACGCCAAGGCGGCCAAGGACGTGCAAGCCCAACTCGACAAGGCGATGATGGGCTATTCCAAGGCGGTCACGGCCCAGGAGAACGAACTGCAGAAAATGCGCGACGAACTCGAGCGCCAGCGCGCCACGCTTGCCCCCGACGTCTTCACCGCCCGGGCGCGCGCCTATCAACAGCGTTTTGACTCGCTCGACCACAGCGTGCAGGGCAATCGCCAGGCAATGCAGCAGAGCTATAATGACGCGATGACCAAGGTGGAAAACACCGCGTTGCAGATCATCGCCGGCATCGCGGCCGAGCGCAAAGCGAACCTGGTGCTGACCCGCGCCGCCGTGCTGTTCGAAGCCGACGGGCTCGACGTCACCGCGGAAGTGACCAAGCGCCTCGACGCGAAATTGCCGTCGCTGACGGTCAACCTGCCCAAGCTTGACATTCCGGCGGGCCAGCCGCCGGCCGCCAAGCCCTAAACGCAATGGCCGATCCGCGCTTCTTCACCGTTGCCGGACCCTTCACCGCGGCCGAATTGGCGCGGCGCACCGGAGCGTTGCTGACGGGCGACGGCGGGATCGTCTTGAAGGACGTGGCGCCGCTCGATGCCGCCGGGCCCGATCATTTGAGCTTCCTCGACAACCGAAAATACCTCGATGCCCTGCGCAAGACGCGCGCCGGCGCCTGTTTCGTCCATCCCGATCTGGCCAAGGAAGCGCCCAAGAATACCGCGCTGCTGGTGACGCCCGAGCCTTACCGTGCCTATGCTCTGGCGGCGCAGGCCTTCTATCCCGAAGCCCTTCCCGAGCCGGGCATCGATCCGAAGGCCTCGATCGACAAAAGCGCCAAGCTGGGATCGGGCTGCCGCGTCGAGGCCGGCGCGGTGATAGGACGGCGCGCCGAACTGGGCGCGCATTGCCACATCGGCCCCAACGCCGTCATCGGCGAAGCTTGCGTGCTGGGCGACGGGGTGCGCGTGGGCGCGAATGCCAGCCTGAGCCATTGCCTCATCGGCCATCGCGTGAGGATTTATCCCGGCGCCCGCATCGGCCAGGACGGCTTCGGCTTCGCCCCCGACCGCAAGGGCTTCATCAAGGTGCCGCAACTGGGCCGGGTGGTGATCGGCGACGACGTGGAGGTGGGCGCCAACAGCACCATCGACCGAGGAGCCGGCCCCGATACCGTCATCGGCCCGGGCACGATGATTGATAATCTCGTCCAGATCGGGCACAACGTCCAGATCGGACGGCAATGCGTGCTGGTATCGCTGGTTGGCATATCGGGCAGCACCCGGCTGGGTGATTTCGTGATGATCGGCGGCCAGGCCGGGTTTGCCGGGCATCTCACCATCGGTTCGGGCGCGCAGATCGGCGCCCAGGCGGGCGTGATGCGCGACATCGAGCCGGGCGAGAAAGTAGTGGGCGCGCCGGCGATTCCGGTAAAGGAATTCTTCCGCCAGACGGCGGCGTTGGCGCGTTTGGCCAAGAAACGGGACGAATAGGGCGAGCAGGGCAGGCGATGGACGCGACCGACCAGAAAACCACGCCGGTGGAGATGGATCGCGCGCGGATCATGCAGATGATCCCGCATCGCGATCCGTTTCTGATGATCGACAAGGTGATCGATGCCCGCGCCGGCGAAAGCGCCATCGGCGTCAAACGCGTGACGCCGGAGGAATACTATTTCAAGGGCCATTTCCCCCAGCGCCCGGTGATGCCCGGCGTGCTCATCATCGAGGCGATGGCCCAGACTGCGGCGGTCCTGGTGGTGCATACGCTCGGTCCGGCATCCGAAGGCAAGCTGGTTTATTTCATGAGCGTGGACAAGGCGCGTTTCCGTCGGCCGGTGGTCCCGGGAGAAACTCTTTATATCCACGTCAAATGCCAGCGCAACCGCGGCAATGTGTGGAAATTCGACAGCCAGGCCAAAGTCGACGGCAAGCTTTGCGCCGAGGCCACCTTCGCCGCCATGATCCTGGACAACTGAGTTTCATCCCATGCCGCAGATTCATCCCACGGCCGTCGTCGAGCCGGGAGCCAGCGTCGCCCCTTCGGCCAAGATCGGGCCCTTTTGCGTGGTGGGGCCGAAAGTCGAGCTGGGCGAGAAGGTCGAACTGATCTCGCATGTCGCCATTTCGGGGCGGACGAGCGTGGGCGAAGGCACGCGCATCTTTCCCTTCGCCTCCATCGGCCATCAGCCGCAGGATTTGAAATACAAGGGCGAGGAATCGCGCCTGGTCATCGGCCGCAACAACGTCATCCGCGAACATGTGACCATGAACCCCGGCACCAGCGGCGGCGGCATGGTGACCAAGGTGGGCGACGGCTGCCTGTTCATGGTCGGCGTGCACGTGGCGCATGACTGCATCCTCGGCAATCACGTCATCATGGCCAACAACGCGACGCTGGCCGGCCACGTCCGCATCGACGATTATGCCATGTTCGGCGGCTTGAGCGCGGTGCACCAGTTCGTGCGCATCGGCCGCCACGCCATGGTCGGCGGCGTCACCGGGGTCGAACGCGACGTCATCCCCTTCGGCTCGGTGGTGGGCGACCGGGCCCGGCTTTCGGGCCTCAACATCGTGGGATTGCAGCGCCACGGCTTCTCGCGCGAGGAAATCCAGTCGTTGCGCGCGGCCTATCAGGTGCTGTTCGGCAACGAGAACGGGACTTTCGCCAAGCGCCTCGAGCAGGCGGTGAAACAATTCCCCGATGTCGGGCCGGTGCGCGAGATGATCGATTTCGCCGGCGCCGAATCGATCCGCGGCCTGTGCCAGCCCAAGGCCAATGGCGGCGGCTAAACTCGGCATCGTCGCGGGATCCGGCGAGCTGCCCGCGCGTCTCATAGCCGCCTGCCGCGCCGAGAACCGGCCCTTTTTCGTGCTCGCGCTGAAGGGCGCCGCCGATCCCGCCTTGGTGGCGGAGGTGCCCCATGCCTGGATCCGTATCGGCCAGGGCGGCGAGGGGTTGCGGCTGCTGCGCGCCAACGGCGTCGGCGAACTGGTCCTGGCTGGAGGCGTGCGCCGGCCTTCGCCCTGGGCGTTGTGGCCGGATTGGCGCGCGGTCAAATTCTACATCGCCATCGGCTTGAAGGCGCTGGGCGACGACGGCTTGCTGCGCTCCGTCATCAAGGCGCTCGAAGCCGAGGGCTTCCACGTCGTCGGCGCCGAAAGCATCCTCAAAAGCGCGCTCGCGCCCTTGGGACGCTTGGGCCGGCTCGAACCGGATAAGGCGGAAGAGGCCGATATCGCGTTCGGCATGAGCGAGGCGCGCCAGCTGGGCGCGCGCGACCAGGGCCAGGCGGTGGTGGTGCAGCGGGGCGCGGTGCTGGCGGCCGAGGATAAGGCCGGCACCGATGCGCTCCTCGCCCGCGTCAAGGATCTCAAACGTCCCGGCCAGGGCGGCGTGCTGGTCAAGACCGCCAAGCCCGGACAAGAGCGCCGCGCCGATCTGCCCGCCATCGGCCCCAACACGGTCGAGGAAGCGGCGGATGCGGGCCTGCGCGGCATCGCGGTCGAAGCCGATGCGACGCTGCTGATCGACCGCCCTGCTATTGTCGCCGCCGCCGACCGCGCCGGAATTTTCGTGGTGGGCGTGGCGGCCTCGGGCGCGATGGCGGGCGAGGGCCCGTTCATCTATCTCATCGCCGGCGAGCCTTCGGGCGACGCGCTCGGCGCCAATCTGATGCGCGCCTTGAAGGAAAAGACCCGCGGCGTGGTGCGCTTCGCCGGCATCGGCGGCGAGCAAATGACGGCGCAGGGCCTCTCGAGCCTGGTGCCTATAAGCGAGCTCGCAATCATGGGCGTGGCTGAGGTGCTGCCGCGCGCGCGGCGGATATTGCAACTGGTGGACCGGACGGTGACCGATATCCGCCGCCTGCGCCCCGACGCGGTGGTGACCATCGACAGCTCGGGATTCAACTGGCGCGTCGCCCGACACCTGCGCCGCGCCGGCGAGACCTTGCCGCTGATCCATTATGTGGCGCCGATGGTGTGGGCGTGGCGTCCCGGCCGGGCGCGGCGCATGGTGCGCTGGTACAACCACCTGATGACGCTCTTGCCCTTCGAGCCGCCCTATTTCGAGGCGGTCGGATTGTCCTGTTCCTATGTCGGCCATCCAGTGGTGGAGATGGGCGCGGACAAGGGCGACGGCGCGGGCTTTCGCAAGCGCCACGCCGTCGCATCCGGCGACAAGCTGCTGGTGGTGCTGCCGGGCAGCCGGCGCGGCGAGGTGAAGCGGCTGCTGCCGATCTTCGTCGGCGCGGTTTCCCGCTTAGCCGCGCGCTATCCCGGGCTGGTGGCGGCGGTGCCGACCACCGAGAACGTGGCCGAGGATGTGGCGAAGGATATAGCGCATTGGCCGGTGAGGGTCATCCTGCTGCGCGGCCCGGCCGAACGCTTCGACGCCTTCGCCGCTTGCGACGCGGCGCTCGCCGCCTCGGGCACGGTGACGCTGGAACTGGCGATGGCCCAGGCGCCGACGGTGGTGGCTTATCGCGTCAACACGTTGACCCATTGGCTGGTGCGGCACCTGGTCAAGATCGACTACGCCCATATCCTGAACCTGATCTTGAAGCGCGAGGCGGTGCCCGAACTGATCCAGGGCGATTGCACGCCCCAGCGTTTGGCCGACGGCGTCGCCCATCTGCTCGACGACAAAGAGGCGCGCGCGGCGCAATTGGCCGCGTGCCAAGAGGGCTTGAAGGCCATCGGCTATGGCGGAGTTTCGCCCGGGGCGCGCGCCGCCGCGGATGTGTTGGCGTTCATCGGCGCAAAGGCTAAAATTCGCTAGGTTTTCCGGTCGGCTTTATTTGGGAGATTGCGATGGACGGCCCCGCGCTCGACGCCAGGAATTCGCGCCTGCTGCACACCATGCTGCGCGTGTTCGATCTCGACAAATCGATCGATTTCTATACGCGATTGATGGGCATGAAGCTTCTGCGCAAGCGCGAAACCGCGGAAGGCCGCTATACCCTCGCCTTCGTCGGCTATGGCGGCGAAGAAGACAGCACGGTTCTGGAACTCACCTACAACTGGGACCAGAAGGAGCCTTATGCCATCGGCACCGCCTTCGGGCATCTCGCCGTCTCGGCGCCGGACATCTACCAGGTGTGCGAGCGCCTGGCCAAGGAAGGCGTCAAGATCACCCGCCCGCCCGCGCCGCTCAAATTCGGCACCACGCACATCGCCTTCATCGAGGATCCGGACGGCTACAAGATCGAACT
>Ga0187847_10003807_pt1 | contig 11339 bp, 10 predicted proteins | sample June2016WEW_4_10_FD_132458 | JGI IMG/M metagenome (GOLD analysis project Ga0187847, IMG submission 132458) | Peatland microbial communities from SPRUCE experiment site at the Marcell Experimental Forest, Minnesota, USA - June2016WEW_4_10 | ecosystem: Environmental > Terrestrial > Soil >...
ATAGCCATCGCCGAAGCAATCCGGATGATCACTCCAGACAACGCAAAGGCATGGTTCCATCACTGCATTAACAGTCTACAGTAATTCCTAAAATGCTCTAGGCATGACGACAAAGTCATGGACGGTCATCCTTCCGGACTTCATGTAGGAACGGAGGACGTCGATGAAGAGATTCGCCATGCGTTCGGTCTGGAACAGTGATCTTCCGCCCGCTGTGCGCGTGGTTGCAAAGAACGTTCTTGCGCATCCGGTGGCACTCGTCGGGTCTGAAGGTCTGGACGGTTTCGACATCGCAGGGGCTGAAGCCCTCCACTTCTTGTAATCGCTTTCGGCACGACTGAAGTCGTGCCCTGACACTTCTGGACTTGTTATTGAGTTTTTCCGCAGCCTGTGAAGTCGTGCACTGACACTTCTAGCTGTTTCGAAAAAAAGTTTTTGCCGCAGCCTTTAAGGGCACTACGGCTTCGCCGGGGCCTGCTCCAACTCGGCGTTCAGGTGAACCGTGCCGCTGGTGGCGCTGAGGGTTCTGGTCCAATCGGCAAAGCCCTTCTTCCTGACCACAACCTGGTGATTGCCGGGAGCTACGGAGACAGTGGACGGGGTGTCGCCCACAAACGCGCCGTCGATCTCTATGTCGGCCCCGGCAGGGGTGGAGTCGATGGCCATTGAGGTCTGGGCAGTCGCGGCCGGGGGTTCGGACGGCGCAAGCGGCACAGACTTCAGCTTGGCCAACGACTCATTGACCCGCTTTCGCAGGTCGCCCGCATCGTTGGTAAGCGCGCCGCTGTAGGCGGTCTGAATCTGCAATTCGCAGGCTTTTCCGCTTTCCTTGCTATTGAGGACGGCGGAATTGGTGCGCTTCTCCTTGAGATTGCCGCCTATGTTGTACGAGGCCGTCATTTCGGAATTGTCGATGGCCAGGATGCCATACTTCCCCGAGTTCTTGAGGGTATCTTTGAGCGCGCGCCACAGCTCATCGCAGGGCACTTTGTACATATCCCGGTGCGTCGAGGCGAATGCCGGCGCCGCAAGGGCCGCCAATAGAATCAGGATTACAAGCCGCTTCATGAAGAGCACTCCTTTTTCGGCCGCACAAAGACTTATCAAATCCGTCGTCGAACGAGGAACTTTTTTGTTCACAATTCAGAGCCGCCAAAATTCTCTATCAATGGCAATAGAATGATCTAATAAAGCCCTGCTTTTCGCAAGAAGCATCTCATCGCAGAAAAAAACTAGGATGGTCTGCCGCTCGCTTCCAGGGCGGCCTTGGCCTGCTTCGAATATGAATCGCTCAGCGCGGTTGCCGCCCCTGTGCCTGGTAGCTGGCCGGCCTGCCCACGCTCACATACGTGAAGCCGTGCTCGAGCATTCGCTGTGGCTTGTAAAGGTTGCGGCCGTCAATCACGATGGGAAAGCGCAGCATCCGCTTGAGGCGCGCGAGGTCGATCTCGGCAAACTCCTTCCAGTCGGTCAGGATCAACAGTGCGTCGGCATCTGTTGCCGCCTCGTAGAGATCCGCCGCGTAGCGCAGTTTCTCCGAGGGCGGCATCGCGATCCGGGCGCGCTCCATGGCGGCCGGGTCATAGGCAGTAACGGTGGCGCCGGCCTCCAAAAGCCTCTCGATGACGCCGACGGCCGGAGAGTCGCGCATGTCGTCGGTATCTCCCTTGAAGGCAATGCCCAGCACGGCCAGCCGCTTGCCGCGCAGGTTCCATAGCGCCGCGCGCGCCTTCTCGAAGAAGTGATCCTTCTGGTTTTCGTTGATCTTGCGAACCTCCTCGAGCAATTGGAAGTCCACCCCCTGCTGCTCGGCCACCCAGTGGAAGGCGGCGACGTCCTTGGGCAGGCAGGAGCCGCCATAGCCCAGGCCGGCACGCAGAAAGCTGGGACCGATGCGGCTGTCCATCCCCAGGCCGGCGGTGATCTCCTCAATGTCCGCGTCCACGCGCTCGGCCAGATTCGACACGGCATTGATGAAGGAGAGCTTCATCGCCAGGAAGGCATTGGCGGCGTGCTTGATGATCTCAGCGCTTTGCGGCGAAGTGACCAGCAGTTTGGCCGGGCATTGTCTGCTGCAGCTCCCCGGCAATGAATCCGGCAGCTCATAGTAGCTGCCCCCCGTAAGCGGCTCGTAAATACGCCGCATCACTTCGGCGGAGCGCTCGGAGCTTGCGCCCACCACGATGCGGTCGGGATGCAAGAACTGAACGATGCCCGTGCCTTCGCGCAGGAATTCCGGATTGGAGACCACATCGAAGCTCTCCGGAGCCACGCCATGCAGGTGCAAAACGCGCCGTATCCGCTCGCTGGTATGCACCGGCACCGTGCTCTTCTCCACGATCACCTTGTAACCGTCGATGAAGCGGCCTATCTCGGAGACCACGGCTTCAACATACGAGAGGTCGGCGGCGCCGGTATCGCTCTGCGGCGTGCCCACGGCAATGAAGATGGCTTCGCTCTGCTCGACGGCCGCGGCCAGATCGCCGGTAAAGGTCACGCCGCGCCCCCCGTGCTTGGCCAGAAACTCGGGCAAATGGCGCTCGAAGATGGGCACGGCGCCTTCACGCAGGGCCTTCACCTTGGCTTCGTTATTGTCTACGCAGGCGACCCGATGGCCGATCTCGGCAAAACATACAGAGGCAGTGAGTCCAACGTATCCAGACCCGATCACACAGATGGAAACTGGCTTCGACATGCGTTCGCGCTCTTTCCTTTGCGGATTCCCGCAGGCTGGCAGGAGGAAATTCCCAGCCGACGGAGCCTTTAAGCGGCTCTGCGGCCTACAGAGGTCTCTTCCATGACAGGCGGTCCCCGATTGCTCGACCGCCATGTTTGAGAGATGGGGAACGGGCCACATTCCCCCGCAGTCCAGAGTCTACTCATTCTAGGCTAGTCGTTTGAGGGGGGATGGGGCAAGCGGCTTCGCGGCAGAGGGTGCAGTCATTGGCGCCAGGGTCGCGGTGAGCCGAGGCGGCTGTCTGATGGGTTCATGTGAGCCGGAGCGTGGAAGCGGCTGCCGGCAAACAAGTGGCAGTCTCGATTACCCTGGACTCTTAGTTGCATTACTCGCAAGCTGTAACTTGATTACCTGAAAAGCGTACATAAGCGCCCTCCAGTACCGTTGACAGGCCAAGGCATCTCATAGGAGACTCCTTTATAGTCCCCCCGGCCTAAGAGATAGGAAAGGAACCGAAATGTCAGTTCCCAGAATTCTGAGCAAACTCGCTCTCGGAGCGATCTGCCTGGCGCTGCCCTCAGCCGCCGTTGCCAGTTCCATCGTCGTTTTGGACCCCAACTGGGGTACGCCGGACTATGCCTACTACACCTACACGGACATCTATAACAATGTGCAAGCCGATATTCCCGTAAGCCCATACATCGCCACCATGGATGGTGCGCCGGTCTATTTGGTCTGTTACGACTTCAACAGCCCAACCAACATCGGAACGCCGTATTCGGGTACGGTCGAGCCGCTCTCTTATTTCACCGGCGCCGCCTACACCGCGACCATGGAATCCACCTTTCTGCTGAATGAGCTGAATGACGACGGCCTGCTCAATACGCCTTTGGCCACCAGAGGCGCCATTTCGACGGCGATTTGGGAGATTATGAACCCGTCTTCCACCACCAGCTCCGCGCAGTTTCCCACCGACCCGGCGGCGCTTCCATATGAACTGCAGGCGGCGACCGCTGTATCCCAGGGCTGGTGGACTGTCGCGGATGCCAATAACTATCCAACATGGGTGCCTGACGATCCTGCGATCCAGCGGTTTGGCGTCTTCCCTCAGGAACTGCCTCCGGTTCCGACTCCAGAGCCCTCCACTTTGGTGCTGATGGGTTTCGGTCTCTTTGGTCTTGCTCTTGTCGTCGGCAGGCGGAGAGCGTTAACGCTGAAATCCGCCAACCGGCCATCGAACCGCTCCTGACCGCGTCTCTGCGCAACCGCATCTCCGATTCCGCGCAAATGATCAGGGCTTTTTCTGCCCCTGCATGCCGCAGCTTCAACTCTGGCCGAATTTGGGCAGTTTGATAGAATAGGCTCCATCTGCATGGCGTTCCTCGAACAAGAAACATTCACCGCCTGGATCCCCTTCCGCATCGCGCCCAGCTTTTCGGAACGCGTGTGGGGCTACCGCGATCTTCGTCCCTGGTATGACAAGGTCGCCGGCAGTGGCCCACCCATCGGAGAAGCCTGGCTCACCGGGGACCAGTGCGCGGCAATGGGCGGCGCGCGCGCCGGCCAGACGCTGGGCGCGCTCTTTGCCGGGAATTCTGAAGCCCTGCTTGGAAAGGCTGCCGCACGCAGTTTTGACGCTGCCGCACGCAGTGCTTCGCCGCTGTTGATCAAGGTCATCTTTGCCAAAGAAAAACTGAGTGTCCAGGTGCATCCGGACGACCGGATGGCGCAAAAGTACGGCGATCCGCGCGGCAAGACGGAGTGCTGGTACGCGCTGTCGGCCGAGCCGGGCGCGCAGGTGGCCTGCGGCCTCAAGCCGGGCGTCACGCTGGAAGAGGTCAAGGCGGGCATCGAGACGGACACACTGGAAAAAAGCCTGCATGTGCTTGATGTGGCCGCCGGCGAGATGATCTTTGTCGATGCGGGAACAGTTCATGCCATCTGGCCCGGATCGATTCTGCTGGAGACGCAGCAGAACTGCGACCTCACCTATAGGATGTACGACTACGGGCGTGGCCGCGAGCTGCACATTGCCAAGTCTCTGGAAGCCACGCGGCTCACGACCCGCGCAGGCAAGGTTTCTCCGAAGGCGATGGCGGATCGAACCATTCTGATGGATGGCGAGTACTTTCGCATCGAGCGTATCCCGGTGACCGGCAGCAGGACCGGCGCCAGCCTGCCGGGGAACGGCGAAACGGCCCCTGGGCTCCAGTACCTGTTTGTCGCCGCTGGGGCGGCCAGGTTGGCAGGTGCGGGATTCGAGCCGGTGGAACTGCCCATGGGAGCCATTGCGGCCGTTCCCGCGGCTTCGCCGGAGTTTGCCGTGGAAGATGCGGGAGGGCCGGATCTGAGCAGGCTGGACCTGATCCGGATAACGCCCCGCTGGCCCAAAGCGAAGGAAGAATTGATGGGATGACCGAACCGCTCATCGAGACCAAAGCCGAGCCGAGTCCAAAGGTTAACTGGAGAGAGTCGGTTGCGGCCTACATTCAGGCCGAGGCGCTGCCGGTGGACAAGTTCGGGCATCAGCCGCGGATCTACGCGCTGGCAGTGCGCCTGGGCGAGGGGATGGAGTTCGACGACGACATTCTTTTTGCCGCCGCCTGGATGCACGACCTGGGCCTCTTTCTCGGGCATCGGCCCCAGGATCCGGCCGAGCTTGCACGCTGGAACCATGTGCCTTACACCATTGCGCGGACCAGCGGGCTGCTGGCGGGCTGGGGCTTTCCGGCCGGGAAGCTGGAGGCGGTTTCCGAGGCCATCCGCACCCATCAGCCGCGGGATGAGCCCGCGAACATCGAGGCGGTGTTGCTGCGGGATGCGGATATGCTGGAGCAGTTAGGGGCCATCGGAGCCTTCCGCGCGTTGGTGAAGGTGGGCAGGGACACTCGTTTTCCCACCGTTTCTTCGGTGCTGCCGGTCCTGCGCCGGGCCATTGAGCATCTACCTGAAAAATTGAGGCTTGAGAGCGCAAGAAGGCTGGCCGCTCCGCGCGCCGCGCTGCTTGGCTCCCTGGTTGCCGCCATTGAAGACGAAGCGGGCGGTTTGCTTTTTTAGATTTGCATTCAAGTGGAAGCTCAAAAACGGGAAGCCCGCGACCGGAAACGCTCACCGAGTCCTTGCATTTTCGCTCTGTGGATGTACACTCAACCGAAAGGGAATGCCTCGGGGGAGGGTGTCCTGCAACATTGAAGGAGACTCAGTATGCGTTTGAAGCTGTGCATTTGTATCACCCTCGCACTTCTTTTAGTTTGTGCGGCGTACCCCGTTTTTGCGCAAGCCACGCCGGCAGCCACAGGCCCGAAGGCATATTCCCCTTGGGCCGCCGGCGTCGGCTTTTCAGGCTATAACCCGGATTTTGGGCATGGCCACTTGCTCGGCGGCACGCTGTGGGTCGACTATACTCCCAGCAAAGTTCCCCAGATGCTGCGCGGAATCGGCCTGGAGGTCGAAGCTCGCGATCTCAGCTTCGGCCGTTCATCAGAATTCGTGGATCTGCGGCAAGACGTTGCGGGGGGCGGACTCATTTACTCCTGGCGCCGATTCTCCACCGTCCGTCCTTACGCAAAGTTGTTGATGGGGTTCGGCAACGCGGACTACCCAGTGCCGAACATACCGCGTTATCATCAGACCCGCACTATAACCGCCTTGGGCGGCGGTGTGGATTTTCGGGCCTTTCGGCAATTGTGGGTGCGAGCCGATTACGAGTATCAATTCTGGCCGGATTTCTACTTTGAGGGCGGCAAGCCAATCGCACAGCTCAATCCCGCGGGATTTACCGTCGGCGCGTTGTATCACTTCAGCCGTCCTCATTTCCGCTAGGCCGAGGCCGCGTCCGGCGCTCATCGGCGCAAGGCGCGGGCTTGTCGGCGGACGATCGTCAATTCCTTCAGGAGACCCCAAACTTGGCCGTGTCCGTCGAAATGCAGAATGACATTGCAACTCGGCCCGTTCTCGGCGTTCATGTTGCAGTCAGCAGCTACGATGAGCTGGTGCGACGCAGTCTCCTCTGGGCCGAACAGCGAAAATCCCGCGCGCTTTGTTTCGCCAATGTCCACGTGATCATGGAAGCGGTCGACAATCCCGCTTTCCTGCGCGGGCTGAATTCCGCCGGAATGATCCTCCCCGACGGAATGCCGCTCGTCTGGGCGCTGCGCGCGCTTGGGGCGAGCAAGGCCCAGCGGGTCTGCGGCCCTGACGCCACCGCCATCATGCTGGCGGCGGCCGAGAAAGCCGGGGTACCGGTCGGCTTCTACGGCGGAAGCCCTTCCGTCCTCGATTCTTTGGTCGCCGCGGTGCGCCTCCGTCATCCGAATCTCAAGGTGGTTTTTGTTGAAAGCCCGCCTTTCCGTTCCCTCACCCCCGAAGAGGATCTGGCCGCCGTCGATCGAATCGCTTCTTCCGGCGCGCGTTTGCTCTTTGTCGGACTCGGCTGCCCGAAGCAGGAGAACTGGATCGTGGAGCATCTGGGCGCCGTTCCCGCCGTGATGTTTGCCGTTGGGGCGGCCTTCGACTTCCTTGCCGGCAGCAAGCCCAGGGCGCCGCAATGGATGCGGCGCTCCGGGCTCGAATGGGTATTCCGCTTAGCATCGGAGCCGCGGCGTTTGGCCATGCGTTACCTCAAGCACAACCCCCGTTTCGTCTTCATGTTCCTTCGTCAGCTCTTCGCCGGCCCCGCCTGAGCAGCCCTTCGCCGCCTTCCAAACCATGAGGGAATTCCCTCCTTCGTAAGTATGGCTGCTTTGTTTAAGATGGAAGCAGACGATTCGCCTGGACGGAAATGCCGTCTGGGGCGGTCGCACACAAGAAGACCGCTGCCCGCCGAGGCGAGCGGGCCACGATGAGGATTGCGCACGATGCCGAAGGCTTTGATCACCGGCGTGACGGGTCAGGATGGCGCCTATCTAGCGGAGTTCCTGCTCGAGAAGGGCTATGAGGTGCACGGCATCAAGCGCCGTTCCTCGCTCTTCAATACCCAGCGCATCGACCACCTGTACGAAGATCCCCATTCCGATCATCCCCGGCTGGTGCTGCACTATGGCGACATGACCGATACGTCGAGCCTGGTGAATATCGTCCAGAAGATTCAGCCCGACGAGATTTACAACCTGGCCGCGCAGAGCCACGTGATGGTCTCGTTCGAGGAGCCGGAGTATACGGCCAACGCCGACGCGCTGGGCACCCTGCGCATTCTGGAGGCGATCCGCTTGCTGGGGCTTGCCAAGACGACCCGCTTCTATCAGGCCTCGACCTCGGAGATGTTCGGCCTGGTGCAGGAGATTCCGCAGTCCGAAACCACGCCCTTCTATCCGCGTTCGCCCTATGGCGTGGCCAAAGTCTACGGCTACTGGATCACGGTCAACTATCGCGAGTCCTACGGGATGTACGCTTGCAACGGCATTCTCTTCAACCACGAGTCGCCCATCCGCGGCGAAACATTTGTGACCCGCAAGATTACCCGCGCGCTCACCCGCATCAAGGTCGGCCTGCAGGATTGCCTGTACCTGGGCAACATGGACTCGCTGCGCGACTGGGGCCATGCGCGGGATTATGTCGAGATGCAGTGGCTCATGCTGCAACAGGAGACGGCGCGAGACTACGTGATCGCCACCGGCGAGCAGCACAGCGTGCGCGAGTTTGTCGACATTGCCGCGGCCGAGCTGGGCATGACTCTGGAATGGCGCGGCAAAGGCGTCGAGGAACATGCCGTCGACGAGCGCGGCCAGACGGTCGTGCGCGTCGATCCCCGCTACTTCCGCCCTGCCGAAGTCGAGACCCTGCTCGGCAATCCCGCCAAGGCGAAGCGCGAGCTGGGCTGGACCCCGCGCACCACCTTCCGGGAGTTGGTCACCGAGATGGTGGCCGAAGATCTGAAGCTGGCCAAGCGCGATCTTCTGGTGCAGAAGCACGGCTATGAGGCGGCCGCGGGCTTCCACGAGCATTGAGATGGGCCGGCGCGCCGACTCCCAGCTTCCAGCACTCAAGGAGAAACCATGAAGAAAGACGGCCGAATCTACGTAGCTGGGCACCTCGGCCTGGCCGGCTCCGCTCTGGTGCGCAGCCTGGAGCGCCATGGTTTCGGCAACTTCGTTTTCCGCGCCCAGGCCGAACTGGATTTGCAGAACGCGCCGGCTACCGATGCCTTCTTTGCCGCCGAGCATCCCGATTACGTCTTTCTGGCCGCGGCCAAGGTGGGCGGCATTCACGCCAACAATACCTATCCGGCCGATTTCATTCGCGACAATCTTCAGATTCAAACCAACGTGATCGACGCCGCCTGGCGCAACGGCGTCAAGCGGCTCCTCTTTCTCGGCTCCAGTTGCATCTATCCCCGCGACTGCCCTCAGCCTATCCACGAGGAGTCTCTGCTGACCGGGCCGCTGGAAGCCACCAACCGCTCCTATGCGCTGGCCAAGATCGCCGGCATCGAGATGTGCTGGTCTTACAATCGCCAATACGGAACGCGCTACCTGGCCGCGATGCCCACCAACATGTACGGTCCCGGCGACAACTACAACCTCGAAACCTCGCATGTGCTGCCAGCCTTGATCCGCAAGGTCTACGAGGCCAAGCATGCCGGGCGGAGCGAAGTGGTTGTGTGGGGCTCGGGAAAGCCGCTGCGCGAGTTCCTCTACAGCGACGATTTTGCCGACGCTTGCGTTCATCTGATGACCCTCGACGACCAGAGCTACGGGACGCTGCTGAGCGAGGACTTTCCGCCGCTGATCAATGTGGGATACGGCAGCGACGTGACCATCCGCGAACTGGCGGAGACGGTCTGCCGGGTGCTCGGTTTTGACGGCAGTCTGGTCTTCGATGCCTCCAAACCCGATGGAACGCCGCGCAAGCTGATGGATTCCGGCCGGCTGCGCGCCCTGGGCTGGCAGCCCAAGGTCGATCTGGAGACCGGAATTCGCCGCGCCTTTGAAGCCGCGAAACCCATCCTCGACCGCAACATTGCCCTGGCCGGGTAGCTTGGTTTTCTCAGTGCTTTGAAGAGCCAGGGCCTTGCAGGCTCCTCCCTCGCGAAGAATTGTGCCGCGTTCCCGTACCGAAAACCGCGCAGTTGAGCGACAATCAATAACGAGATGAGCTTTCGATTCGCAATCCCTCAAGAACTTCGCGGCGCCGTGGACCAGGCCGCCGCCGACTGGAGCGCCAACCACAAAGTTGCCCGCTTCTGGCAGAAAGATCCCAGCCTGTGGACCTCCGACGGCGAGGAGAAATGGATGGGCTGGCTCGACATCGTCGAGCGCCAGCAGCAAGACCTGTCCACCTACGCCGAGTTGGGCGCGGAGGTGGAGACGGCCGACTTCCAGACAATTCTGCTGCTCGGCATGGGCGGCTCGAGCCTCTGCCCTGAGGTGCTGGCGCTCACCTTCGGTCAGCGGCCCGGGTTTCCAGAGCTGCGCATCGTCGATTCCACCGATCCGGAGCAGGTCTGGACCGCCCGCAACGAGGTCAATCTGGCCGACACGCTGGTGGTCGTGGCCAGCAAGTCCGGCTCGACGCTCGAGCCGAATATCCTCAAACAGTATTTTTTCAACGAGATGAAGGAAGCCGTTGGACCGGAATTGGCGGGCGGCCATTTTGTCGCCATTACCGATCCCGGTTCGAAGATGGAGCAGGTGGCCAAAGAGGACGGCTTCCGCTACATCTTCTATGGCGATCCCACCATTGGTGGGCGCTTCTCCGCGCTCTCGCCCTTTGGCGTTGTGGCGGCCACGCTGGCCGGACTGAACGCTGAAAAGCTGCTCAACGAAGCAGCCAAAGCCGTCGCCTCCGCCAAGCTCGAACCCGCAGAGAATCCGGCGGTGCGGCTCGGCTTGCTGCTTGGCACGGCAGCCAACGCCGGACGCGACAAGCTGACCATCTTCACCTCGCCCGAGATCGCCGACCTGGGCGCTTGGATGGAGCAGTTGGTAGCGGAATCGACCGGCAAGCTGGGCAAAGGCATCACCCCCGTGGACCGCGAGGCTATCGGCCCTCCCGAGGTCTACGGCAACGACCGCATCTTCGCCTACATCCGCTACACCGGCGCGGTCGACACCGAGGCGGATGCTGCTCTCGGCGCCAAGATCGCGGCGCTGTCGGCTGCCGGCCATCCGGTCATTGACATTGAGATTGCCGGCCTCTACGAGATATTCGGACAATTCTTTGCCTGGGAGGTAGCTACCGCCGTGGCCGGCTCGGTGATGGGCATCAATCCTTTCAACCAGCCGGATGTCGAGTCGGCAAAGATCGAGACTCGCGACCTCATGGACGCCTACGAACAGACCGGCAAGCTGCCGCAGCGCGATCCAGTTCTTGAAGACGCGGGCATCAAGGTCTACGCCACCAGCGCCTACGCCGCCGAACTCAAAAAGACAGCGCCGGCTGCAACCCTGACCGGCTATCTGCGCGCCCATCTGGGCCAGATTCACGCCGGCGATTATTTTGCCGCGCTGGCTTACCTGCCCATGTTCCCCGAGCACGAGGCGGCCATCCAGGGGCTGCGGCACAAGGTGCGAGACGCCAAGCGCGTGGCCACCTGCCTGGGCTTCGGGCCGCGTTTCCTCCACTCCACCGGACAGGACTACAAGGGCGGGCCCAACACCGGCGTCTTCCTGGAGATCACCGCGGATCATGCGGTCGATGTCGAGATTCCGGGAAAGAAATACAG
>Ga0187847_10003810_pt1 | contig 11335 bp, 11 predicted proteins | sample June2016WEW_4_10_FD_132458 | JGI IMG/M metagenome (GOLD analysis project Ga0187847, IMG submission 132458) | Peatland microbial communities from SPRUCE experiment site at the Marcell Experimental Forest, Minnesota, USA - June2016WEW_4_10 | ecosystem: Environmental > Terrestrial > Soil >...
GCCGCGCCGCGCATCCCCCTCCGCCGTCTGGTCGTTGCCGGCGCGATAGGGATCTCCGCCGGGCTGCTCTTCCACTTCACGGGCATATGCCCGGTGGTAAAGCGCATCTGGACTCCCAGTTGGACCCTTTTTAGCGGCGGCATATGCTTCCTCTTCCTTGCCGCTTTTTCGTGGATGCTCGATGTGCGCGGCTATCGCAAATGGGCTTTCCCGCTCGCTGTGGTCGGCATGAACTCCATCGCTGCCTACCTGGTCGCCCACTTGTGGGAACGCTTCCTCGTGGATTCCTTCCGCATCCATCTGGGAACGCACTTCTTCCAGGGCCTCGGTGGCGGCCTCGAACCGCTGTTGCGAGGCAGTGCAGTGCTGCTGGGATACTGGCTGTTGCTTTTCTGGATGTACCGGCGCAAGATCTTCCTCCGCGTGTGACGTCAGCCACTGGAGCACGGCGACGGCACAAGACCAACGCGGCCATGGATGGCTCACCGGCGCCGGTGCGGCAGATGCGAAGCGCGAAACCGGCCGACCAGCGCGGCAGCAAAACCCGCCCGGAGGGTGGCATCGAGTAAACAGCTGCTTTGTCCCTCCACGCGCCGGCAAGTTCCGGCAATCAATGGCAGAATCGAGAGGTGAGGCAATCATGGTGCTGAACCGCAAGGTGAAGGCGTTCCAGACTAAATCTGCTGGCAGAAGGTCTGCTCCGACACTCCTCTTCGGCTTGTGTGCGGCCTTCTTTGTGACGTCGGTCGGCTATGCCGGCGTACGAGTCGCGGTCTGCCAGATCCTGGTCATTGATGGTGATCGGGAAGGAAACTTTCGGCGCATAGAATATGCGCTTCAAACGGCGCACGCCGCACATGCGGACATTGCGACCTTTCCAGAATCGTCGGTCCTAGGCTGGGAGAATCCCGACGCACACAAACTGGCTACACCGGTGCCTGGTGCGGACAGCGTACGCATCGCCGCCCTCGCACGCAGATACGATGTAATGATTGCAATCGGATTGGACGAGAAAGACGGTGAACGGCTCTACGATACTGCCATCCTGGTGGATAAGACCGGGAAACTACTCTGGAAGTACCGGAAACTGAACGTACTTCCGGAGTTGATGGATCCTCCCTATTCCGTGGGTTCGCCTGAAGGTATTGGAGTGGTGAATACCGAGTTTGGGCGGATCGGTGTGGTGATCTGCGCGGACACCTTCGGGGACGCCTACGCTACGCGGGTCGCCAAACTGAAGCCCGATCTGATGCTCGTTCCATACGGATGGGCAGCAGTAGTAGCGCAGTGGCCGGAACACGAGAAGGATCTGGAGAATCTCGTCGCCAAGCGAGCCAAGTTCTGGAAGTGCCCTGTGGTGGGCACGGATTTGGTGGGCGAGATGACCCATGGACCCTGGAAAGGACAGACATACGGAGGCGGCAGCGTTGTCGTAGACGAATCCGGGAGCGTACTGGCAGTCCTGCGAGATCGTGATGTCGACGTGCGCGTTGTTGAACTAGCTGTTTCACCACAGATGAAGTGACGCTGCTTCGCGGCGGTGCTCATTTCATGCAGTCGGGAGAATCAATGAGACGCAATACCCAGTTTTGCCGTGTTTTTCTCGCTCTATCTGTGGTTTTCACCGCGATGGCCGGCGGCAATAACTACAGAAACTTTGACGTCGCTCTGTATAGCCGTGTTTATGAGACGCAGCAGATGAGGGATCCGGCCTGGCTGGAGAGCCACTGGGCGGCGGTTTCCAGGAACATGAAGGTAGACAAGATTTACCTGGAAACGCATCGCGACACGGTGGTGGTCGACCAGGCCACGCTGGACCAGGCGAAAAAATTCTTCTTGAGCAAGGGCGTCAAAGTCGCCGGAGGCATCACGGTAACCATCAGCGAGAGAAACCAGTTTGAGACGTTCTGCTACTCGAACCTCGAGCACCGCCAGATGCTGCAGAAGGTCGTGGAGTTTACGGCTCGAAACTTTGACGAATTCATCCTCGACGACTTCTTTTTTACCGACTGCAAGGCCGACTCCGACATTGCCGCCAAGGGAGATCGCACCTGGACTCAGTTCCGGCTGGCACAGATGGACGAGGCTGCCCGGAACCTGATCATCAAGCCGGCCAAGACCGTCAACCCAAAGGTGAAGATCGTGATCAAGTTTCCGAACTGGTACGACCACTTCCAGAACCTTGGATTCAATCTGGAGACCGAGCCGCGGATATTCGACGGGATTTACACCGGCACGGAAACCCGGGATCCCAGCAGCAATCAACACCTGCAGCAGTATCACGGCTATTCGATCGTGCGCTATTTCGAGAACCTGAAACCGGGCGGGAACGGTGGCGGATGGGTCGACCAGTTCGGCATGAACCCTCCCCAACCGTCTCGAAGAGCAACTCTGGCTCACGCTGTTTGCCAAGGCTCGTGAAGTCACCATCTTCAATATCGGCGCCATTTACTCGCCCAGTCGGAACTCCGACGGCACGACCGAGCCGGATTCGCGCGTCGCCAGGCTCGCTGGCCCTGTCTTCGAGCGGGTGGATAAGTTCGTGGGCCAACTGGGACGGCCGGTAGGCGTCAAGACCTACAAGCCATTCCACTCCAGCGGAGAGGACCATTTGCCCAGCTACCTCGGCATGATCGGCATTCCAATGGACATCGTTCCCGAGTTTCCGGCAGCCGAGAAGACCATTCTGTTGACCGAGCAGGCAAAGTTTGATCCGGCTATCGTGGCCAAGATCAAGACGCAATTGACCGGCGGCAAAACGGTGATCATCACCTCCGGGCTGCTCAAGGCGCTGCAAGGCAAAGGCCTCGAGGACATCATCGAACTCGAATACACCGGCAAGACTGTCGCTACCCGCGAGTTTGCAGTAGGTTGGGGCGGCCCGGGGCCGAAGTTGGATACGGAAATGCTGATCCCTGAGATTCGCTACTTTACCAACGATTCCTGGGAAACCATCAGTGCCTTTACCTCACCCAACAGAACGTCCGGCACGCCGATTCTGCTTTCAGGCAAGTACTCGAAAGGCCGCATCTATGTATTGACGATTCCGCAGGCGCAGGGCGAGCTTTACAGATATCCGCAGAATGTATTAGGGGCGATCCGCGATGTTGTCGCAAGAGAAATGTACGTTCGATTGGACTCCCCGAGCATGGTCAGCTTATTCGTCTACGACAACGATACGTGCATCGTAGAGTCGTTCGCCGAAGGGCCCGTAGAGACGAAGATCATCACCGACAAGCGTATTTCGAAGCTCCGCGACATTGAAACAGGCGAGGAGTTGGTGGGACGACCGCAAGGCAACACCACCGCATTCGAGACACCGCTCACCCGAGGAACTTATCGCGTTTTTATGGCGCATTAAGAGGAGCCCCGCGACAGTGACTATCCGACATCCGCCCTAGGCTCGCCTACTTCGCTGGCTTTACCGGAGCGCTAAGGTTACGATCTGGCTTCGCTGCAGGCAATTTCGCGCTGGGAGTGCTATCCGCCTTCAAATCGCCGAGGGCGAACTGGATGCCGGCCAGGAAGTGCGCCAGCAGCGGCGCGTTCCAGAATGCAGGCGCGCCGTGGCCCAGCGAACTGTAGAACACGCGGCCCTTCCCATACGCGCGGATCCACGTCACGGGAAAATCCTTGTCAGCCATGCGCACCGGCAGGATGTGGTGCCTCGGAGAGAAGCCGGTCTTCTCCACGTCAATGCTGAGGAGCACGTGAAGATGGTCGCGCAGGACCGGCTCCTGAAACTGGAACGCCTGATCGGCAATCTGGAATTCCTCGCCATGAAACACAGCATTCAGCGGACTCTTCGGGTCCTCCACCCTTACTGTCATGGTCTCCCCGTCCCAAGGATGCCCGCCATTCTCGGTGGCCCCCAGCATGAGTCCGAAAGGCGGCCACTGGTCGTACTTTGGATACTGCACGAAGGTTGCGATGGCATCGTGAATCCCCACGAAGCCCTTGCCTCCCGCGATGAAGGCCAGGAGCGATTTCTTCAACTCCGGGTCTTCAAACAACACACCGACCGTATTCAGAAAGCACAGGGCGTCAAACTGTTTGATCCGATCCGGACGGAACATCTCGACATCGTCGCTGAATACGACTTCATAGGCGCCTGTACGTTTGCCCATTTCTTCGATCGCGTAGTTAGCGGCAGGAATCGTGGTGTAGGAACTGCCGCGCCATGGATGGCCGTCGCGCATTTCCAGGTTCGTCACCAGCAGACGCCGCGGCCGCTTTGGTCTGGCCGGAGCCCTGGCGGGATTGGCGTCGTCGACTTTCTGCTTCTGCTCGGCGGGCAGAGCCTGGCCGCCCGCGAATGCAAACCCTGGCGTCCAAACCAGCAGCAGGCTGAGTCTCACTCGGTTGCGTATCACTATGAGTTCCTATGTTAAATCACGGTGGCGTGTCGTGCGTGCGGAGCCGGCCGGGTGCGTGAGGGTGCCCGGCGGCACGGGGGGCCCAAACCAGGCTCGGCCTTTGCCTCCTTTGGGCAGTAGACAACCTACATCAATTGCTGTAGAATACCTACATCCTTATCTATGGCCACGAAAGACCGCTACTTGAATCGAATCGAGCTTCTGCAAGGCACGCTCGACATGCTGATCCTCAAGACATTGCAATGGGGCCCGCAACACGGCTACGGCATCATCCAGGCGATCCGAGTAACCTCCAGCGACGTGCTGCAGGTGGAAACCGGCTCGCTTTACCCGGCTCTGCACCGTTTGGAGAGGCAAGGCTGGCTCTCCTCCGAGTGGAAGCAGTCCGACAGTAACCAGCGCGCCAAGTATTACCGGCTGACTTCGGCCGGAAAAAAGCAGCTTGCCTCTGAGCAGGCGCGCTGGACGCAACTCTCCAGCGCCATTGCCAGCATCATGAGTCCGGAAGGAGAGGCATCATGACACGCAACCGGCGGGATCGTGATCTGCAGGAAGAAATGGACGCCCATCTGCGCATGGCCATCCGGGATCGCATGGAGCGGGGGCAGTCGCAAGCGGCAGCCACCTCCGCGGCTTTGGCGGAGTTCGGGAACCGGCTCCTGGTGAGGGAGGTCACGCGCGATATGTGGGGATGGGCAACGCTCGAGCGTCTGCTGCAGGATTGCCGTTACGGTGCGCGCATGCTGCGCAAGAACCTCGGCTTTACCACCGTGGTGGTGCTGACGCTGGCGCTCGGCATTGGAGCCAACACGGCCATCTACAGCGTCATGCAGGCGGCGCTGGCGCCGCTCGCCATTCCCGAAGCTGGCCGGGTGGTGATGGTCTGGACCGAGAACGCCAAACGCGACTGGCACCAGTTCCCTGCTTCTGTGCCCGACTATGTCGACTGGAAAGCGAGTGGCGTCTTTTCCAGCCTGGGCGCGTTGTCTGACGGCGGCTTCAACCTGCGGATGGCCGACCGCACCGACCGGATCAGCGGACTCAACGTCACCCCCGAGTTTTTCGCAGCGATCGCGGTTCAGCCGCACCTCGGCAGAGTCTTCCGGGCCGAAGACGGGCAGCCCGGGCGCAGCCAGGTGGCGATTCTTACCGACGGGCTCTGGCATTCCCGCTTCCATGCCGATCCATCCGTGGTGGGGTCGAGCATCGTGCTGGATGGCGTCCCGCACACAGTCGTCGGCGTGCTGCCGAAGACGTTCCCCGTCTTCGCGCAAGAGGAGATTTACGCTCCGCTGCTGTTCCCCGCGGACATGGCGGAAAATCGTGGTAGCCGCTTCTTCCAGGTGGTGGGACGGCTTCGCCCTGGCATCCCGCTCGCCTCCGCGCAGCAGCGTATGGCGGCCCTGGAACGTCGGCTCAGTATGCAATACACCGACGATGCCGGGCACAGCGTCGCCCTGCAGCCCGTGGAGGAAGCTTCGGTAGAGGATGAGCGAGCGCTGCTGGGGATTCTCTTCGGCGCGGTTGGTTTTGTGCTGCTGATCGCCTGCGCGAACATCGCCAACCTGTTACTGGCGCGCGGGACCGCGCGGAGGAAAGAGATGGCGCTCCGCGTGGCCCTCGGCGTGGGCCGCTGGAGGCTGTGCCGCCAGCTGCTCACGGAGAGCGTGCTGCTGGCACTGCTGGGGGGCCTGGTGGCCATTGCGCCGTCACTTGCCGCGATCCGCTTCATCACCTCATTTCATCTGGATGAACTTCGGAACAGCGACCTCATCGCACTGAGCCCCGGTGTGTTGGTTTTCAATCTGGCCCTTTCCTTCGCCACCGGGATACTGTTCGGACTGGTGCCGGCCTGGCAGGCATGGAAGATCGACGTGAGCGGCGCCATGAAGGAGGCGTCTCGGTCGAACACTGGCGGAAGACATCAGCGTCTGCGGGGCCTGTTCGTGATCAGCGAGGTGGCGCTGACATTGATCCTTCTGGTGGGCGCCGGTTTGATGTTGCGCAGTTTCGCGCGGCTGCGCTCCGCAAACCCCGGCTACGACCCTCACAACGTCCTTACGGTGCGCGTAGCTCTCTCCGACCAGCAGTACGCGGCGCCGGAAACGCAGACTGCCTTCTTCGAGCGGGTGGTGCGAGAGGCACGCTCTCTGCCGGGAGTGCTGAACGTTTCGGCCGTCGATGATCTGCCGGGAAGCGACAACTTGCACGGATCGGCACTCCGGTTCCCCGACCGGCCGGAACCGCACACCGAAGACTTGCGGATGGTGCTGCGCAACTCGGTGACGGGCGATTACTTCGCCACCATGCGCATTCCTCTGCTTCGCGGCCGATACCTGAACGAAAGGGATGTGCAGAGTGCTGTGCCAGTGGCGGTGATCGATGAGTGGACAGCGAAACAGAACTGGCCAGGACAGGACGTTGTGGGCAAGAGCCTGAAGCTGGGAGTGAAGCTGCCGCCGCGCCAGATCGTCGGCGTAGTGGGCAGCGTCGATCAGGGTATTCTCGTGAAGCTGCTCAAAGGGCAGGTCGGACAGGTCTATCTGCCGGCGCCGCAGGCGCCTATGCCGGCCATGACCTTGCTCCTGCGAACCATCATGGATCCGGCGGCGCTAATTCCCGCCATGCGCAAGCTGGTGCGCAATGTCGACATCGATCAACCGGTCTTCCAGGTGCAGACCCTGGAGTCGATCCGCGCAGCCGGCCGGGCCTACCAGCGGCTCGCCACGTCGCTGCTGGGTAGCTTCGCAGCGGTCGCCCTGCTGTTGGCGACGATCGGAATCTACGGGGTAATCGCCTACAACGTCGGGCAGCGCACGCGCGAGTTCGGCATTCGCATGTCGCTCGGCGCGCAGCGGCTGGACGTGATGCGCCTGGTAGTCCGCCAGGGGCTGGTGCTTGCGGGAGCCGGCATCGCGATCGGGCTGGCAGGCGCCCTCGCCCTGACGCGCCTGCTCTCCCGGCTGCTCGACAGAGTGAACGCAACCGATCCGCTGACGTTCGCCGGGGTGACTGGTTTGCTGGCCGTCGTCGCCCTGGCAGCCACCTTCCTGCCGGCTTGGCGAGCCACTCGAGTGGAGCCGGTGACTGCCCTTCGCTGCGAGTAGACAGACCATTCGGCATCCCGCACGGTTCTCTCCTGAGGGATGTCGAGGCGGAATACTGTTTCAGCGGCCGCAAGACACGCTCCGTGTGGGACCGCTATAATATTGGCGATGAAGGTGACCTACGTGGCCGGATCGCCACGAGAAGTGTCACCATCGTCGCGACGCGATTAGCAGCTTCACGCAGTAGATTCAACACTTGCTGGAGTGGCGGAACTGGCAGACGCACGGGACTCAAGAACCAAGCCGCCCGGTACGCAGCGGTAAACCGCGACAGGGTATAGGCGATTCCCGCCCTCGGCAACCAGGGGCAACCCTCTTTCCCGCCCGATCCATGATGAGGTGATATCACTTCATAAAGGCGTTGGTCTTTTCGTTGGCAGATCGGACTAGTCGATTCAAACGCTCAGCTTCGCGATCTCTCGCATGAGCCCATATGTCCCCGGTGGTCCAGTCCCTAGTTCCTGAACGGTGCGGGCCATCGTGTCCTGCCTGCGCTCACATTGAGCGTCACGCGCAGACCTTCCCCGTAGTGTCCGGAAAACTACCATTCCACGCAGCTCGGGGGCCAACCGTTGACACTTCAGGATGCAGTTCATGGAGGTCGTCGAGACGCTCCAGCTCTTTGCCGCCTCCTCACGATTCGTTCGGTGCCTTCACCACCCTGATCCCGGTCGCGGATTGTGCCGCGGCATCAGTTGTTTGAGCACTCGGCCGATCCAGTCGCTCCAGGCTGAGGATCGCGTGTTCGATGTCCTCCCGCTCCGAGCGGAGGTCCGCAAGGACTCCTGTCAAATGCATCGGCGCCTGAACCGGAGCGGCCAGAATCGCGCGAACTCGCGCCAGGAGAGTCTTTCCGTCGAATGGCTTTGGCAGAAACGGCAGATGGATATTTCGGCCGACGATTTCGAACGTGTCTGCGCCCGACATCACCAAGACCTTGATTCCCGGTCTCACTTTGAGCAGGTGGGCACACAGCTCGGCGCCCTTCACCTGGGGCATTTGCGCGTCCGTAATTACCAACTCGATTGGCCCTGGGTACTCGCGGGCTATTTCCAGCCCTTCGCGACCATTGGCCGCGGAAAGAACCATATGCCCGTCCTGTTGTAAGAGCAAAGTGACCAGATTGCGGATGAGCACCTCGTCGTCAGCGACCAGGATGACGGATTGGTGCGGCCCGCAACATCGGAGGTCCGGAGTACCGACGGGCGTATTCGTGGCGTCGCCGTCCTGGCTGCCGGAATTTCTGGTTTCATCTTCCATCACTCGTTCTCACGCGCTCCGGGACAGAATAAACTTTCCCCGATCACCGGGAACGAACGGAGACGGTCCGCCTCTTCTTGCCGTCCCCTGAATCGACCGGGATTCTCCGGACTCAGCCTGGTGCGTTGTGCCGACATCCCGTCACATGGGCGTGACTTCCGGTCCCTCTTCGGAGTAGAGGGAACGCCACGCCCATGCCGGACGGTGCACACGGTGCCACAGACACCACGGCTGACGAACCGACCGTAATAGAAGCTAACGACTGCAGGATGAGTACACATGACGGCGCACGTCAAGCCTGGGGTCTTGTAGCAGGCAGAATTGGCCTGAGACGGACGCGGTTCAAGCGCTCTGTAATGTGGTCTCTCGGATGTGCCAGTACGTCTCCGGTGTTCCATTCCCTTGTGCCGGATCGGTGGGGGCCATCGTGCCCGGCTTGGCGCTGGCATAGCGCTGAATGCGCTGACTTGCCCCGCAGGGTGCGAAATACGATCATCCCCCGCAGTTCCGGGCACAGTCGCTCGCACTTCATGCTTCTATCGCACCATTCTGAGTGGACCACCAAGTCGGTGGCGCTGGGGGCGTAGAGGTGGCAACCGGTCGTTTACGCGCCGGCTGCTAAATGGCGCGACCCGTTCATCGAGCCGTTCGAGCCATTCCCTTCTTGCTGCGCTGCGAGCTTACCCACTCTACTCCAAGCTGGTGGCCGACCTCTTCGGGGCGTTCGATTCAGCGATAAGTTTTCGAGACCCTGGAGGGCCTCGTCAATGCGCGCACGCTCCTCGCGAAGTTCCGCAATTATCTTCAGAATATCCATTGGACCACTCCCCTCATACTCCTCGGATATAACTTTAAGATAAATCCGGTATGAATGGGTTGTCTGTTCAATATTGCTCAAAATGGGCCTATTTGGTTGAGCAGCTCGATACCCAGGCGATTTACCGATGGTCCTTCACCTAGAAGCCGCACATTCATAGGAGCGCTTGTCGCATCCGACGGAAGTTAGCGCCCAGGGAGATTTGCGGGCCTCTTCCGCTTCGTCAACGAGCTGTCTCTATGCATTTCCGGTGTAGGAGCGAGTAGCATCGGTTCCTGAGTGTCAGCTATATCTCTTCCGGCTAGGAGTGTTCGACTTCGTGACTCAACGGGTCCCGGGTGCTTCCTCAACCAGTCTTCCAGAAGACCGTTCTGCGCCAGCGTATATGGAGTCAGCCCCCGATCCCTCTTTCGGCTTTGTTCTGCCGAAGGTGTGCGTCCTCTTAGGTCAAAGGGTTGCCGGTGTCTCGCCAACCGGTTGTCCGGACGAACTTCCGGAGGTGGCACAGGTGCAATTGACTCCCGAGCCCTACCTGGGTTCTCTACGGCTGGCGCCTGGGGGCTTGGTGGACCAACGGATTCCTTGGGTTTCGGCACTCGTTCCTCTGCCGGAGATTCCCAGTTCGGCGTACTTAGCATCGGCTCCGGCATTCCACCTAGTTCGGCGCCGCCTTGGTCGCTCACGCTAATCGTGGGCTTGATCGATCGGTGATAGAACTGACACCCGCACTTGCTTACCACCAAGGTGCGGCTCGAAGTGGCCTCGACAAAACTCCGGCCCAACAGTTCCTTAACTGCACTCGACTCGGTAGGATTACTGTGCGGCCTCCTCGTTCCAACCGGTGCCTTGGCACAGCGCGTGAGTAGCAACCAAGGCGCCTGCTGCGATTGCCCCACAAGGTACATGTCCAACTCAACCATGTCCTGGAGAGCGTTCTGGCCAGCGGCACTTAGCGGTCCTTGTTCGGATTCGCCCGAAACCCCTGAAGGAACCATCTCATCCGTCCTTACTTGGCGCAAAGCCATCTGCGGACGGAGCGTTGAGAATGGGCCGAATAACTAGGCCGCTCGGTTCGTCTGGTTTAATAGGCCAATTTAAGCGTACCACATCCTTACACGCGCCATTGCCAGATGCCTCTCGGCTTAGGCGGATCCTTATCCGGCTCGACAGCCGGCATCTGCCAGGAATGCTAAGCGAAGTGGGTATAGTACTCCCCACATCATTGTCAGATAGACGAGCCCTCATTTATGCACTATGAGAAGGTAGGGAGATATCATGCTCGTTAGTGATGGCCCTTGTGGGCCTAAATACTCACCAAACATAGCGACGCCAACGCTCGAGCAGCTCACCAAAGATAATGCGGAGTTGGTCGAAGAAGTGAAGCAACTCCGAACAACCGTCCACATGTATCGCGAGCTTGCAAAGTGGAACCACCGCTCAGAAGCATCTCGGAACGCATGACGCCGGACCAATTGCCACTACACCAATTGACGCGGACTAGACAGTCCCTTCTGAGCGCGGGCGCAGAAGTGTGCTCACGGCTCACACAGCTGATCGAGATGCCCGATATTAGCGACAAGACGCGCAAACAGTTGAAGCAGGAACTGGTGAGACAGGAACGCTGTATGCAGGACCTGGAGCGCGTCTTGGCGCTGGTTCAGCCGTCCACTTCTCCGAGGGACGTCCGCTCACGAGCGGAGATCACGGGTCACCGCACTAGGAGCGTTCTTGACCGGTATAACATCGTCGACGAGGCAGACGTTCGCGGTGCCGGC
>Ga0187847_10003811_pt1 | contig 11329 bp, 9 predicted proteins | sample June2016WEW_4_10_FD_132458 | JGI IMG/M metagenome (GOLD analysis project Ga0187847, IMG submission 132458) | Peatland microbial communities from SPRUCE experiment site at the Marcell Experimental Forest, Minnesota, USA - June2016WEW_4_10 | ecosystem: Environmental > Terrestrial > Soil > Wetlands...
AGAGCGATGGCGATGCCGATCCAGGTGAGGGCGACGGCCGCAACCGCCAGGGCGTCGGTCCGGGGGAAAATATGATGACCAAGCCAGCCGATGGTTACTTCGCCGGAGTCGCTGTCACTTTTACTAAAGAGCAGGACGAAGCCAAGGATCTCCAGAAAGAGGACACCGTAACGCGAGGCGAAGGACTCGCGGCTGACGGTGCGACGAGTCTTTAGCGCGCCAGCCGCCCAGTAGAGCACGAAGACGATCCACGGGCCTTCGATGAGATAACGCGAAATCATGCTTCAATCGCCGTTGATGCTTACGATACGCATGGTATCAGGCGAAGTCGCACCTTGGGACGGGAGGGGGTGCAGTGGCGATCCTCAAGAAACGCCAGACGCGATTGGCTAGGCAGTGGCGGGGCGCACGGTTCTTCGATAGCGCCATAGGACCAACGCCAAGCCGGAACCAAGCAACAACAGGGTCGAGGGCTCGGGAGATGTTCCGGGCTTACGACGTTTGTGACAGCGCTCGTCCGACATTGTATCGCCGGGCTTGCAGAGTCCGGAAGGAAGCGGGAGGCCGATTGGCACCACGGGGAAAATGAAGCCACCACCCGTGAAATTCTGGGGCGCATTGATGGCACCGACCGGCAAGTCGGGCGGAGGGAGCATAGGCCGGATCGGGAAAGGGGGCGAACCGTCTGCAACCGCTACGGGCTGGTCCATCACGTCTTCTTCAGGCTCTTCTTCGGAAATCTCGGGCTTGGCCGTATCGGAAATCTGGTTGCCGCAGCGCGCACGCGCCGTAATGTTGCCGTCGGTCAGCAACAACTCCCCGGGAACGAGGCGGATCTTTTTGCGGGTCCAGAAGACGGTGTCGCGAATGCGATAGGACAGATACACTTCGCGGGCTTCGGCGTTGCGAATCAGGCGGGCATTTTGAAAGTCGAAGTGCGAGAAATGGCGGCGAACTACGTTGTCATGCGCCGCGGCATTCCGGAGATCGTCGGGATCTTTCACGCCTCCGGGCACGACGGAATAGGGATAAACGCCGGGAATTCGCGCGAGAAATTTTGTGCGCTTGCCAGATTGCGCGGCCATCGCGAGATTCCTGTGGACGTTCCCGCGGAACCACAAAGAGTCGGGCAAAACCTGAGAATCACGCCATGAGGGCGAGGAGAAATAGCTTGCCACATTCTGCCAGCAAGCGCCGGCCACGAGCGTCCCAAAAACCACAGCGAGGAGAATTCGTCGCATTCGGAGGCGACGCCGATACCAACTCCGCCGTCTCCGCGTGCGCTTTCCGATGGATACGTCGTTCGAAACAGGATCGTCCACAACAGCACTCCTACCCACAACCGGGGCACGGAACGAAAGAGACCTCGTTGATTCTTGAGCCTTCCTCCATCCAGAAAACATGGCATGGATTCGGGCAAAAAAATCAGAACAGGAAACGCCTCATCTTAACAGAGTTGCGCAACGAACTTCAGTCAAAAGTGACACGCCAAGCAGCAAAATTTCACAATTAAGAAAATACTTTGCATAGCGCCAGGCGCCCGAACTCATCGGAAGTTCTGCGCTTGGGTAATCCTCCCACAAGACGCGACGTTGTCAATGGCCCGTTAGCGGGCAGTTAGCGTCCAAACCGATAGGTGAGGGTGGCGCTGGCATAAGAGGGGATGCGAACTCCTACGGCTTCCTGAACGACCGTGCCCTGCACGGCGAGATTCGGATAAAAATTTTCGGTGGTCTGGCCGGTGTAACCACTGGCTACCAGGAAATTCACCCCGACGGTGAAACGCCCGTTCTTGAAGGGCCGCACCACGGCCCCGCGAAACTCCTTCACCGCGGTTCCGGTACATTCGGCGGTCAAGTCCGGCAAACATCCGATACCTAGTGGTTTGGTACCCACATATTCAAACTCGCCGCGAGCTTCGAGATGCCAGGGAAGTTTCTGTACCGTACCCAGCAGGTCGAAGAGGGTACGCGGGGCTTCTGGAGTCGGCTGTGGGGGGAACGCCGGCGAGTTCCCAACCGCCGGATAGCCGAGGTCGCGGGCGTCGGCTTTGGAAAAAGTTGCCAGCAGCGAACCTTGCCTGAAATTTCGGCGGACGGCGACCGTCAGAAATCGGAGGCGACTCGGGCCCTCATTCAATTGCAATCCAGTGTCGGGGTCAATCTTGCCCAGTTCCGCGCTGCTGGTGACGTGGCCGAGAGTGACTTTGAAATCCGTTCGACGGACCGTCTTGCTGGCCACTAATTGGTAAGAATGCGACGTGGCCACGGGACTGGCGGCGGGCGTGCCTGTGCCGGTTCCTTCTCCTAATCCGATGCGGGGATCTTCTGTAAAGAAGGCTTGACCGAAGCTGAGGGAGATCAGGGGAACGTACCAAGATTCTTTGGGCAGGAAAGAAACGGTAGCCTTGGGCGAGTTCACTCCCACCCACTTCTGAAATGAATTCTGGGAGTGGAGGAGATCGTCGTTATCGACATCGATTTCGTCGCGGCGCCAGCCTAGATAGTAGCGGAAGTAGTGGGCGAGGGTGCCTTGGGCGGCAGCGTAGGGAGTGAGCGAGCTAATGGTGATATTGTTGCCGTCCACCGGGGTGAAGGGGCCGTAGTAGCCGGGATCGCTGGGATTGAAGAAATTATAGTGGTCGAGATCGTCGCGGCGAGGCGCTTCGCGCTCGTAGTCGAAACCTCCCAGCAGAGAGAAATACTCGGCGAGCTTGTTCACATAGTTCACGCTGCCGCCGGCCACGGTGCGAAACTCACTCTGCCGGATCAGGCCTTGGCCGAAATCTGAAAACAGCGAGAGATTGTAGGTGCGGAAAAAACCGGAGAGTTGGAGTTGCTGATTTCCACTGAGTTGCCAGACATCATTCAAGGCCACGAGCGCCGTGTGCGTCTGATCTTTTTGCCGGGGATCGATGGTATCGCCGTAGTTCGGGAACATCTCGTCATACAAATTTTCGGCGAAGATCGGGACCAGTCCGGGTACGTAGGAAAAACCGAAATATCCGATACCAAATAAAGTTAGCCGGTGCTGGCCGACGTGAAAAAGTCGCTCGCCAGTGAATTTGTATTGTTGCCGATGTTCGAGGCGGTCGAGGAATCCATTGCCATAAGAGCCTTCAAAGGCCAGAAACGACGCCGGCGACGGGCTCCATCCCGCTACCAGATCGAGGTCGCGGTAATCGGCGGTGATGGTTACAAATGGATCGAGGTGAGAACGGAGGCCGTAGGTCGCGGCCAGATTGACAGAGTGATTCCCTTCCCTAACATTGAAGGCTCCGCCATCGACTTGAACGCTCTCGAGTATTTCGGGGATAAAGATGTTGGGGTCGGCGTAGCCATTTCCATGCGCGTTGGCCGACAGATTGTTGGGGACGAGGTAGGTACCAACCGCGATGTATTGGGCGATCGGTTCCCCGTGGTCGCCGGCCACGCCCGGAGCGAAATATTGCGGAGCTTTGATTCCGCTGGACGCGGTTTCGATGGGATATCCAGGAATGGACACAGGTGCGCCCGGACGGCCGGGGTTGGCGTCGAGCAGGTCCTGGCGCACGAAAACCTTCATTGCCGGATCGGGAGAGAGGACGTCGAGGTCGTTTACGTCCGCGGTTACGGTTACGCTGTCTACCCGGGAAGAGAGTTCGCTCATGCTGATTTCAACTTCGGGATTGGCGCCGGGACGAAGGTTGATGGAGCGGGTGACGGGACGAAAGCCGTCGGCGGCAACTGTGATATCGGTAGTGCCGGCGAAATCGGATTTGATTTCAAAGCGTCCGTCGGGGCCGGACGTCACTTCTTTCCGAATCTCGGCACCTTGACGCGAAGAGGCGTGGGCGGCAAGCTGAATCGACGCACCTGGCAGAGCATTGCCTTGCGGGTCGGTGATGCGCCCTTTCAGAACAGACTCCTGCGCCAGCAGGGGAATCGACAGGCCCGCGATAATGATAAAGAGGAGAATACGCAGCGGGTTTAGAGTCGTGGCAACAGCCGCAGGGCGTCGCAAATTTTCGTGCCGCGCGCCGGGACGGGATTTCTCGCTGGCGATCCCATTCATAAGGCTGGAGCCGTCTGAATTCCTTTCAATCTATCACACGAATTATAAAATCGTGCTACGTGGTCAAAGAGTGACAGGCGTCACAGACCTCCGTGATTCGTGCAGGATCCGATTATTCTTAGGGTGGCAGCGAATTTCACTTACGGCGCGCCTTCATCTACTCTTTATGCACAAAGGAGCAAACCGTGGCGGATCTGGTAAGAACTGGGCTTTCCCTGGAGCGCGACCTGCTGGAGAAATTCGATGAATCGATTGCCCGGCGGAGCTATCAGAACCGCTCGGAAGCGGTGCGCGATCTGATTCGAGAGCATTTGGTTTCCGAAGAGGGTGACAAGAACAAAGTCATCGCTGCCACCCTGACCCTGGTCTATGACCACCATCGACCCAACCTGAGCGACCGCCTGACGGAGATTCAGCACCAGGCGCACGCTCAGGTTCTGGCCGCCACCCACGTCCACCTGGATCACCACAATTGTTTGGAGGTGGTGATCATGAAGGGACGCAGCGCGGCACTGAGGAAGATTGCCGATCAGATTCTCAGTCTGCGCGGTGTCAAACACGGCAAGTTCGTCATCACGACCACGGGCAAAGATCTGAAATGACCTTGCGAGCGAAAACGACATCGATCTGCGAGGCGCACGGATTTCGCTAGGACAACTTGGGGCTGTCAGTTGGCAGTTCTTCTCGAAGCTGGTAACCGCTTTCGTGGTTCTTCATCATCAATGCTGCGAGATTCAGGATACGCTGGGCGGCGTGCTCGGGCGTCACGCCGCGCGCGTGGATGTTCGAGATGAGGTTGCGGTTGGCATCGGTGTCGGAGGCTTTCGGCCGGTATGCCATGTATGCTGACAGGCTTTCGGCGGTTGCCAGGCCCGGACGCTCGCCGATCAGTAAGATGGCGACTTTGGGTTGCAGGAATTCGCCAATCTCGTTGAGAAGGCCTACGCGGCAGTAGCGAATCACAAATATCTGGCCGACGCTCCAGCCGCGCGTGTTTGCTCCGTCTCGAAGGGGAGGCAATAGCTGGGGAATCTGCTTGGCGACAGCGGTCACCGACAATCCGTCGCCGATCACGATTTGCAAATCGTGCCCCGTGGTGCAGCGTTGCTTCACCTCGGCGTGGGAGGCGGCAGTCAGGTGACGGCCTGAGTCTGGGTGGAGGAGATAATCATCTTTGCTGGTTGCTCGCGAGCAAGCTTCGAACAAATCCCACGTTCGCACGAAGTCGTCGCCGAGGTGGGTGAGGAGGTCCAACTCGGCGCGGACGGCATCCCTGGCGGCGGCGTGGGCCTCGCGCAACTCCAGTTGAGTATTGGTTCGATACGCTGCGCCACTTCGGCCCGCCAGCAGGCGCGCCGGAGTCTGGGCTCGCACCTTCTTCACGATTTCGGGCAAGTCGTATAGCTGGGCGAGTTGGTTATCTTCCGGAGGCATGGGCTTACAAAGCACCTTCCAGCGACGTCTCCAGACCGCGCATCAGTTGCCGCCGCGCCGAAGAATCGAGAGACGCCGGTTCGGTACCGCGATAAATTCCCATGCCCTGGAGCCACGCTAAAAACTCCGGCGCCGGTCGCAAATGGAACAGGCGCCGCGCGGCCAACGCGTCGTGATAGCTGGTGGATTGGTAATTCAGCATCACGTCGTCGGAACAGGGAACGCCCATGAAGTAATTGCAGCCCGCCGCTGTCAAGAGCAGCAGCAAGTTGTCGGCGGAATTTTGGTCGGCGGCGGCGTGATTGGTATAGCAGACGTCGCAACCCATCGGCAGGCCAAGCAACTTGCCCATGAAATGATCTTCTAGTCCAGCGCGGATGATCTGCCGCTCGTCCGCTAAATACTCAGGACCGATGAAGCCGACGACGCTGTTGACCAGAAAAGGCTGGAAGGCGCGGGCGACACCGTAGGCCCGTGCTTCGAGCGTCAGTTGATCGACTCCGTGATGCGCTTCGGCCGACAAAGCGCTGCCCTGGCCGGTTTCGAAGTACATGACTTGATCTCCCGCCCAGTGAGCTTCGGATTTGCGTTGACGATGATGCTCTAGAACCTGCTGCTGGCCCTCGCGGAGCATGTTCAAGGTGATTCCGAAGCTGCGGTTGGCGGCTTGCGTACCAGCGACCGACTGGAAAAGAAGGTCGATCGGCGCGCCGCGATTTAATGCTGCCAACTGAGTTGTGATGTGCGCCAGGCAACAGGTCTGGGTGGGAATTTTGTACGCATCAACCAAGCGATGCAATGCCATAAGAATCGAGTTGACGGTCGCGACCGAGTCGGTGGCGGGATTCACGCCTATGACCGCATCTCCACAGCCATAGAGCAATCCTTCGAACGCCGCCAGAAGGATACCGCCGACGTCATCCGCCGGGTGATTGGGCTGGAGGCGAATGCCCAACACTCCGGACTCTCCCATTGTGTTGCGGCAGCGCGTGACGTTGCGAATCCTGGCGGCTGCGAGCACGAGATCTTTGTTGCTCATCAATTTGGCGGTTGCGGCCGCGATTTCAGGAATGATGGCCTTCTGAATCTGCTGTATCTGAGTGTCGGTGGTGGCATCGTCGAGGAGGAACTCGCGAAACTCGCCTACGGTCATGCTGGCGACGGCGCGAAAAGCCTGTTGGTCGTAGGTTTCGAGGATAAGGCGCGTAACATCGTCTTCGGAAGGATCGTTTTCGGAACGATCAATCAGCGGGCGACGGACAATTTCGCCGAGCGTCAAGTCTGCAAGTTTTCGTTTCGCCGCAACTCGTTCTCGTTCGGATCGCGCGGCAATTCCGGCCAACTGGTCGCCAGACTTTTCCTCATTCGCCTTGGCGAACAGTTCGCGGAGGTCGGAAAAGTCGAAGCGCTCGATCATGCATCATTCCGGACAGGGACACCATGGTATCGAAAAGTCGCGAGCGACGAGCTACCGAGAATGAGCGTTGTCACACGGCGAGATAGCCTCCATCCACTGGAAAGACGGCTCCGGTCACCCATGATGATTCTTCACTCGCCAAATAGACCGCCAAACCGGCAATATCCTCGGGCTGACCAAGCCTGCCGAGAGGATGCGCGGCGGTTCTTGCCCGGCGAACCGCTGCTGGATCGGGAGCGTGGGCAATGACCGCCGCAGTGAGTTCGGTTTCTATAAACGAAGGACAGACTGCGTTCACGCGGATATTTTCATGTCCGTAGTCGATGGCCATGCTCTTGGTCAACAGGACGACCGCGCCTTTGGATGCGGCATAGGCGGCTCGGTTCGGAGCGCCGACCAGCCCGAGCGTGGAAGCCACGTTGATGATCGACCCGCCGCCAGCTTTTCTCATATGAGGCAGCGCGGCCCTCGATAACAGCCAAACGGCACGAACGTTCACGTTGAAAGTTTCATCCCACTGGGCTTCGGTAATCTGCTCTGCGTTCCCCACATGCAAAACCCCGGCGTTGTTCAGCAGAAAATTCAGTCCGCCAAAGCGGCTTACGGTCTGCTCCAGAACGCGACTGATTTCGCTTGCTTTCGAAACGTCGGCTGGGAGCGCGAATGCAGCGTCGCCAATCTCGCGAGCAACCTCTTCAATGCGATCCTTTCGCCTGCCGACCAGCGCCACGCGCGCACCGTCGCGTGCCAAAGCGATCGCGCATGCGCGTCCGATGCCACTGCCCGCGCCGGTGACGATTCCGATCTTGCCGGTTAGACGTTGAGTCATGACCAATCAGTTTAGCCGAACAGTAGCGGGCAGGAAAAAGTCCGCAGATGCTCGAGAAGATGAACGGTCACGCAAAGTTGCGTTCTCGACCCAGGAATCGGACATCCTGCCCCATTTCTCCTCGCAACATTCGTCGACCGGGATATAATCCCGCGGCGGCAACTTCGGGAGAAAGGTTCTGATGCTTTCATCGGTAAATTTCTGGATGTGTTTTGCCGGGCTTATCTATTTTGTCGCCGGAGTATTTACGTTTCGAGAAGAGGTCAGCGCGGCTCGCGGCTGGGACAAACTCATCGCCTTGGGCTGTATGTTCATTGCCGTCCCACTAGCGGTATTTGCGCCCGAGCATTTCGGGGGCCCGATGAAAATCTCGGATATGGTCCCGTCGTGGATGCCGGTGCACTGGTTCTGGGCGTATTTTGTTGGATGCGCGCTGTTCGCGGCTGCGGCCAGTCTTACGGCGAGAAGGTTCGTACGCTGGTCCTCCACCCTGCTCGGATTGATGTTCTTTCTGTTTGTCTGCCTGATGCATATACCGAATGCGCTCTCGGATCCCAAGAACCAACTTGAGTGGGAAATCGTGCTCAGAGATCTCTCTTTTGCCGCAGGCGCGTGGGCGTTGACCGGTCTGTATATTCGCGGCTCGTCGCCGCAGCTATCGAAATGGATGATTTTATTTGGGCGCATTGTGATCGCGACGGCTGCGATTTTTTTTGCGGTAGAACATTTTCTTCATCCAGCGCTGGCGCCGGGCGTTCCTTCGGAAAAGATGACGCCCTCTTGGGTCCCATTCCCCAGCGTATGGGGATATCTCACAGGAGCGATCCTGCTGGCGGCTGGAATCGGGTTAGCACTGAACAAAAAATCCCGGATCGCCGCGACCTCGATTGGCGCCGTCATGACCTTCCTCACTCTTTTCCTATATCTGCCGATGTGGATCCTCGCCCGCGGCGGAACCACGCCGGAGATCATGGACGCGATCAATTACGTCTTTGACACTTTGCTCTACGGCGGAACAGCACTCGTGCTGGCATCGGCATTGCCGCGCGATTCTGATTTACAGTCCACAGCGGTTCAATAAGACGAGGTTTTGACTAGTCGAGGACGGACAGTTTTATCTGTGAAACGGTAGCGATGAGGCCCGCATCCAACGCTTGAGGATTTCCTATGCGAGCTGACATTGTTCCGGGAGCTACATTTCCTGACTACGAACTTTCCGACCACACTGCGAAACGGCGGAAGCTTTCCGAACTACAAGGACAACATCCGATGGTGTTGGTGCTGAGCCGCGGAGGTTTTTGCCCCAAGGACCGGCGGCAAGCGGAAGGGCTGGTTCAGCTCCATCGGGAGCTTGAGGTTTCCTATTGCCGGCTGGCCACAATCAGCACCGACAATATTACTGAGACGAATGAATATCGAACCGGAGTGGGCGCCCAGTGGCCTTTCCTCTCGGACGCGGGGTGTGTGGTGCAAAAAGATCTCGACATCGCCGAATACACCGACCCTATCCACAATCCGATGATTCCCCACGTGATTGTCCTCGAGCCCGGGCTAGTAATTTATAAAATCTACAACGGCTACTGGTTTCTGGGCCGGCCCACACTTGAAGAGCTACGCCAGGACTTGCGCGCGGTTACGAAGAAATGCCGGCCTGACTGGGATATCACAACTCCCGAACTCAAAACAGCGTGGCAGCAAGGCCGCAAGGAACTCTTCTATCCGTATGGCAAAACGTACCTGCAAACTCTCGGCGAACAGGATTAGCAGGGCAGGTATTGCGCAGCAGGTGAGTAGGCTGCGGCTTCGCTGACCGTACGTTCACGCGGTGGAGAGTTGAAAGTTTGGCAGTCGATATTTAAGCTTGCTGGGTTTAAGCTTGCTGGGCGAATTTGCTTGCGCGAGGCGAGCGCGACATTGCGGAGGACGAAATCCGCGCACCGTACGAGGCATGAAACTCGATGCAGACCGACGCCCATCTCGATCCGATGAGCAAGCCCGAAGCCGAGAATCGATCGCCTGCCCTTGCGCAAGCGGTAGCCGCGCCGCTTACCCGCGCGGCGATTTTTCTGGTCGCGACACTCAAACCTGGACCTGAGAATCGTGCCGCGGTGCGTTCTTTCTGCGGGGACCTTGCCGCGCTGGTGCGCGCGGTGGAATTCCGCGACCTTGAAGCAGGGCTCTCCTGCGTCATAGGATTTGGCGCCGACGCGTGGAATAGCCTCTTCGGAGCGCCGCAACCGGCGGAACTACATCCGTTCCGCGAGATTCGCGCCGGAGGGCGCCATGCGGTCTCTACGCCGGGGGACTTACTGTTTCACATCCGCGCCAAGCGCATGGACCTGTCTTTCGAACTGGCCATGCAGATTATGACGCGTCTCGGGAACGCGGTTTCCACGGTGGACGAAGTGCAGGGCTTTCGTTACTTTGACGACCGCGATCTGATGGGCTTCGTTGACGGGACGGAGAATCCGAGGGGCCAAGCAGCAGCCGACGCCGTAGTTGTTGGGAACGAGGACGCCGACTTTGCCGGTGGCAGCTACGTCATCGTGCAGAAATATCTTCACGATCTTGGCGCGTGGAATGCGCTCTCTACCGAAGCGCAGGAGCGCATCATCGGCCGCACCAAGCTTTCCGACATCGAGTTAGACGACTCGGTCAAGCCGACGTCCGCACACAGCGCGCTCACTACAATTGTCGAGAACGGGAAAGAGATCAAGATCCTGCGCGACAACATGCCCTTCGGCCGGCCTGGGTATGGCGAATTCGGAACTTATTTCATCGGCTACAGCCGTTCGCCTCGCACGATCGAGCAGATGCTCGAGAACATGTTCGTTGGGCGGCCGCCCGGTAACTACGATCGTATTCTCGACTTCAGCCGCGCTGTTACTGGAAATTTGTTCTTCGTGCCGTCAGCGACGTTTCTGGAGAACGTCACCGAAGACCAAACTACTAGTGAAGACCAGCCTGCGGTTGCGGAATCTCCCGTAGGGCTGGTGGGTTCCGAAGGCTCTTTGTCCATGCCCGGCGACGGTTCGCTCGGGATCGGTTCCCTCAAAGGAGACAAACGCCATGAATAATTTGCATCGCGAGCTTGCCCCCATTTCCGATTCGGCATGGGCTCAGATCGAAGAGGAAACATCGCGCACGCTGAAGCGCTACCTTGCCGGACGTCGCGTCGTCGACCTAAAAGGACCAGCGGGCACCGGCCTCTCTGCCGTCGGTACCGGCCACCTGCGGACGATCACCGCTCCCGCGAAAGGCATCGTCGCGAGGCAGCGCGAAGTGAAGGCGCTGGTCGAGTTGCGCGTTCCGTTTGAACTGGATCGCCAAGCGATCGACGACGTTGATCGTGGCGCGAACGACTCGGACTGGCAACCGGCGAAGGATGCCGCGCGGCAAATCGCTTTTGCGGAAGATGCCGCGATATTCGAGGGCTATGCTGCCGCCGGTATAGGGGGTATCCGCCAGGGAACGAGCAATCCGATCACGACATTACCTGCCGACGTGCGCGAGTACCCGGAAGCGATTGCGCAAGGCTTGAGCCGGCTGCGTCTTGTGGGTGTCAACGGCCCCTACTCCGTGCTGCTCGGCGCTGA
>Ga0187847_10003815_pt1 | contig 11320 bp, 8 predicted proteins | sample June2016WEW_4_10_FD_132458 | JGI IMG/M metagenome (GOLD analysis project Ga0187847, IMG submission 132458) | Peatland microbial communities from SPRUCE experiment site at the Marcell Experimental Forest, Minnesota, USA - June2016WEW_4_10 | ecosystem: Environmental > Terrestrial > Soil > Wetlands...
AACACGACACCACAGCCGATTTGGCCGGAGCCTTGGCAATTTATGTTGGAACCTCCCGCGATTGTCGTACCGAAAAGATTGCCGGCCGAATCTGCGACCAGGCTCCCGACCGGGGCAGCGCCATCAGTTTCACCCGCAAAACTGTAGAGGGTCTGCAATTGTGGACCGGAAGCGGCCTGTACACCCGGCGGGGTCAGGGCTATCATCCAAACTGCCAGCCGACCAAGAATGGTGAGTTTCATGGCGAGTTCCTTTGTGAAGCCTATCCACGATAGCTCTATCTGGAGCAAAGGAGAACAGAAAAAATGGATGGAGACTTTCGGCCTACAAGGGGGCGGGCGGACCAGAAAAGCAGATTCCTCACCGCTAAAGCGGATTCGGAATTGACAAAGGGGGATGGGTGCGGTGATGGTACGCGCGAGATCCCTCGCCCCGCTGGAGAAAACGCGGGCGCTTCGGGATGACATGGGTCTCTTGTTGGGTGCCGACGTCCAAAAGCAGATTCCTACGCGCGTTCTCGCTTCGTTACGAACGGCTCGGAATGACAAGGTGGTGGGTGGTGTGTGAGAGTGCGAAAGCGACCAAGCCGTGCCAGCTTATCTAGAGGAAAATGCATAGGTCCCTCGTTGGGATTTGTTCGCGGAGCGAACAAATCCGCTGCCTCAGGATGACAAGCGCTTCGGTTGGGAGTTGTCGAGCTGCGCTCGATCAGGCAGGTGAGGACATCCTTCGACTTCGCTTGGGGCGGTTCTCGCCCCGCTGGAGAAAACACGGGGACTTCGGGATGCCAAGGTGATCTTTTGTTGCGTGCCGATGCCCCAAAAGCAGATTCCTACGCGCGTTCTCGCTACGCTCCGAACGGCTCGGAATGACAAGGTGGCGGGAACAAACAGCAGGCCCCTCGACTTGGTGATTTTCGCGAGCGAAAATCACGCAGCGCTCGGGATGACAAGGTATAAGGGAAATCAAGTCACAAAAAAATCAGGGAGTGCGGTTGCCCGCACTCCCCTTTTATTTGCAGTCGCCCTCAGGCGAGCTACTGTTTCGGTGCAGCCTTGGGAGCGGCTTTGCGCTTCTTAGCTGTATTGGCCTTCATGTCCGCTTCGCGGCCACCGATCAGACTGAGTGAATCGGCTGCGTTGAAGGGGAACTGCTTGACCGAGGTTTGGCCGGTGGTGCTGAGCGTGATGTCCACACGTCGGTTGCTGGCCCAAACGATAACTTTCTCGTTCTTCATGATGCGGGTCCGCTCTTCGGGCGAGAGATCAGGGTTGTTGTCAACCATGTCTTTCACCTGTTCCGGAGTGAGGTTGTCTTCCTTGCCCAGCGCCTGCGTTTGGATGGAATCCGCAGGAACGCCGTGCTCGACGAGGAAGCTCTTCACGCGAGTAACGCGGCGTTCCGAGAGAGCCTTGTTGAACTCGACGGTACCGCGCTGATCGGCGTGACCTTGGAGAGTGAGATGAGCATCCGGCTTGAATCCAAGATAGGTCTTGAAATCATCAGCCAGTTTGGTCAGGGTCATTTCCTGGCTGGCGACGAGGCCACCAGTGGGGTTCTGCGGCGTCGGCTTCGCGGTAGCGAAGTAGATGCTGTGCAGAGACAGGCGATGTTCGAGTTCCGCAGGCGGTTGTGGCGGAGCTTCGATATTGAACTGAGTCGAAGCTTGTGCCGAAAGGCCACGGGAGTCGGTACAGGTTGCGCCGACAGTGATGGCACCGGGGGCTGCTCCCGCGGTGTTTTCGGTTGCGCTGCTGCCGCTGCCGGAGATGGTACCACCGGAAGCAGTCCAGCTATTCACATTGACCGGTACGCCATCAGGGCTGGTGCAGGTGCAAGTGACGGTCACAGAACCACCCGCTTGGAGCGAAGTTGGATTCGCCGAGCAAGACATGGTCGGCGGATTCTTCGGCGGCTCTTTCACGGTGTAGGTGGCAGAGCAAGTGGTGGGCGGGGCTTTCTTCAACTTCGGATCGGTGATGGTCGAAGTGACGGTGTAGGTTCCGCCGGCCACGCCATTGGTATCAATGCTGGCAGTGTTGTTGTTGCCGGTGACTTTGCCGCCGGTGCCAGTCCAAGCATAGTTCAGAGTGTGCTTGGGGTTAAAGTTCGAAGCGGTGGTCGTTGCGGTAATCGGTTCGCCGACCATAACTTCAGAGGGTTGAACCGAGCAGGCCGCAGAAGGCGTGGTCGCCGGCGGATAGCCGAAGTTCCACAGAATACCGGTGCGAAGCCGGAGGCCTTCGAGTTCCGGACGACGGAGGTCGGGGAACGAAGATGAGACCTCGCTGGCATAGTTATGGCGTCCCCAAACGTAGTCGCCTTCGATTACGCGCAGGGTGATGAGGTGGGTCAGAGGCATGTCAATGCCGCCGCCGAGGATGGCGCCGATGCCGTTATCCGAGGCAAGTCCGGGCGCGCTCAACTGGTTCCAGCTAATCAAGGTATGCACGAAGAAGTTGGCGTTATCGCTGCGGAACATAAAGCGGGGACCGACGGACAAGGTTTGTTCATTGGTACCTTTACCATCTGTGGTCCAGTTCTTGCCGTAGTCACCTTCCACGGCAAGAAACCTGCCGAAATTGCGAGCCACGGCTGCGCCGATGCCCCAGGGCGCGTCAGGAAGATCCTGGCCGATGGGAGCGTTGTAGCTTCCGAAAGGGGACGGCACAGTGCCGCCGGGATGAGCCCATTGATAGCCGGTGAAGATGTCATATTTAGGAACGGGTTGATCCTGCGCGAAAGCGGCAAGCGACAAGAAACTTAACATCAATACTGCGCAAAGAGTGACCCACAGCGAACGACTGGTGCGGGTTTTCGAACAATCCATGTCAAAATCCTCCAAAAGAAAATTCTGTAATATAGTCACAACTCATCTTATTGACCGTTAGGATAGGCCGCGTTACCGAAACTCGCGATTGAGTCTCCCTGGCCCAACATCGTTGAGAACCAAATAATCACAAAAACTGATGATTGACTTGTATTAACACTCTACCACCAAATTGTAGCCGTTCGATAGCGGGTAACCGAAAAAAGTTTGGCGAGAAATCCTTTAGTCTCATATTGATACGCTGATAGCGGGGTGCAATTTTGAATGTGCGATCTACATAACAATTCAGTGCGACAAGACCGAGAATGGGATTGGTTGAGCACGCGGCGGTACAATTTGAAGCCAAGCTGCATTGCGCATCTTCACCTATTAGAAAAATTTGGCAACCCGGCATCGCCCTAGTTTGCGCTTGGATGAGTGCTTGCAGGCCTTGGGTTTTGCCTGAATAATGAATCCTGCACGGGAGCCTTATGAGTCACGAAAAAGTACTCATTGTCGAAGACGAAGAGCATGAACGAACGGGTCTCGCCGAGCTGGTTACGTCGTGGGGATACCGAGTAGAAACGGCCGGGGACGGGATGGAAGCGATCGAGAAGGTTGGCACTTGGTCACCTTCGATGGTTGTTACCGACTTGAAAATGCCGCGCATGGGCGGCATGGAGTTGCTGGGGCGGCTGGCGTCCGATAAACAACCAGTTGCCGTGGTGATGGTCACGGCGCAAGGGACGATTGACAGCGCGGTGCAAGCCATGCGCAGTGGCGCATACGACTATGTAACGAAGCCGATTGACATGATTCGGCTCAGGACGATTCTGCAAAACGCCTCGGCACTATTGGAAAGCCGGACGGAAAACGAAGTCTCGCGGCGCAAGCTGAGGGACGGCGGGTTCTTAGGATCGCTGATCGGGCCGTCCAAGAAAATGCAGGAGATTTTTCGCCTGATTGAGATGGTCGCGCCCAGTACGGCCTCAGTGCTCATCACCGGTGCGAGCGGCACAGGCAAGGAACTGGTGGCGCGCACGGTACACGAACTGAGTCCGCGGCGCAACAAGGCGTTTGTGGCGATCAACTGTGCGGCGATTCCTGAAACGTTGATTGAGAGCGAAATTTTCGGTCATGAGAAAGGCGCATTTACGGGCGCTCTGGAACGGCGCACAGGATGTTTTGAACTGGCCGAAGGCGGAACCTTGCTGCTGGACGAGATAGGCGAGATGCCCGTGGCCACGCAAGCGAAGCTTTTGCGCGTGCTCGAGGATCGTAAATTGAGACGGCTGGGCAGCAAAGTGGAAACGACGATCGATGTGCGGGTGCTGGCCGCGACGAACAAGAATCCGGAAGATGCCGTAGCGCGGGGAGAGCTGCGCAATGATCTTTACTACCGGCTGAATGTGTTCAACATCCACATGCCCCCGCTTAGGGAGCACAAAGAGGACATCCCTGATCTTATGCAGGCGCTGCTTGTGGACATGTGCGCTAAACACGGTCGCAAGATTGCCGCGGTAAGCGAAGCGGTATTGAACGCATTCAAGAACTACTCATGGCCAGGTAACGTACGCGAACTGCGGAACACGCTGGAGCGAGCCGTGATTGTTTGCGATACGGCGATGATCGAAACGAAACATTTGCCGCCGAACTTCGGCCAGGCCCGGCCCGTGATAGACGGCGGCGATGGAGTGCGCGTTGGGGTGGGAACTACAGTGGGCGAGGCGGAGAAAATGTTGATTCTCAAGACGCTGGAAACGACGGGCAATAACAAGACCCGCGCGGCGGAGATGCTCGGCATCAGCCTGAAGACTTTGCACAACAAAATGAAGGAATACGGGAGTGCTACGACGGAGGCACAGGAAGACCCGACGGACGGCAGCCCGGCCATTCGCTAAGACATGCTTCGCAGGACAAAAATCGTGCTCGCGATTACCCTAATGGTGTCCGCAGTGGCGGCGGCATTTTCCTACCTCTATATTTCGCAAATTCTGGACCAACAGGTCACAACGTCACACGATATCGCCGCGAATCTGGCCAAGCAAATTGTGTACCTTGCCAACGACGCGGCGCCAGACCTGACCAGCACGCATGTGAATACGAGCAAACCGGAGGCGGTCAAGCGCGCAATCGCAGACTACCTCAGCACAGACGAAGACCTTAACGCCATGGTGAAATCAGCCGTGGGCGACTGGTTGATCATTTTCGATGCGTCGCTCGTCGATTCCAACGGAAAAGTAATTCTTCATACCGACCCCACGCAAGTGGGCAAGCAGATCACAGAACGGCCCGACTTTCAGCAAATCCAGAACGCGGGGTTCCGGAGGAAACTCAGACTCGTATATAACCCGCCAAATATCTACGACGTACGGTTGCCGCTCAAAATGAATGGGCAGCCGTTTGGGAGCGTTCGAGTCGGGGTTTCCACGGTGATGGTGAGAAATCAGTTGACGCCACGACTGCGGCACGCGGCCATTTTGTCGATGATCGCGATTTTAGTTTCGCTGATCCTCGCGGCGGGCCTGTCAAGGCTCGCGCTAGGGCCGCTTAAAGAAATCAGCCGAACGCTGGATAGCGTTACTGCCGGCGATGAACACGCGATTGGACTCGAAGGAGCAAACGCCGACGAGTACGGCCTGGTTTCGCTCAAGATCGCGCATTTAGGAAGGCAGATGCGAGATGCGAGAGAGATTTTCTCGGCGTTGAAGGACAACGTAGACCAGTTGATGGGCAATTTGCAAGACGGACTCATGCTATTCACGCGCGATTCGCGAGTGGTGCTCGTGAGCGCATCGGTGGAGAAATTTCTGGGGCGGCCGCGGCACGAATTGCTGGGCCGCAGCGTGCAAGAGATTTTCTCCGCACAAACTGCTCTTGGGTCATTCGTCCTCGACGGATTTCAATTACACAAAGCAATAGAGCCGCGAGAGATGGAGGCACCGAATGCGAAGCGCGTCCAAATTTCGCTGGATTTTATTCAAGAACAGGGGACGGCGATTGGCGCGCTGCTGACGTTGCGGGACGCGGAATCCGCGCGACAGATCGAAGATGAGATCGAGATGTCGCGGCGCATGTCGGCGAGCGGGCGCATTACGCGAGGAGTGGCCCATGAAGTGAAAAATCCGATTAACGCGATCGTCCTCCATCTGCAATTGCTGCAAAACAAACTGCACGGCATCGATCCGGACACGCGCCGGCATATGGACATCATTGACAGCGAAATTCACCGGCTCGATCGTGTGGTACAGACGCTGGTGGAGTTTACGCGGCCGCGTGATTTGCATCTCGAACAAACCGACTTGCGCCGCATTCTGGATGATGTGATTACCCTGGCTACGCCCGATGCCGAGCAGCGCGGAGTGACCATGGTTCGCAGTTTTCCGAACGAGGCGATGCGGGTGAAAATTGATGCAGACTTTATCAAGACCGCCATGCTCAATGTCGTGCTGAACGGCATCCAAGCAATGCCTGATGGTGGAGCGCTCGCCGTGGCCTTGCGCCGGGAGGGAGAGATAGCGGTGACGGAGATTGAAGACCAAGGCGGGGGCATTCCGCACGACGCGCAGGACAAGATTTTCGAACTCTACTTTACGACGAAGAAAGATTCCGGCGGCGGCGGCATCGGGCTCGCTCAGACTTACCAGGTGATGCAGTGGCATTACGGGTCTGTGGATTTTGAATCCATGGTGGGCCAAGGCACGATCTTCCGATTGCGCTTGCCTCTGGTGGCCTCGCAAACGGAATCCGCGACGGCGTCCGGACGAGAGCGAATCGATCCAGCCGCTGCCAGAATTGCAGGGTGAACGTGAAGATTGAGCTGGCATTCTTGTTGTGGACTATGCTTTGGCAGAGCACTACGCCTGCGGGGTCTTTTCCTCCTCCGTCTCCTTCGGCGGTGCCACCCACGAACAAGAAAATTGTCCGCAATGGCGGCGCATCAGATGCCGAAATCACATTCGTTCCCAGCATCACGCCTGAGCAAGCTTCGCAGGAGACGATCGCAGCCAAGCGATCTTTGGAGACGACCGAAGCCGACCTCAAAATCATTTCCCAACGAGGGCCGAACGCAGACCGCCTCGAGGTGATTGCGGAAGTGAAGAACTATGTCACGCAGGCAAAAGTGTCTTTGGATGGCGGTGATGTCGAGCGGGCGTACAAACTTGCCACAAAAGCGCGCATTCTCACGGACGATCTGCTCAAGCACTGATTATTTCGAGGCTTTCACTCCGGGACGAGCCGCGTTCACTTTCGCGAGCAAATCTTTTGCGGGTTGTTGCATGGGGCCGACAATCGAAGCGGCCTCAGTCAAAGCGGCCTTGGCGTCTGCGACTTTGTTGATTTTGGCGCTGGCATAGCCCAAGCGATAGAGCGCGATGGCATATTGCTGATCATCCTGACCTTTCAATAGCGCCGCTGCGGCCTTGAATTGTGGCACAGCCGCGGCAGTCTTATCCTGCTTCAAGAGCGCATAACCCAGCGTGGAATGAGCGGCCCCGCCGGAGAGTTTGCGCGAGCGATCGGCGTCAGGGGCGTCGGCATTGGCGATATCAATCACTTTTTGCGCATACGCAGCCGCCTTGGCGGGGCTATCAGGCTGGCTGTCTTCGGAATACGAGTTGGCCAAAAGGAGCAAGGCAGGGACATCTTTAGGATTGGCGGCCAGGGCTTGATTGGCATAGGCGACCAGTCGCGGCATGTCTTTGAGCTGAGCCAACGACATCATGGCGTAAGAGGAGACGGGACCCGCAAACTGCGAGTTGGGAAATGCGGGCGTGAAGTGCTCAATGTACGTCATGCGCTTTTTCGCATCCGGCTCGGCGCTGATGGTGTTAAAGGCGGTGACTTCGAGGAATTCGTACGAACTCTTGGCCGAGTCTTTATCCTGGGTGATGCGGTTGGCAAAATCGGCATCTGACATACCGTCAGGCTTGGGCTGTTTATCCAGGGAGTTGTAGAGAGTGCCGCCTGCCGCGGCGGACTCGAGAACTTTGTCCGAATTCTTTGCCTGCTGCGCAATACTGGCCTGAGTTACAAGGATGTCGAGGTCGTGCGGTTGGGCGGCGATGGCTTTGTCGCCCGATTCCAACGCTTTCTGGAGATCCCCCGCCGCTTGGTATAGCTGCGCGAGCTGCCAGTCACCGTAGGCAACCGCGTCAGCGTTGGAAGAAAATTTCTGCACGAAATCCTGGTACATGCCAATTTTCTTTTGCGCATCCGGTTCGCTTGAAATGGCATTGAGGCCTTGGTCTTCGGGTGTGCCGGCAGGAAATGTGATTTTGGCGAGCTGGCCGAATGAGGCGGCAGGCAACATGAATGAAAATGACAAGCAGAAGATTGCGGTTGCGCGGAAACGATTCACGAGTCACCCCCCAGGCTGCGCGAAATCTTAGTCCCGTATTCTCGAAGATGCAAGGGCTTTGCTTGGCATAGCTTGAGCGGCTTTTGATGCGGTAGTCTGAAATGGTGAGTGAAAACCATGACGATCCGCCGCTAGGCACGAGATTGAAGGCAACGGCAGCGCCATCCCGAAAGCTGACGTACTCGATTCTTTTCATCGTGCTAGTAGCGTTTCTGCTGCGGGTGGCGGTCATCACGATTGGGCATACGTACAAAATCACTCCACGGCGCGATCACTTTCAGTTCGGATGGGAAATGGGGCGCCTGGCACGGTCGATTGCGCTGGGACAGGGCTTCAGCAATCCGACGGATTTAACTACGGGAGCGAGCGCCTGGGCTCCGCCACTTTACCCCTATATTTTGGGTGGCGTATTTAAGATTTTTGGAATTTACACGCCGGCGTCGGCATGGGTGATTCTTTTATTCAACAGCATTTTCGCGGCGCTTACGTGCCTGACGTTGTATCGCATTGCACAACGAATCTTCGATGAGCGGGTCGCACGCGCGACCGCATGGACCTGGGCGCTATTCCCCTACGTTCTTTATTGGCCGACACGCGTCGTGTGGGAAACGAGCTTGACGACTTTTCTGCTGAGCCTGTCGTTGCTCATGACCTTGCAGCTTCAAGAGCAAGATGCGTCCGGCGATGGCAGATTCGACACGAGAAGATGGTGTACCTTTGGAATTTTGTGGGGCATTATTCTGCTAACGAATACAGCCGTGGTCTCACTACTGCCGTTTTTCTTGCTATGGCTATTGTGGCAGTCGAAACATCGCGCACGAGTGCTCGCCGGCGGCGCGTTGTGCATGGCACTGGCGGCGACGGTAGTCAGTCCATGTCTGGTGCGGAATTACAGAGTGTTTGGAACGTTTGTGTTCGTCCGGGACAATCTGCCGCTGGAACTGCACATGGCAAATAACGAACATTCGGAAGGACTGTGGACGCGCAATGAGCATCCGGGAAATGATGCAGAGGCCATGCGGCAATTCCAGGAGACCGGCGAATTACGCTTCATGGAGCAGCAGAAAGTCGAATTCAATCGGTTTGTGCGCGAACATCCCGGCGACTTCGTTTGGTTCAGTCTGCAACGCGCCGCTTACTTCTGGATTGCGCCGCCGTCATTCACGAATTTCAAGGGTTACGACTTGGAAATTTCGCGCCACATGAATTTTTTTCTAGGAGCGACTTTCGCGTTTGGAGGATTGTGGTTAGCGCTATGGAACCGCATTCGCGGTGGATTTTTACTGGCGTGCTGCTTGCTCGTGTATCCACTTCCCTATTACATGGTGAATCCTTTTCCCCGATACAAACACCCGATCGAACCCGTGATGGCTCTGCTCGTGGTTTATCTGATGATCGAAGCCCGCAAAGTGCAAATTCATTGGCCATTCAAAAACACAAATTAAAATCAGAATTGGGCGACATCATCGCCCGCGCGATGCACATCATTTAAAGTAGACTATGCGTTCCATTCTGCAGAAGCCCGCGCTCCGCTATATCTTCACGGCCAATGTGATCTCCATGTTGGGCAGCGGCATGAACTCCGCTGCGGTGGCGTGGTTCATTCTGATGAGGACGCACTCCGAAATTGCTTTGGGCACGTTTGCCGTCGCCACCACGATTCCTGCCGTCATCATCCTTCCCTTTACCGGGGTGATCATTGACCGCGAAGACCGGCGACGGCTGGTGATGATGCTGGACTTGTCGCGGGCGGTAGTCATATTGACGGTTTCAATTCTGGCGTTTCTCGGCAAAGCGCACCTGTGGGAACTCTACCTCATGAACATGCTGGTAGCAGCGGGCTTCTGGATGTTCTGGCCGACCATCACGGCGCTGATTCAGGAACTCACGCCCGATGAAGAGTTTGTGCATGCGAATACGTTTTTGCTGGCTGGCATTCAGGGCGGGTGGCTGATTGCCGGGGCCATTGTGGGTTTCGTTTACAACAAAATTGGGCTTGGCGGAGTTTTGCTCATTGATTTTTCGACTTATGTAATTTCGTTCTTGTGTTATTTCGCCGTGCGCAAAGGACGGCACGTGGTGCCGCGTCCCGAAGAGTTGCGCAACGATATTGTGGCCGCGGAAACGGCCCTGCAACGGTTCTGGCGGGAATTGGTCGAGGGCCTGCAATTCCTGCGAGGGCACCGGTCCATCATTTTTGTCGGTATCAGTTGGGCCTTGTTTGTGGGCGCGATGATGACGGGCATTGTGGTCATCCCAGCGCTAAGCGATCAGGTCCTACACAAAGGCGCAGTAGGTTACGGCTGGCTCAATGCCGGATGGGGCACGGGTGCATTTTTGAGCGCGATATATGCCCCAATGATGATCAGTTCGCTCGGGGCGCGGAGGGCCATCGCCGTTTCGATGGGATTGCTGGCGATTTGCATGACGCTGGCGCCCTTGTCCCCCGGCATCGCGATTGCTGTGGTCGTTTTCGCCATTATGGGATCTAGCCGCGGCGTGAGCAGCGTGGCCATGAACACCACGCTGATGGAGCAAGTGCCCAAGCACTTCATGGGGCGGGTGCAGAATACTTTCTATTTTGCAGGCACGTTGCTTCAAATCGTGCTGGCGCTGCTGGTGGGCGGGGTCGCGCAATATAATCTGGCGGCTGGATTTGCCATCATCGGCATGGTATATGCGGTCGCGTTTGTGAGCGCGGTGTGGCCCGTGGGCGCTGCGGTTCCGGTGGAAGCCGGCGCCGCGAACTAACTTTGATATCCTTCTTCGTTACGCATTTTCTTTTCAGCCACTTAAGGAGCGTTCATGTCCTCTGATCTCTCGGGCCGTACAGCGGTGGTATTCGGCGTCGCGAATAAAAGATCGATTGCGTGGTCCATCGCACTAGGATTGCATCAAGCGGGCGCGAAAGTTCTGATTACGTATCAGAACGAGCGGCTGGAGCAGGAAGCGAAAGATCTGATCGCGTCATTACCCGGCGCCGAAGGCTATATGTGCGATGTGTCGAGCGATGCGGAGATCGAAAAGCTCTTTGCAACGCTGCGCGAAAAACACGGCAAGCTGCATGTGCTCGTCCACAGCGTAGCCTTTGCGCCTGCGGACGAACTGAAAAATGACTTCATCAACACCACTCGCGAAGGATTTCGCGT
>Ga0187847_10003817_pt1 | contig 11319 bp, 8 predicted proteins | sample June2016WEW_4_10_FD_132458 | JGI IMG/M metagenome (GOLD analysis project Ga0187847, IMG submission 132458) | Peatland microbial communities from SPRUCE experiment site at the Marcell Experimental Forest, Minnesota, USA - June2016WEW_4_10 | ecosystem: Environmental > Terrestrial > Soil > Wetlands...
ACGGAAAGAATGGAATCGCGCACCAGCGCAATGGGCGCGTCCTCTTTCCGCAGCGGATGGGCGAGACCAAGCGTGATGCCGACGCGAAGGTACGCGCGTTGCCCCGCGCCATCGAGGTTCACCACAAACGTATCCAGCGGAAGCGTGGTCTCGGTCGGAGCGCTGCCCGCCCCGCCGCCACCCGGTCCCGGCGCATGCGGCCACAGAAAAATTGTCCCGCCCAGGATCAGCGCGCCCGCGATCGCGCCCGCCCATTTCTTTTTGCCACCCGCCCGTTTGGCTGGGCCCGCGCCCGGCAAGTTTGGGCTGGACGGTTCGCCAGATGCTCTCTCCGCCCCGCTCTTCCCGACCCGTCCAGACACGAGATTCAGCGGCACGTCGGGCATGCCGGGGACCCTGCAAGCACCGTGCCGAGGGGAGGTGGGGGAAGACTCAAAAGGTCGTGGAGGAAGCTACTGAATCCCCGTCATTTCGCCGCCGCCAGCAACCTGAGCTGCGGATGGAAAGAGAAAAAATGGGAATGCTCCCCCGTTTCTGAGAGCATTCCCATTAGGAAATTCTGAATCGTACCGCGCCCGGCGCGGAGGCTCGTCCGATTCCTTCTTTTTCTCTGCCCATCCGTCCATCGGCAATCGCCACTATTGCTTCAACGCGATAGTGGCTTGCGCGACCTGATCGAAGGTTGTCACCACCCGGGCATTCGCCTCATAGCTGCGCTGCGCCACGATCAGGTTCGCGAACTCGGTCGCAATGTCGACATTCGACTGCTCCAGGGCGCCTCCCGAAATCGTGCCCAACCCTCCCGTTTTCGGCGCTCCGATGGTCGGCTGCCCGGAAGCCAGCGTCGGCGAAAAATCGTTCCCCCCGTTCCGCGTGAGACCTTGCTCGTCCGCAAAGCTGGCCAGCGCGATCTGCCCAAGAACCGCGGTCGTCCCGTTGCTGAAAGCTCCCGTAATGGTGCCGTCCGAACCAATGCTGAAATTCTGCAACGTGCCGCTACTGGTGCCGTCCTGCAGAATCGAAGCCGTGCTGTTCGCTGATGCCAGTTGGGTAATAATCCCGTTGCCATTCGCGTCAAACGCATGCCAGGTAAACGTCAGTTGGTTGGCTCCATCCGCGAACACCGTTTGCGGATTCCCCGTCGGAGGCACCTTGATGACCGGATTGGTGGTCGAAGCGCTCCCGTTATTCGGAGTGATACTCTGCAGCGTCCCGTTGCCGTTGAAAACCAGCGTCCCCGTCGCGAGAGACACGGGCGCGTTGCCACCCGACACATCCGCGCCCGGAAGCGTTACCGCGTACGTCCAGGTGTTGGTAACCGCCGGCACAGCGGCAACCGCCGCCGCTCCTCCGCTAAGGTCTCCACTGCCGGAAGCCGCCAGCGTGTTCCCGCCCGTGAGAACGACGCTGTTTCCGCCCGTCCCCGCCGTCGACGCCGTCAAAGTGATCACGCTTCCCGGAGTCGTGTCCACCGCCGTCGCCGACGTGTTCGCGACCGTATCGGTTCCATACCCGGCCGTACCGCTTCCATTCGTATCGGCCGTGTTGCCGTTGATGGCATTTACCAGGTTTGCCAGCGCGGTGGTTGCGCTCGCCCCGATCAGCACCTCATTCGCCGAGGTGCTCGCGTCCAGAGTGGTTTTAAACGTGTAAGTCGTGCCTCCGATCGTTACCTGGTCGCCATCGCTCGGCGCCGCGCCGCTGGATGTGAGCGTGCCCGTCGCCGGCTGCGCGGGAGCCGCCGCCACCGCCGGAGAATCCGCATTCGTGTAGGTGAAGGTAATTTGATGCGCCGCGCCCAGCGAGTCGTAGATGGTCGCCTGGGTCGAATAGGTCGACCCGTCCGCGGAAGCCGCATCCAGGTTCGAGGTCAGCGTGACGTTCGAAGTGACCACCGCCGGACTGCTGGTCCCCGCCCCCAGTTCCAGCGTGCTCAGGCCGCCGCTGGTATCGACCGCTCCATTCACCGCCGGGTAGCCAAGAACCTGCTGGCCGTCCGCGGTTTCGAGCAGGTTGTCGGTGCCCACCTCGAAATTTCCGGCGCGCGTGTAACTCTGCACTCCGTCCTGCTGCACCACAAAAAATCCGTTGCCGTTGACCGCGACATCGGTTTCGATTCCGTTCGAAGTGACGTCTCCCTGAATGAAGTCGGAGGGCTGCGCCGCGACCTCCACGCCCGCGCCTTGCTGAATGGGATCGCCTGCACCATCCGACCCCAGGTTCTGATAAAACAGGTCGGAAAACTGCACCTGCTGGTCCTTGTATCCGATCGTGTTGAGGTTGGCCAGATTGTTAGCGACTGTAGAGAGCGCCGTGGAACTGGCATTCAATCCGGAAAGTGGCACTGAGAACGAGGGCATAACGGATCTCCTTTAATCAGCAACAGAATTTAGAAAATTGCGCTCGGCACCGAACCCGAATGGGCGGCCGCCGCGGCCTGCGCATTCCCACTCGAACTGCTCGGTGCCGTAGTGTTGGCAACCAGCGTCTGCATCGACTGGTCGATCTGCGTCAGTTCGCTGAGCGACTGGAACTGCGCGAGCTGGCCCACGAACTGGTTGGGGTCCAGCGGGTCAATCGGACTCTGCGCCTGAAGCTGCGCCGACAGCAACTGCAGAAACATCGTGTCCAGCCCCCCGGTATCATCCGTGGATGAAGTGGACGACGAAGACGAAGACGAAGACGACGAAGACGAATTGGTGGACGACGTGGCCGGATTCGAACTGGCATGCGGCTGGAGCAGCGGTATATACACAAGAACCTCCTAGACAAGAATGCTGACGCGCGTCCCGGTCACCCCGGTCGAGAGCGCGACGGAAACGGTTTCGGTTTCAGTTTCGGGTTCGGACTCGGCCTTCGCCGCGTTGGCCGGCAAAGCTCCGCCATTGGTCCCCGGATTTTGAGAAAAATTCTGCCGCGGCTGTCCCTGCTGAAAGCTGGTCGCCGTCTGCACGCCCGAGCGGTTGCTCGAGAAATCGACTCCCGTAAGATTCAGATGCTGGCTCTTCAGCCCGGCCTCCAGACCTCCCACTTCCGAATTGAACCAGCGCGCAACCTCGCGATCGCCATGAATGCTCACCCCGACCTGGCTCTGTTCCACCACGGTGTGAATCTCGACGTTTCCAAACGCGCTGGTATGAACCCCCATGTGCATCTGGAGCACGGCTGCATCGGAGCCGGGACTGTCCGCCGGAAGTTGTGCTCCCCGCATTGCCGCCGGCTCATTCGGGGATGCGATCGGCGCCGAGTCCAGCGCCTGGTGCGCCGACGGAAGTTCCGCAGCAGTGCCCGGACGCTCCAGCGCCGGGGAAGAAGAAGGAGAAAAAGAAGGAGTCGCCCCCGGCACTGGCGTCGCTGGGGGCGCAACCGATCCACCCCCGGCAGCCTCATGTCCCATCGACGTCTGCGCAGCCGCCGCCGGGCCGTTTGAAGCGGGAGACTTCTCACTGTCGATCCCCGGTCCAGGTGCCTCGGCACTGGCTGGGCTTCCCTGCACGACTCCAGAGCCGGACTTCGCATCGGCAGCGTCGCCCCGGCCTGACGAAGACGCGTTCGCATTCACCGTCGGCGCCGCACCCGCCATCGGGTTCGTGCTTCCCGCCGGATTGTTCGTCGGCGCATTCGTGATGGCGGCGGCATCGCCACCGAGGATTGCTGGCGGCGCAGCCGCTGCCGGATCGTTTCTCTCAGCGACCGTCCCGTCCGTGCCTTCAGCGGGCGTTTGCCCCGTGGACGCCACCGGGGCCGAGGCCGCTTTGCGCACGACGGACATCGACTCCACTAAAGAAGAAATGATCGCCTTCGGAGCATCGCTATTCGAAGGCGCCCCCTGCTTGCTTTCCTTTGGTGCCGCTGGCGGTGACTGCGCAATCGGGGCCGCGTCCGCAACGTTCAGACCTCTAATCTCGGAAGACTCCAATTCAAAGCCGGAAGCTACCCCCGCGACCTTGGCAGCCGCCGTCGGGGCGAGGTCCGGCACGATTCGAGAAGGTATCGCATCCGGCGGAGAAGAAACGGGGGAGGAAAATGAAGTGCCGACATTCGCTGGCAAAGGCGCACTCTCGCGTGGCGCGGCATCAACACCGGGGCGGGAAGCGCCTGCCAACGCAGCTCTTGGAATTACCGGTTCACTGACGGCATTGCCGCGCATCTCAGCGTTCGCCGCTTCCCCCACCAGCCCCGCCTTGACTGCTCCCCGCGCGTACTCCGCGGACTCCGCACTCGACGAGACTGCCACCCGAACAGACTCCGGCACAGGCAAGGAATGCGTTCCAGTCCGCTGCGGCAAGGGCGCGGCCAAAGAACCAGAAAATAGGCTAGGGACCGGATTCCCGACACTGGGTGTCGCAGACCCCGGGACAGAGATCACGGGAGGGTCGGAGGTAACAGAGGTCCGAACCGAAAGCGGAGCAGCCGCCGGAACCGAGTTTGGAACTGAGGTCGGAACCGGGGGCGGAACCGGGGGCGGAACAGACGTCGGGACCGAGGTCGGAACAAAATTCGGAACTGGAAGCGAACCAGAACTCAAAGCTGTGGCCACTCCGGCAGCGGCGGATAAGGTCGGAACATTGCCCGGCACGTTCCCGACTAGCTCCGCGCCCGGTCCGGCGCCTCGCGACTGTAACGTCGAAATCTGCGCCGCGCCGGCGGGCGTGTCCCTGCCGACGACTGCATCCCCGGCGTAAACATGGCTCACGAAAACCGCGCCCGGCAACCCGTTGGCCCGGGCATCGCTCGTGATCGCAGCATGCTCGCCCGCCGAAACAACGGGCCGCGTCGGCTTCTCCAAAATGTTCTCGCCTGGCGAATTCGTCGGAGAACCAAATCCGGTCATCGCCGGGGGCGACGATTGGGCCACCGCAGAGGTCACAATCGCAGGCCCCGCATGCAAACCAGCAACGCGCTCATTCGAGCCCGATGCCACACTGAGGGTGGACGCATCGGCCGCAGCCGGCGAAGGCACATTGACAGAGATCTCATTCGTTGAATCCCCACTCGCTCTGGCAACGGCCTTCGAAACCGAGGCGCTCATCGCGACCGGCAAAGCCGCCGGGGCAAGCGCAGGCAGAGCCGTACTCGCTGTCAGGTTGGCGGGAATCGCGAGTGGCAGCGCGGGCGCGCGGGCGCTCGCAAGTCCGGAAACAACTCCCGTGTGCGTCTGCGTCGATGCCTTCGGGCTCGCGTTGACCCTGGCATTCGCAACAACCAGATTCGTTTCCGCCTTGTGTCCCGGCAGCCCTCCTGCTTGTATTCCCCCGGCACTCTGTTTTGCGCTCGGGCCGCACGCATTCGCACTCGCCGCCCGCCCGGACATCCGAGACGAAGCCGAGCCATTCCCCGAGCCCGCTTTCGACTTGTCACCCGCACCCGCATTGGCGACCGGCATCGATTCGGCAGCGGGCACGCTTTCCCCATCGGCGCGCGCATCGTCAGCCGCCGCATGGGTTTGTTCCAGTGAACCAGCATTGGATCGCGTAGCCCCCGCCCCCGCTCCGGTTCCGGTGCGCGACGCCACGGCTGCCGTCATGCCGCTCTCCGCCGCCGTCGAGTAGTTCAGCGCGTCTTTGAAGCTGGGCGTGGCCGGCGCGCAACTCGCGCAGGATGTCGCGCTGCTCGCCGCCGGTGTCGCGATCGGAATCATCTGCCCATCCACGCGCATTGCAGTCCTCACCGCTCGAGATGCATTCCGGCAGCCAACCTCAAACTCCCGCGGACTCCGCAAAAAAACGCGCCCGCCTCGCCGCCGATTCAGTGAGTTAGGAAAAACGCGAAGTGGCGTGCGCCCCGTGGCCATGGGGGTGAAGGTTTGCAAAACGAGCAACAGTTGCCGGGTTAAACGCGGCAAAATCAGCCCTCCCGGCGGTGCCAGCGCTGCAGCAAGTGCGCGGAGTCGAGTTCCTGTTGCTGCCGCCGCGATTTTTCGAGATCGTACGCCCGCCGCTGGCTCGTGCGCAGCGCGTCCAGAACCTCGCGTTCGCGGAACGCCTGCTGGTACGCCTCGGACGCCTGCTGGCGGAGCGCTTCCAGGCGCCGAATATCTTCCTGCAGCTGCATGCGGTACTGCCCGAACTGCTCCCGAAGCAGGCTGGCGTGTTGGAGTTCCGCGGCCGTGCGTCCGCGCGCCAGGCTGGCCGCATCGGAGCGCGCCGAGTCCGCCAGAAAACGCTCCAGCCGCTGCAGGGTTTCCTCGGCCCGATTGACTTGCAAAGCGGCTTGCTGCAGGCCGAGCGTGCGCTGCCGTTCGATGCTCTGGCGCAGGCGAAGCAGGGGCGCGAGCGCAAATTCAAATGCCATGACAAGTCACACCGGCAGCGCCAGCAGGCGATCGAGCGCATCCTTCATCCCGGCCACGTCCCCGGTCGACTGCACCAGAAAATCGCGCAGCCCGGGCATGAGCGCAATCGCCCGGTCGAGATCCGGGTCGCTGCCCTTCTGGTAAGCCCCAATCCGGATCAGCTCTTCGGAAGCCTTATAGGTCGCCAGCAGGCGGCGAATCGCCCCCGCTTTCGCCAGATGCTGCGCCGAGATCACCGCCGGCATGATGCGGCTGATGCTGTCGAGAATCGCAATCGGCGGATAGTGGCTCTCGGCCGCCAGCCGCCGGTCCAGCATGACATGGCCATCCAGCAGCGCCCGCGCCGCGTCCACCAGCGGATCGTTTTCATCGTCCCCTTCCATCAGCACCGTGTAAAACCCGGTGATCGTGCCCGATCCGAACGCCCCCGCGCGCTCGATCAGCCGCGCCAGCAAGGTAAACACCGACGGCGTGTAGCCCTTGGCCGTCGGCGGCTCGCCCGCCGCCAGTCCAATCTCGCGCTGCGCCATGGCCAGCCGCGTCAGCGAGTCAACCACCAGCAGCACGTGCTTCCCGCGCGCGCAGAAATATTCCGCGATGGTGGTTGCGGCCAGCCCCGCGCGGATACGCAACAACGGATCCTCGTCCGAGGTCGATACCACCACCACCGAGCGCCGCCGCCCCTCCGCGCCCAGCGCATGCAGCAGTTCTCCCACTTCGCGCCCGCGCTCGCCGATCAGCCCCAGCACTGTAAGATCGGCGTTCGTGTTGCGCGCCATCATCCCGATCAGCGTGCTCTTGCCGACCCCGCTCCCGCCAAAAATGCCAACCCGCTGGCCGCGCCCGCACGTCAGAAAGCCATCAATCGCCCGAATGCCGCAGCCGAGCGGCTCGTGAATCAACGTGCGCTCGAGCGCCAGCGGCGCCGCGCGGTCCAGAGGATATCGTTCTACACAACCTGGCAACGTTCCCCCATCGATCGGATGGCCGTCGCCGCCCAGCACCCGCGCCAGCAGTTCTTTCCCCAGCCGCAGTGACGGACGGCGCCCGAACACAACCACCTGGTCTCCATAGCGGATGCCCGTCGGCCGCCGGAGGGCCATCGAGAGAACCGTATGCCCCCGGAACCCGACAATTTCTCCCGGCCAGTGCCGTCCCTTGGAGTCGATGATTTCGCAGGCTTCGCCAATGGTCGAGAACGGCCCCTCCGATTCAATCAGCTGTCCCACTACCTGCGTGACCCGGCCCCGCCAGCGCAAGGGAGATGAAGTTTCGAGATGCGAGAAATACGCCGCCAGCAACGGAGCGCTCATCCAGCGTTCCCGTCGCCCAGCGCGGTGGCGCCGGATGCTCCCGCCGGAGCCGTCACCGGACGCTCCGCCAGCAGGTCCAGCAACCCGGTTTCGATTTCCTTCAGCTGCAACTCGAACCCGACCTCGGTCGCCCCCAGCGAGGTTTCGATCCGGCATTCTCCCCGCCCCACCGCGGGATCCTCGTGCACCTCCGGTGCCGGCGCGCCTTCCATCTGGCAGGCAAAATAATGCCGCCAGTCGGCCGCTTCCGCCGGATGCACGCGCAGATCGACCTTGGTTCCGGTATCCAGTTTTTCGAGCGTGACCCGCACAATGCCGGCCAGCGCGTTCGGATCGAGTTGCGCTTCCCGGTGCAGGATCTTGCGCGCAATGGCCAGCGCCAGTTGCACCACTTCGCCTTCCACGCGGCGGTAATACTGGCCGCGTTCGCGGGCGAATTCCGCAATCGCCTGCCGGATCTGTTCCCGGCCGCTCGCCACCGCCGCCTCGAGCGACGCCCGGAACTGTAGCTGCGCGCCCTCCCGCCCGCGTTCGAAAGCCTCCGCCTGCTGCCGCCGGTTTCGCTCCTCGGCCGCCAGTTCGTCGGCCGGCAGGCCGGCCGGCTCCGTCTGCCCGGCGCTCCCAGGCCGGGCTTCGGCATAGCAGAAGGGCGCCGCTTCAGGCACGGGCTGCAACTTGGGAGCGCTAGACGACATACTCCTCCTGCTCCTCCGCGCTCAGCATCATCTTCCCCTCCGATTCCAGCCGCCGCGCCACATCCACAATTTCCCGCTGCGCCTGCCCCACATCCCGCGCCCGCACCGGCCCCATGATCTCCATGTCTTCCTTCAGCATCTCGACCGCCCGCGACGACATCGACTTGAAGATCAGGTTCTTCAACTCCTCGCTGGCGCCGCGCAGCGCCAGGGCCAGCCCTTTTTTGTCCAGCTGCCCCAGCAGTTCGCGGATTCCCGCCTCCGGCACCCCCAGCAGGTCTTCAAAGGTGAACATCAGGTTGCGGATCGCGAGCGCCATCTTCGGATCCTCCTTTTCGATATTCTCGAGGATCCCCTTTCCGATGGCAGGCTCGAGCTGGTTGAGCAGGTCGGCCGCGCCTTTGTATCCCGCATAGGCGCGCCGGCTCTGCTCTCCGAGCGATTCCAGGCGCTTGTGCAGCGCGAGCGAAACTTTCTGCGCCACATCCGGAGAGAACTGGCGCAACTGCGCCAGCCGCTTGATAGTTTCCGCGCGCACGTCCTCGGGCAGGCACACCAGCAACGACGACGCCTGGCGCGAGTTCAGGTGCGCCAGAATCAGCGCGGTCGTCTGCGGGTGCTCGCCCTCCAGAAACTTCGACAGCTGTTGCGGATCGGCGTTCTGCAGGCTGTCCAGGCGAATCATGCTCATCTCCATGGTTTTTGAAACCTGTTCCAGCAGCTTGCGCGCGCCCACCTCCCCGAAGGCTTTCACAAGCAGCTTCTGCGCAAATTCCGGGCCCCCTTCTGCCAGGTAACTCTGCGTCACCGTCAGCTGGTAGTACTCCTCGAGCACCGACATCGCGGTCTCGGGCGTAATGTGCTGCAGTTCGGCAATGCGCTGCGTCAGATGGTGCAGGTCGGTTTCGGAAAGATGGCGGTAGATATGGCCGGCCGCCTCTTCCCCGAGCAACACCATCAGCACGGCCGCCTTCTGCAATCCGGGAGTGGAAACAGCATGCGCCATGCGATCGCTTTCGCTCCTGCCGGTTCTGGATTTCTAAACCCTGTTCGCCTCGCTGGTTCTTCGCCACCACCCGGATCGAGCTTTACCGGGCCCGCTGCTGATCGCGAATCCAGGTCTGCACCAGCCGGCTGGCCGCCGCCGGCTCGGTCTTGATCTTCTCGCTCAATTCTTTTTTCAACGCCGCCGCCCGCTTCGCCTCGTCGCTTCCCGCCGGCAAATCGAGATCGATCAGCGCTTCCGCGCCTTCCGCCCCCGCGGCCGCGGCCTGGGGCTGGCCCAGTTGCGGAATCTGCCGGAAAGCCGCCAGCGCCTGGTTCTTCACCGGGCGCAGCACCAGCGCATATACAAAAAGGAACAGCAGCGTGATACCCAGATAGCGCAACGCTCCCGCCCAGGGCAGGATCAGCAGCCGGTAGCGGTCGAGTTTGCCGGGCACGGCCAGCGGCTCGATTGGCGCCGCCTGAAAGGACAGGTTTTCGAGCGCCAGCAGGTCGCCGCGCTGCTCGTCCACTCCGATCGCGGCCCGCGCCAGTTTCTCGATCGCCGTCATCTCCTCGGGCGTGCGCTTGCGCCGCACCACCGTGGTTTTCCCGTCTTTTTCCTGGTGCGTCTCGCTCGCATCGTCGATCAGCACCGATGCCGTCAGCCGCCGGACCCGTCCGGCCGGTTGCGAAACATGCCGGATGTTCTTGCTCACCGCATAGGTCGCGCTCTGCGATTTCGAAGACTGGCTGTCGAGCGCCGTCAGGACCGCACTGCCCGTCACCGGAGCCGCGCCCGCACTTGCATTCGGGACGCCCGGAGCGCCCAGAGGCGCGACCGCCGCCGTCGAGCCCGGCACATTCGACGCCGTTCCCGGCACCCCCGCCGGGTTCGCTCCTCCCGCCAGTTCCTCGGCGTGCTGCTCCGATAACGGAGCCGTCGCCTTCGGATCGAACACCTCGGAGGTGTCGTCGCTCGTGCTCAGGTCGTAGTCGACATGCACGCTCGCCCGCACGTGCTCCGCGCCCACCACCGGCTCAATCGCATGCACCGCCGCCGCCGCCAGTTCTTCGTCCGAATCAAACGATGCCCGGCCCGAGGGCCCGCGCCGCGCCAGAAATGGAGTCGCCGTCTCCGCATCCACCACCGTCACGTTTTCCGGACGCAGCCCGTCGACCGCGCTCGCCACCAGCTGCGGAATCGCCGACTGCGCCTCCCGCGAGAGCGTGCCCCCTTTCGTCTTCACGATCACCGCCGCCTTCGATTCGTGTTCCTGCTCGGTGAACAGCGACTCCCGCGGCAGCACCAGGTGCACGCGCACCGCTTCCACCTCGTTCAGTGTCTGCAGCGTGCGCTCCAGTTCGCCTTCGAGCGCGCGCTGGTAGTTCACCTTCTCGCTGAAATCGGAGCCCGCCCAGTTGGGTGTGTCGAACAGTTCGAAGCCCAGGCGCGCGTTGCGCGGCAGGCCCTGCGCCGCCGTCTCCAGGCGCGCCGCATCGACTTTGTCGGACGCCACCAGCACGCTCGCGCCATCGGGAGAAATTTCATACGGAATATTCTTCGCCGCCAGCCGCCCGCCGAGCGCCTGCGCATCGGCCGGCCGCAGCCCGGAATACAGCACGACGTTCTTGCCGTGATCGAGCAACGCGACAAATCCCCAGAGCGTCAGCCCCACCGCGAGCGTGCCGCCCGCCAGCAGCAATCTCTGCTGCAGGCTCAGCCCGCGCAGGAATTCCTGCACCTGTTTGAGTCCCTGGTTCAAATCTGCCGGCTCCTGTGACTATCGAACCGCCAACTACGCGGGGAGCGGAGCTTGCGGGGGTTCCTTCATCAATCTGACTTCTGACTTTTGACTTCTCAGAACTGCATGCTCGAAATCTGCTGGTAGGCCTGCACGATCTTGTTGCGCACCTGCATCATCAGCTGAAACGACAGGTCGGCCTTTTCGACCGCGATCATCGCGCTGTGCACGTCCGCACCCTGCCCCGTGAGCAATTGCGCGACCTGGCTCTGCGCCTCGCCCTGCGC
>Ga0187847_10003820_pt1 | contig 11311 bp, 14 predicted proteins | sample June2016WEW_4_10_FD_132458 | JGI IMG/M metagenome (GOLD analysis project Ga0187847, IMG submission 132458) | Peatland microbial communities from SPRUCE experiment site at the Marcell Experimental Forest, Minnesota, USA - June2016WEW_4_10 | ecosystem: Environmental > Terrestrial > Soil >...
CATTTCGGCGCGATGTATAAATTCGCCGATGGATCTGCCGGCTGCTACTCGGCCTCTGCAACGTGGACTGCGGCCAACTGTACCGCGGAAGAGGCGCATAACAACGCCTATGGCTTTGACCTTGGCGGGAACAACGATAAGTTCTCTGGCGACCTAGTCTTCCAACATTACAACCAAGCGATCAGCGTGTTGAACCCCTTGCTAGGGCCTCAGAGTCTGTCGGCTCCCTATCAGTCGACCATGGACAGCATCAATACAAACCAAATTACCGGGGTCAATTTGATCAGCACGGACAACACCGTGTATGGCATTGTGACCGACAACAACGCAATTATGGCCGCGGCCAAGTACATGTCGGAGCCGATCAAGCTTTATGCAGGCTACGAATACATCTGGCAGAACAACCCCAAGAACCCGTTGGGCGTTGGCGCATCGGACCAAGGTGGCTATTTCATGAGCGGCGTCGAAGACAACAATCTTGATCGTGAAAAGCTGGTGCAGATCTGGTGGACGGGCGCGAAGTATACCTACCGCAAGAAAACCGATTTCACTATCGCCTGGTATCAACAGCGGCAGAACGACTTTCGTACTCCGCCGACCTGCTCGGTCGCAGCGGGTTTCCGCAGTTCATGCGCGGGCACCCTCAACGAGGGGTCGCTCTATGCGGATCATCACTTCAGCAAGCGTTTCGACTCGTTTGCCGGAATTGCGTATTCCTGGGTGAGCGGCGGTCTGGCGATCGCCATTCCTCATGGGCCCGGCGTGCCGTATAACTCTGACAATAACTTTGCTCCGACGCTCGGTAGCCGTTTCACCTTCTGATCGTTACACGGCGGGAACGGCGACTAAAGACACCAGCGAAGAATGGGCGCCCCATCGTTCAAAAGAAGGACTCTGGTGCGCCCATTTCGCTCAGCCGTTTGGACTGGATTGGACTCTAGTGGTGTCCACCTCCGTGGCCGCCACCGTGGCCGCCACCGCCGCGGTATCCGGGGAGGGCATGTTCGCGGCCAGCATCGTGACCGGCGTCGCCTACGTGTCCTTGGCCATCGCGCGCTTCATTTCCCTGGAAGTGGTTGAAACGCTCCGCGCCGCGCTCGGGGAGTGGGCCGTGGTAACCGTTGCGAGGGTCAAAGCGGTTGTCGACGTGGCCGTAGAAGCCGTGAGGTCCGTGGAACCACGGACCAGCACCAAGGAAGACGCCGCCAACAAACCAGTCGGGGCCGTAGTAGCCATAGGGGGCGCAATCGTAGGGAGCGTAGTCGAAGTAGCCGTAGGGGCATACAGGTGGCACTCCAATGTCGACGCCGACGGCAACCTGGGCAGGCCCCAGAGACGGACCGCCGAGCAGGGCAATTGCAAGAGCTGAAAAAGCAAGGACTTTTCCGTGGGACATAATCCCTCCTTGATGCGGTTAGAGATGGAATGCAAGTGGCGGGTTGTATTTGCAGCCCGTCTCAGACTGGGAATTCATTGCTGGGTCACAATTTACCACTTTGCCGGCGACTGTCGTTGCCAGAGCTGCCTTTTCATTTGGGCACTGGCGCGGGGTCCGCGGGGTGTGATTGAATCGAAAACAGGAGAGACTTGAAATGGCTAATTCCCTGCTTCCCCCCGAAGAGCGCAACCTGACTCCAGACCAGGTGGAGGCGCTGGACAAGCGGCGCGACCTGGGACACACGTTTCTGGTAATCGCGGGGCAGTTTGCGGTGATCGCCACGATTCTTCTGCTGTGGGTTGGGCAGGACCTGAGCTACTCGCCGGGATGGGCGCATCCGATGGCCTATTATTTCGCCATTGCGATCGGGATCATTTTGGCAATGGGGATTGCGGGGATGGTACTGCGCAAGGGAACGCCGCGGCTGGATTGATTTTCCGGCACACCCAGACTCCGCTCGGGAGCTTCTTCCCTGCCACTTACTTCGCAGAAGGAGCGAACACTCATGATGAAAAAGAGTGGTTCCCAAACAGTTGAATCTGCGGGGCGCCAATCCGCGTCTGCTTCGGCTGATGCGAGAATTGGGCGGCCAGGTGACTGGCGCGTGGAGATGCTTGACCGCCTGCGCGCTTTGATCAAGCAGGCCGACCCCGAAGTCGTGGAGGAGGCCAAGTGGAAGAAGCCCTCTAACCCATGGGGGGTGCCGGTGTGGTCTCATGATGGGATGATCTGCACGGGCGAAACGCATAAGAGCGTCGTGAAGATGACATTCGCCAAGGGCGCGTTTTTGGATGACCCAGCTGGTCTGTTCAATTCCAGTCTTGAGGGGAATTTGAGGCGCGCGATCGACTTCCACGAGGGCGATAAGGTGAACGAGAAGGCATTGAGGGCGCTAATTCGCGCTGCAGTCGCTTTGAATCAATCCAAGAGCTGATGGGTCTGACGGACTTCCTTTTCTCCGACCCTTCCGCAAAAAACACAGAAGGACGGGGGCACATTCAGTCTTCCCTGGCCACGCCGGCATGGCCATCCGCAGGACTCGAAGGAGGGCGTCTAGCAGGTGCGCATCGGTGCCTGTCCACTTGTCATTAATATGTCGTTCTTTGGGAATATGCAGCATGCAGGTCGTCTAGGAGGCTCTTCAACGCAGCGCTGATCAAGCTCGAAAAGCCGACCAGAAGGCAGAGCAGCATAATCGGCCGATGTGCTGTGGAGACTGATTCCCCTAGAAGTAGCAGAAAGATGATGTTCAGAACGCCGTTCACAACGAGACTAAAGAGGGCTCCTGAGCCGAAAGTCTCTGGGTCACGTTCTAACGCGTCCCACCAATAGCCTAGACAAGCGCCGACATAGCCCCCTGCAAATCCAACTGCTCCGAAGACAGCCATACCAAGGGGAATCCCGAGCGGCCCTCCAAGCGAGCCGGCGATGGCACCGCTCGCAACTCCTGCTAGACCAGACCCCGTAGCCCGTCCTGCCGCTCCGCCAAAGGACCACACTTTATTTGGATTGGACATAGATACCTCCGGTAATGCGCGCTTCCCGCATGCTTTCGGAAATTCTACTCCCACCCCAAACATGGACAATATTGGCTGCTTTTGTTCGCCGCTTAAAGTTGCTGCCTGCGATCGTTGGTTGTATCTACTGATCGAGAAGGCCCTTTCCCTGGAGAATATGCGGCATGTATCTCTGGACCCTGGACTCGCGGGTTTTGGATTGCTTGGGAGCGGAAAAATGATAGATGTAGGCTCGTTGACGTCCTGGCGTCAGTGCTTCAAAAGCGGCTTTGAAGTTGGGGAATTCGTCCAATATGACCTGCAATTCTTCTGGAAACTTCAGGTCCGAGGTCTTTCTCAGTTTCAATTTCACTCCGGATTTTTCTACTTCGATGGCTTCGCGAATATAGGCTTTCAAGACAGACTTCATCTCCACAATTTCTCGCACGGAGGTGAACTTGATCCAACGTGTGGACTGCATATGCTTGCCGGGCGCGGTGAGGACACCGTGAACATCTTTCATCAAGGCGCCTTTGAAAAAGGCGAACGCGCAGGATTCCTTAAGTTCATTGAAGACGATGACATTCTTTCCCTGAATCGTGTAGCAGGGTCCGTTCCACTTGAACTCTTCGGTGAGTTCAGAATCGAGAGCGATGGCTCTCAGCTTCTTCAATTCTTCAGGCCACTTTTTGGCGTTGGCGATAAAGGTGTCGACCTTGGGATTGGTTTTGCTGGTTGTCATGGCCGGTGATTCCAATTCTTTGACCTAAATGATAATTCGATCGTGAGCTGCGGGATAATCTCCGCTCTCTCTCCTGATGCAGGTTGGGCCCAAGTTGGCCTGCAACGCGGGCGTGCACCGGTGGTTTCACTTTACGTCCCGGTCGAGCGGTGCTCTAATTTCATTGTTCAGATTTGTCTCAGGATCTGAACGCGGAAAGTGCGGCTGTGATCAAAGTCGCAAGCAGTCGCCGGAGGGATGCAATGAGAGTTCCTCACTCCAAAAGCCACCGGGATTTCAACGTCGCGACCGCAGGATGGTTCTCAGTCCTCAAGGGCGGCCCGCGCACGGTGACACTGCGTCCGCCAGGTGGCTACCGCAATCTCTCGAAGCCTTCCAGCACACCGGAAACGTCCGCTGAAACTCCAGAGCAGCTAGCTGACCGCTTGAGCACGACCAAAATCCCGCTGATTGGGGAATCGGGCATGATCGATCGCGGCCTGATTCGGACGGCCCTGATCGTCCTGGCCGCAGCCTCCTTCACAGCGTTCATCCTGTGGTCGATGTTCTGGGTTCACCCCTGAAGCAGGCATTCAGTCTGCTGTTTGATTGCGGCGTCGCTGCGCGAACTTCTTGTCAACTGCATCCCACTTGAATCGATTTCCCAAGCCCCTGTGACTATGCGGCCCGGGCACTTCTCGCTGGAAAAGAGACGCCGATTTTACGGCTGTTCGGTCGCAGCGCCCACGACGCCAAAGTGAACCCAGTAAGGATGAGAGGGGCGATGACGTGGAAGGCGTATGCGCCGTAACCGCCGACTGCGGCGCAGGACACGGCCGCGCCTGTGAGGTCAAAAAAGATACCGGCGTAGGCCCATTCCTTGAGCCGTGGGAAACGTGGCAAGAGGATGGCAATGGCGCCAAGCACTTTCCAAACGCCCAGGATGGCGAAGAAGTACATTGGGTAGCCAAGCTGGGGCACGACGCCATGAGGGTTGGCCTGATATTGCCAAATCTGCGCGGTGCCACCGCCTCCGATGAAGAAGGCGACGAGTCCGGTCATCGCCCAATAGAGAATGGATATTGTCTTCATGATCATTCCAACCCTCCTATAACACGCTCCATATTGCCGATGAATTTGTTCCAGCCGTATTTTGCACCCTTGTAGTTGGCGCCTTCTTCCGATGGGAAGCCGGATTGCTCCATGCGGAGTTGCGTGCCGCCCTCATTTGGAGTCAACGTCCAGGTGACAACGCTTGCGAATCCCAAAGTGCCCCAGCTATAAGCGAGTCGAACATGAGGCTCGACCACCAAGACCTCACTCTCGATGACCCCGTTCCAATTGGGCACGGGTGTGGCGCGAAAGGTGAACCGGTGGCCAACGACCGGCTGGAAATCGTTGGACATGAGCCACTCCTGGATTAATGCGCCTTCAGTAAGCGCACGCCAGATTTTTTCAGGGGGGTGCGACATCTGACGCTCAATGACGAGAGTTTTGGTGGTGTCGGAAGGGTTAGTCATTGGGCTGCTCTCCAACGACGCGCTCCAAGTTGATCAGGACGCGTGGCCAACCGAAGCTCATCGCCTGGTAGCCGGCTTCATCCTGCGGCCTGAAGCCGGACTGCTCCATACGCACAAGAGTGCCGGAATGAGATGGGGTCAGGGTCCAGGTGACGACGGACTTCAGTCCTTCTGCGGCTTGCTCTCCAGAGGCGTTCTGGCTCCAAGAAAGGAGGCGGGGAGGATCGATGACGAGCACTTCACAGTCGGCGATGCCGTTCCAGCCAGCTATGGGCTTGGAGCGGAAGTTGAATTTGTGGCCCACTACGGGTTTGAAATCATTTTGCATGAGCCATTGCGCGATCAATTGCCCGTCGCTGAGGGCGCGCCAGACCTTTTCGGGAGGATGAGGCATGTCACGTTCGACGACAATTGAGCGAGTGGTGGTGGCAGTGTCGGTCATTGGTCCATCCTGTTCAAAAGGTTTTCGAGTCGGTCAAAGCGTTCGCGCCAGAAGGCGCCGTAGTGATCGAGCCAGTCGACCATGGGAGCCAGCGCGTCAGGTTGTGCGCGATAGTGAGTTTCGCGGCCTTCGCGGCGATGCCGTACCAGCTTAGCCCTCTTCAGCACGGTGAGGTGCTTGGAGACAGCGGGCTGAGAGACGCCGGCATAGCGAGTCAATGCGTGGACGGTCTGCTCGCCTTGCCGCGTCAACTCCTCGAAGATGGCCCTGCGCGTGGGGTCCGCGAGGGCTCTGAAAACATGGTTAGCTACGGCTTGCATGCAGGGCCTCCCCTGAGTGAAGGGTCGTGCTACTGGTCAATCTACCAGGTGATTTACCAACCTTTTTTACCAATCGAGATGTGTTAACTGAATGAGATTTCCGCAGGTATCGTCGAGCATTGCGATGGTCGATCCCGTGGTCTTTGTTGGCTCTTTGGTGAAGGTCACGCCGAGTTTCTTCAGTCTGTCGTACTCTTTTTGGACGTCGCCGACGAAGAAGTTTGCCGCCGCAATCCCACTATTATGAATTTGCTGCTGGTACGGCTTGGCTGCCGGGTTGTAGCCCTCGTTGGCTTCAAGGACCAGTTGTACGCCTTCCGGCTCTTCAGGAGAGACCACGGTGAGCCACCTGTATGTCCCGCCTCCGGGGAAATCATGTTTCTTCTGGAAGCCCAGAACTTCCGTGTAGAACTTGAGGGCCTTTTCCTGATCGTCAACGAATACGCTGGTTAGTTTGATTTGCATGGTTTCTCCTCTCTGGTTTGCGTTTTTCGCTATGGTTCGGAATTCATTGCGCTGCCAGCGGGGCCGCTCGAAGATCGCCGAATGGGTTGGGTTGCCGAGGCTTCGAAAACTTGTCCGCCGCAGTTTTCATGGACAAACCATAACCAAATGGTTATGGTTTGTCAAGAGCAAAAGAAATCGAAAATCTGCTGGGGTCGAGTGGGGTTTTGACGGCAAGGCCTGGAGTGGAAAGTCGAGTGGCTATCCACGAGCATCTGATGGAGTGTAGCCTTGAGAAAGCCGATGGTTTCTACTTCCCTACCTCCGATGGCTTCGCTTACGGCGCCGAGTCGCCTCATGGACAGCCATGGGCGGGTGATTCACGACCTGCGCGTTTCGATCACCGACCGCTGCAATTACAAGTGCGTCTACTGCCGGACTGGAGAGGTGGGGGCGCAGTATCCCGAACTCAGCATTGAAGAGTATTTGCGGCTGATCAAGCTGTTTGTGGGGCTGGGAGTTTCAAAGGTCCGGCTGACAGGTGGAGAGCCGCTGCTGCGACGCGGGCTGGTGGAACTGGTCCAGGAACTGGCTCGGTTGCGGACGATTGACGACGAACCGTTGGATCTGGCGCTGACCACGAATGGTCATCTGCTGGACGGGCTGGCAGCGCCGCTGAGGGCCGCCGGACTGAACCGGGTGACGGTGAGCATGGACGCGGTTGACGCAACAACTTTTGAGCGGATAACGCGGGTTCCCGGGAGCTTTGAGGCGGTGCTTGGAGGGATTCGCGCCGCGCGGGCGGCGGGACTGACGCCTCTCAAAATCAATTGCGTGCTACTGCGCGGGTTCAACGACGACCAGATCGAGGGCTTTGCCCGGTTTGCACGCGAAGAAGACGTGGTGGTGCGGTTCATCGAATTCATGCCGCTGGAGGAAGGGCGGCTGTGGACGCCGGAGATTGTGGTTCCGTTGAAGGAGATTGTGGAACGCATTGGCCGAGTGCTGCCGCTGGTGAGTTTACCTGCGCGCGAGGCGAGCGAGACGGCGCGGCGCTATACGTTTGAGGACGGTGTGGGCGAGATCGGGATTATCGCTCCGGTGAGCCAGGCCTTCTGCGGAGCATGCAGCCGGGTGCGGCTCACTTCGGACGGAAAGATTCGCACCTGCCTCTTCAGCCAGGTGGAACACGATCTGTATGGACGATTACGGGAAGGAGCCGCGGAAGAGGAACTCCGCGCGTATATAGTGAGCACAGTGAAGGGCAAGGAAGCTCGCCATCACATTGGCGAACCGGGATTCCTGAAGCCATCGCGATCGATGGTTCATATCGGCGGCTGACGCACGGCGGGAACCTATTTCACTGCGTGCCGGTCCACTTCTGAGCGATTAATGTTTGTCTATACCAATTACCAGCGGGTGTGACAGAATGCTGAAAAGCTATCACCCAGAATGCTAGAAAGCTCTCACCTTATGGGTCCCCAGATGAAGCACGAGACGGAAGGCCGCATACCGCTGACAGACCTGCTCGTCTTCCACGATTTGACTCGTTCGCTGACTTCAAGCTTCGATCTGGACACCGTACTGCGCACCATTCTGGAGCACATGGAGCGGATCATTGATGCGGAGTTATGGACTCTGTTGATGCTGGACGAAGCGAAACAGGAACTCTACTATGCGTTGGCCGCGGGTGGAGAACAGGAAGCGTTTCGCGATTTGCGGGTGAAGATGGGCGAGGGCGTGGCTGGATGGGTGGCGGAGAACGGCGAGACGCTGATTGTGCCGGAATCCATGCATGATCCGAGACTGCACAATGAGCAGGGAATGACACAGAAGCGGGTGCGCTCAGTGATTGCCATGCCGTTGCGAGGGCGGAAAGGCACTCACGGCGTGATCGAGATTTACAATCCGCGCGCTGAGCAGATGACCGACTACACAATCGCATTCCTGCACATTCTGGCGGACCACGCTGCCATTGCGATTGAAAATGCGCGCGATGTTACGCGGATTCAGCAGCTCACCATTACGGATGATACGACCGGGCTCTACAACGTGCGTTCGCTCTATGAAGTGCTGGGGCGGGAACTTGAGCGGACCCTACGGCTCGGACATCCACTGAGCCTGGCATTTCTTGACCTGGACCGCTTCAAGCTGGTGAATGACGAGCACGGCCACCTGGTGGGCAGCGAGTTGCTGGCACGCGCTGGGGAACGGCTGAGGGAGCTGAGCCGCAAGCACGACTGGTGCTTCCGGTATGGCGGAGACGAATTCGTCATCCTGATGCCGGAAACCGGCGCGGATGCAGCACTGAACCAGGTGACTGCCGTTCACAGTGCACTGATGGAGACCATTTTTCAGATGAAGAACGGGCTCAGGCTGCATGTGAGCGCGAGCGTGGGCCTGGCAACGGCGCCGACGGACGGCAAAACCATCCACGCGATTATCGGCAATGCCGACACGCGCATGTATAAGGTGAAGAGCAATGGGCGGGGAGCGGTAAGGGGAGCGTAGCGCGGAGTGCGTGTTGCGCTGCGCGCTCGGAGAGTGATGGAAATTATTCCTCTTCGTCCGCTGGCTTCTCGGTGATCTGATCACCGGCTAACCGTTCTAGCTGGTTGCGCCAATCGAGGGATTCGACGAAGGCTTTGGACTCGCGCCAATTGGGCTCTACGACGACATGGAGTTCGAGGTAGACGCGGGTGCCGAGGAGCGACTCGATCTGGCGACGGGCAGCCGTGCCGATTTCTTTGAGCTTGGCGCCGCCCCTGCCAATCAAGATGGCTTTCTGACCGTCGCGCTCGCAATAGATGGCGGCGGCGACGCGGGTGAGCGGGGGGCGGGCTGGAACTGCACCTTTCTTGCGTGGGACGAATGGCGGCGGCTCTTCGAAGCGCTCGATGACCACGGCTGATGCGTAGGGGACTTCCTCGCCGGTCTCGACCAAAATGCTTTCGCGGATTAGCTCGGCGACCATGAAGCGCTGAGGCTGGTCGGTGTACTGATCTTTGGGGTAATAGCGTTCGCCGGTGGGCAGGACTTCAACGATTTTGCGAACCAGAATATCGAGGCCGTCGCGCTTGCGAGCGCTGATGGGGATGATTTGCGCGAAGTTGAACTGCTTGGTCAGGGAATCAATGAGCGGGAGGAGATGGTCTTTGGGGACGAGATCGATTTTGGTAAGGACGAGAAAGACGGGACAGTCGAGTTTGCGAATGAGGCCGAAGAGGAATTCGTCTTCGCTGGCCCAGTTGGTGCGCTCGTGTTTGGGAGCTGGTGTGGACGGCATTGCTTGTTCCGCAGGGGCCAAAGCCCCGGCCGTTTCGGCCTGAATCGCTGCACGACTCAAGTCACTCAAGTCGTGCCCTGATACAGTACCCGGTTCTTCCGTGGTCTGAGCGACGGATTCCAGTTGTACTCTCCGCGTGGCGTCCATGAGGACGAGGACGCAGTCGCGGGTTTCGAGGGCTTCGTAAACTTCCTGCAACATGCGGCGATCGAGATGCGAGCCGGGCTTGTGGACGCCGGGGGTATCGACAAAGACGATTTGCGCGGCCGGGTGCTGGCCTTTGCGCGCGGGAACCTCAACAACTCCCTCGATGCGATTGCGGGTGGTCTGCGGCTTGGCGGAGACGATGGCTACTTTTTCGCCGGTGAGGGCGTTGAGAAGCGTGCTTTTGCCGGCGTTGGGCCGGCCGAGAATGGCGACAAATCCGGATTTCAAAGGGGGTGGGGCTCCTGACTGAGTTTACGGCAATTTCGGATGAGCGGGGATCAGTTGGCCGCCGAGGATGCGGTTTCAATAGCCGGCGGGAAGACGCGGAGGCGGTCTACACGGCGGTCGGTGGAGGCTACGACTTCCATGCGGAGGCCGATGGGCTCGAGCATTACGACTTCGCCGGCGTGGGGAATGCGGCCTTCGATCTCGCTGACCAGGCCGCCAAGGGTTGTGGTTTCGTACGAATCATTGAGGTCGCCGAGGCCGTCGATTTCACCGAATAGATCGGGGAGCTGATCGACGGGAAAGCTGCCGGGAACCAGCCAGACGCCTCCGGGCTCGCGCTGCGGTTCCTCGACTGGTGTTTCTTCCTCATGCTCGTCGCGGATGTTGCCGACGATTTGCTCGAGCAGGTCTTCGATGGTGACGAGGCCGGAGACGCCGCCGTATTCATCGATGACGATGCGCATGTGCTGCTTTTCACGCTGCATTTCGCGCAGCAGCTCGTAGCCTCGCTTGGTTTCAGGGACAAAGACGGCGGGGCGCTGGATGGTAGCCACGGTGCGCGTGCGGGCCTCTTCGTCGGCGATCTGGAGGAGGTCGTGGGCGAAGGCGATGCCGGTCACGTTGTCGAGTGAATGGGAGTAGACGGGAACGCGGGAGAAGTTGTGTTCACGCAAGCGGTCAAGGAATTGCTCGAGGGTGATGGACTCGGGAACCGCAAAGACAGCGGGGCGGGGGGTCATGACTTCGCGGACAAGCTTGTCACCAAACTCGACGGCGGAGCGAACCAGTTCACGGTCGCTCTCCTCGAGAATGCCTTCTTCTTCGCCGGCTTCGAGAAGCGCTTCAACATCGACGGCGGTTTCTTCCGCGGGGTTAGCGGGCTGCTCCGCGAGCGCGGCCACGGAGAAGAAGAAACGGACGAAGACGGTAATGGGCGTCATGAGCCAGAGCAGTAAACGAATGGGCCAGACAATGCGACGCACCCAGCGGCCCTGTGTACGGTTGAAAAGCACAGACGGAAGGAGCTGGTTGCAGAAGACCACGACCAGCACAACGCCAAGAACGGCCTGTGCGATCTCCGCATAGCTGGGTCGGCCCAAGTGAGCTGCGCGGTCGAAGAGGACGGCTCCGAACTCGAGGGCGATGATGCCGAGAGCGAGTTGCTGGAGCACAGCGGCGCAGATGGCGGCGTGCTCGCGGGTGAGGCCG
>Ga0187847_10003822_pt1 | contig 11309 bp, 9 predicted proteins | sample June2016WEW_4_10_FD_132458 | JGI IMG/M metagenome (GOLD analysis project Ga0187847, IMG submission 132458) | Peatland microbial communities from SPRUCE experiment site at the Marcell Experimental Forest, Minnesota, USA - June2016WEW_4_10 | ecosystem: Environmental > Terrestrial > Soil > Wetlands...
AGTCGAATCTTCGCCGTTCTCGCGAACTCGCTTGCTTCTTTCGTGAAGGTTCCGCTGGTGACAATGACACCCCCATCTGCGCGTCGCGCCGCAACCACGCCGTTGAGCTCGCGTACCACCGACACGCGCACCTGCTTTGCCTTCCAGTGTTTGCACTGGATCAGGATCCGCTTCTTCGCCTTGGTCGCAATGAGATCGATGCCGCCGTCGGGCGCCGATCCGCCCCGCTCGTCGACTCGATAACCCTCCCGCCTGAATGCCTCACAGATGAGCCGCTCAAAATCCCGCCACCCCATCGCAGCTACCGCACCCGTCGGGTCGGCCCCCGATCCATCAAATAGCCGCGCGCCGCGCCCCCGTTTAATGAACGAAGCCACCGCGCCAAATAGAAAAACGATCGGGAGGATGAACTGACCGATATAGGCGACCGTATGAACGCCAGATTGAATGACGACCGACGACATATCGGCCAGAGTGGTCGCGGCCGGCGCGATTGCAAATGCTGACGCGACGAAGTGCAGCACGACGAGAGAGACGACCGCGAGCGCGACCCCGGCTTGCCACGGCAGCTTGGAGACCACTGCCATCAAATCCTCCAAAAACCGATCACGCTTCGCCATCGCCCGACATTCCCCTTGAGCCGCGGAAGCGCTCATTCTGGACGGATTGGCAACCCGCGTTCCGCGACGCGGGTCACGGGTCATCGGTCACGGGACCGGTACCGTTGCCCTGAGGCGATCCCCCTGAGCAAACGGTATCGCCGCGTTGGAGACGCAACAATCAGGTCGGTCCAGACATCGCCATGCAACACCCGGCCGCCCCCTGTTGAGCGCTGCGAAGCATTTGGAGTACTGTCCGATCGTGGCAACTGCAAACAACAAGCCAAAAGCGACCCGCGCCCGCAAAACTGCGTCGACCAAGCGAGCCCGCGGAAAGCTCGCTCCGGGCGCAAATACCCGCGGGTTGGACGCCGCCGATGTCGTCATCGCCATGGATAGCCCGGAAATCGCCGACGTCGCCGCGTTGATACGAAATGCCGGCGGCGCGCTGATCGGCGCGTATTGCGATCCATTGGGCGGGCGGCCGTTGGTCTTGGCATCCTTGCCGCTGAGTTCCATTCAGCCCACGCCTTTTCAGCGGGATTTGTCGCCCACCCACGCCAAGCGCCTCGCTGCAAAGATCGACGAGACAGCGGCTTTCTTGGACCCACTGATCGTTGTGCGCGGGGAAGATGGCCGATTGTGGACGCCAAATGGCCGCCATCGCTTGGCTGCCGGGAAGCTTCTCGGCCTTAAGCAAATTACCGCGCTGATCTCGCCCGATGAGGCGTTGGCTTATCGAATCCTCGCGCTCAACACAGAGAAAGCCCATAACTTGCGCGACCGGAGCCTCGAAGTCATTCGCATGGCCAGAAGTCTCGTGACGCGTCACCCAGCGTCGAAGGAGTCCCAGTACGCTGCGGAATTCGAGTCCGCCGAACTTCTGACCCTTGGGATCGCCTATGAGAAATCCGGCCGTTTCGCCGGCGGCGCCTACAGCTCATTTCTAAAGAAAGTAGATCGGTTCAGTGAGCGCACGCTCGCGGCCAGCTTGCGTGAGCGGGAAGGCTTCGCATCACGATTGATGGAGATTGAAGCCGAAACCCAGCGCATCATTCAAACCTTGCAAAAACGGGGCTTCAAGTCACCCTACCTACGCAATTACGTCGTGGCGCGCATCAACCCGGTGCGATTTCACAAACCCAAGAAGGGCGATCACAAGCCGCCCATGCCTTTGGCACAAGCGCTCACGCGGATGGCGGCTGCAGCCAAGAAATTCAATGTCGAATCGGTGTCGAACGCAGATCTCGCGTGGGTCGCGGTGGGTGCCGGGGCGCAAGACTAATGCGCGAAAAGGCCTGGGCTTACAGCGCATGGAAGGCCACGCGCAGCGTATCGGGCCTGGTCCCGTTTCGTTCAGGCAAGAAACCGTGGGTGCCAGCAAAACGAATGCCATAGGCGCACACCAGGCAGGTGCCCCATAGCCGCCACAATAGCCCTTTCGGGTACGCGACCGACGCGAAATGAATGCTCGCGACAAGTACCGCAGCGAATGGCAGTGCGCTGAGCGCCGTCGTGAATATCAATCTGCTGGTTGTATCGACGCTACGCAGGCCGGCCATATTGTTCAGCTTCCCCAGTGGCACCCAGTCGTGGAACACCAGCAACACCACGACCATCACTTGGCCGATGACTAGCACGAACTGCATGGCATGCTCTATCCCGGATCAACCGCCGGGCCCGTGAAGGCCGCTACAACGAATTCAACGATGATCTGGCGCCCCAAGCCGCGCCAACATCCCCGATAGGTCCGCAGGACTGATATAGAAGTACTCGCAAACCCGCCCCCATAACATCGCGGTGGGCACATTTCGACCACCCCGCTCAAGCTGCGTCTGATGCAAGACGTACAAGACCACGCGTTCTTCGCGCGTCAGCCCGTCCCGTACATCCGGGAGCCAGGAAATGTTCAAGTTACCTACCCTTATCTGCGGGCCCATATCAATGATAATCCCTGGATGATCGGTTTGGCGCGCCCGGCTCTGCGGCATGGTAATAGCCGCCGACAAAGGCTGGCGAGCCGCGCTCGCCGACTATAGGTGACAATTGCTATTCTGGCGCACAAGATTGGATCGCAGTGGTTGCCTAGGAGATCGACAGTGGATGTTCATCCGCCTCAACACCCGATACATTCCCTGAAAGATTTCCTGCTCCATTTGCTGACGATCACGATCGGCTTATTGATTGCACTCTCACTCGAAGCGGCTGTCGAGGCCGCACATCACCGGCATCTCGTGCGCGATGCGCATGAGCATCTGCGACGCGAAATCGAAGAGAATCACAATCTCTACGCCAAGAACTCCCAAGAACTTCAGTCAAACCGCAGTCAACTCGCCCGCGACATCGAACAATTGCGCGAACTTCGCAATGGAAAGGCACTCGCCAATCCCGCGCTTCGCTGGGCTTGGGCATGGGATTCCTACGCCGACGCAGCGTGGAAGACCGCGCAGGAGAGCGGCGCAGCTCCGTATATGGATCAAGGCTGGATATCAACCTATACCTGGGTCTACGCTCAGCAGCAATACGTCAACTCGACGGCGTTGGCGCTCATGAACGAGGAAACCCGGGCGAGCGCACCGCTCAGAGCCGCCGAGAATCCGTCAAAACTGGGCGCCGGTGAGATTCAGACGCTACTGGTCAAGTCAGCGGAAATCGATTTGAGTTTCGAGACTCTTGAAACAACGATGAAGGCGCTGGATGACATGTACCTCGACGCGCTAAAACGCCCCTGAATTCGACCAGATGATCGCGTCGTTGTTGCCGCGCGGTCGCGCTTCCGCACGAGAGGCGGCGACACGAATTCCAGACCCCAAGTTGGACCATCGTCGATGAAAGAGCTTGCGATGAGAGTCAGCGTTTTAGTGATTGGACCGATGCTACTCGCGGCCATCATTGGGGCCGGCTTCTTTGCAGCGTTGCGCCATCATTTCCACCCTTCGGCGCCACCATTGGATTTCCCGCGAGCTGCCGGCGCTCTTGATGCGCAGCGGCAGGACATCCGCTATTTCCGCAAGATCCTGACTCTGGACCGCTCATTTGCGCCGGCCGACAGGGCGGAAGCCAATCGACGACTCGATGCACTCGAGGCGCTTGGTACGGTGCTCGATCGGCCGCAATTTCGTGTGGCATTGATGCGAATTGATGCACTGGCAGACAACGGCCATTCGCGGGTTGAGAACGATCCGCGTGCCGCGCGCCTGGAACTGCCCGTGCGTGTGGCAGCCTTTTCCGACGGGCTCTACATTATGCGGGCGACCGCGAACAATGCGGATGTTCTTGGCGCGCGCGTGATCGCGATCGACGGACAAGCGATTGACGACGCCATGGCCAAGCTCGAGCAGCTGCGCGGTGGTACGCCCGCGTGGCGGCGATTACAAGCGACACAATATCTCACGCAGCAGGATCTGCTGTACGGCGCCGGCATTGCGCCCGACCTGCAGCATTCAACTTGGACGGTTGAGACCGCGGTCGGCGCATCGATTACAAGAAGGCTGGACGCATTCGTCGCCCCTGCTGACGAGCCAGCGGTTTTCGTCAAGCGCTGGTTGTCGAGCGAGCGCGTGCCGCGCATGGCGGCACAGTGGCGAGCATTCGAATCCGACCAACCGCTGCCAATCACGTGGATCGATTTCGACGTCGCATTTCGGAATCTTCGTTTGCCGGGAACCTGCATTCAATTAATACAGCTAAAAACCAATGCCGACCAAGGCGGCCAGAACATCGCGGAGTTCTTGAAGGGCACTGAAACCGACCTGGGCCGGGCCCCACCCTGCAGTGTGATTCTCGATTTGCGCTACAACGATGGCGGCGACTATCTGAACACCTATCGCTTCGCGCGCGACCTGCCGGAGCTCGTTTCTCCGGTTGGAAGAATATTCGTGCTCACCGGCCCCGTGACATTCTCGGCCGGAATATCGACCGCTGCTTTTGTAAAGCATGCCGGACAGCAGCACGTGACAATTTTGGGCGAGCCGGTGGGTGATCGCCTGCAGTTCTTTTCGGAAGGAGGTTCGGCGTGCCTGCCCCACAATTCATTGTGTGTCGCATACGAAACAGGCAAGCACGACTATCAGCACGCGTGTACGGATTGGGACGTCTGTTTCTGGCTGAATTACTTTTTTCAATTCCGAGTCAATTCTCTCGACCCGGACGAAATGATCCCGTTAAGTTTCAAAGACTGGCGCGCGGGTGTTGACCCCGTGCTCAATCGGGCCGTCAGTTTGGCGCTCGCCAGCACGCGCGGTTAGCGCTCGACATCCCGACTTAATACCGCTCACTCAAATGGATCTGCCGGGTATCTTCAGGACGCGTTGCCCGATGTTTGGCCGTTCGCCTACACTGCCAGCGGTAGTCGACACCTAGCGGAGTTCCTCGATGCGTCCCGGTCCCGTCATTGTGGCTCTTTGGGCCGTCTGGCTGAGTTCCTGGCTGCTCGCAGCAATCTGGAGCAACCGCACCGCGGCCAGTCCACCGATCGGCGAGATGGTCCGCTATCGGGTCCCCATGCTTTTGGGTGCCGTCTTAATGTTCATTCCTGCTCACAATTACGAAGGCGCGCTGCGCCTGTGGCACATCGGCTGGATTGCAGCCTGGGTCTGCGTCGCGCTCGTCGCGCTCGGTATCGCGATTGCCTGGTGGGCGCGTCTTTACTTGGGCCGGCTCTGGTCGAGCTCGATCACCCGCAAAGCCGATCACCACGTCGTCGACACCGGTCCTTATCGAATCGTGCGGCACCCAATCTACTTCGGCCTGCTGCTTTCGTTGCTCGCAACCGCTGCTGCAAAAGGTACCGTTCTCGGCCTCGCCGGATTTGCACTGCTGTTGATCGGCATCGTGATCAAGGCGCGCCAAGAAGAGCGCTGGCTGATCCAGGAACTCGGTGCCGACCTGTACGCCGATTACCGTCGGCGCGTACCTATGTTGCTGCCGTTCGGACCGACATCCCGGTGATCGATGCCCGATCGCAGCCGGTTGTATCCGACACCCTTCGGCCCGACAGCGTTGCGGACGCGGTTCATTCCTCCAGATCGCCGATCGGCATGCCGGGCGGCGCTTCGATGAGCGGCGCGGGCACGAATTTTTCAGGATCCCGTTCGAATAGGTCGATGCGCCGCGCGAGATACAGATCGACCGGCGAATCCGCGCCGGCCTGTCGTCGGATTTCTCGCAGCTTCGCGTAGGCGATCGCACGCACCGGCGCGGCCGCCTTGTTATTCGCCGCCAGAGTGAGCAGCGCTTCGACGGTGCGCATGTACACGGCATCGCCCACGATCGATTCGAGCGTCGCCGGTCGCGAGACGGCGGTACCCGCCGGCCCCTCGCCATGGGGCGCCGAGCGCGCCATTGCGAGTGCCGCGTCGATGATATCTTCGCGCAACCTCGGACTCTTCAAGTCGCGTGCGTGGTACTGAACCAAACGCGCCGCGCGCTCGGGTTCAAATAGTCCCGCCAATGTTAGATCCGCCGCGCTTTCGGCCGCCGCAACCGGGTCGAAAGTCAGCCCGGTATGGGCGGGCAATGACTCGGCACTGGCATCGAGATCGGGAGGCCTCGGCGGCAGCAGCCGAAGTAGCGACTCCGGCAGCGTGAGAAAAGCCGGCGCGAGTGTTTTCAATACGGCGGTCAGCGCCTTGCGCTGTTCGGAGGCCGCGACGATCGATGGGCCGGCCTGGCCATCGCCGCGCAACTGATAGCGGTAATCGAGGCCACCGATCTCCTTGAGCGCGGCTTCCGTTTGGTAGCGGTGGAGCAGGAATAGCGGAACCAGCGTGTCCTCGAGTTGCGCCATTGGTACGCCGGGACGAATGGCCGCCTCGCCGAAGCGCGCAAGCGCGGCGGCGCGAATGCGCATGATGCGTTCGAGTTCCTCGGCGGGGTCCGAGCCGCTGTCCCACAGGTGAGCATGCGGATGCGCGCTCCCAAGAGGCCGCGCGTCCTGGTCCGTGATGAAAATCAGGCCGGTTTGCGCCGAATCGCTGAGAATCTTGTCGAGCGCGGGGCCTTCATTGACCCCCTCCGGAAATTCACGGTACCCGTAGTTGATCGCGACCTTGTCCCATTGACCGACGCCGACCGCATAGGCCTGCGAGAGATCCGGCGCACCGTGATCATCGAGCGTGATCCAGGGGTGCGGGTAATCCATGACCGACACCGATTGCAGCGGCGAATGCGGGAAGGCGCTGGCCGCGAAATTGTGGGCAAGACCGAGCGTGTGGCCGGTCTCGTGTGCTGCTAGCTGGCGCAAACGCGCAAGCGCCATCGCGAGCATCGGATCGTCCTGAGCGCTGCGCCGGCTGCCGGTGACGTAGGGAGACAGCAGCGCTTCGGCGATCAGATAGTCCTGCCGCCCGCGCAGCGATCCCAGCGTCACATTGCCCTTGATGATTTCGCCAGTGCGCGGATCCGCGATCGGGTAGCCGTACGACCAGCCGCGCGTGTAGCGATGGACCCATTGAATGATGTTGTAGCGCACGTCCATGGGATCGGCGTCTTGCGGCAGCAGCTCAACCACGAAGGTGCCGGGCGCCCAACCGGCAGCCTGGAAAGCCTCGTCCCACCAGCGCGCACCAGCGAGCAGCGCCGAGCGGATCGGTTCCGGGGCGCCGCGATCGACGAAGTATCGGATCGGCTGCTCGGCCTTACAGGCGTCGGTGCAGCGAGAATCGGCCTTGTTCAGGCGGTGCCGAAATATCAGCGGCTGGTCGAGGAGCGCCCCGAGCGGCGCCGAATAATCGCGGTAGGTCAAATCGAAATACCCTGCGCGCGGATCGAAGCGGCGCGATCGGAATCCTGGTCCCGGCAGCTCGATGAAGGACTGGTGCTCGCGCAGCGTCACGGCGTGCGCGTCGGGTGCGACCTCGACGACGAATTTATTTTTCGCCGGCGATTCGGCGGCGAACGTCAGCATCGACTCGACTTCGACGTTCCTCGGAAACGCGCGGACTGCGTCGAACACGATGACCGAACGGTCGGCGTCGAGCTTGTAGCCCTCCTGGTGACTGCGCGTCAGCGATTCGCCGATTCGATGCGCGTCGCGCAGGAAAAAATCCGTGGCATCGATGAGCACAGCTCCGGCGGCATCGTGACGCTCTTCGGCAACCACCGCGAAAGCGGCCAAAACGGATTCGGGGAAGGACTGCGCAACCGCCAATCGTTCCGCAGCATCGGTCGCAGATGAACGGAACGACTCATTGCGCTCGACCAACAATATTTTCGGGCCGTAGCGCTCGAAGTGCACGATTTTCGGCTCACCCATCTGACCTCGGTCCAGGCCGATGTCGTTTGAGCCGATGCCGTAGGGCAACGAATCAATGTAGAGAAAGTCGGTGCCCAGCCTCGGAATCTCCAGGTAGAGCCTGCCTTTCTTGACGTCCCAATGCAGCGGCAACAGGCCCGGCAGATGCGTCATGCCCACGGTCCGATCCGCGATCAGTGCGGGCCTGTCGTCCGAGCTCGAGACCGATTTCTGCGCGATCGACGGCGCCGACAGCAGCGCGACCAGGGGCAGCCAGAGGTGTAATTGCTTCAAGATCTGCTTCATTGTCGGTTCCCTAAACAAAAAATCCTGCACCAGGCATACGAGCACCCGCTGCCCCCCCCCGATCGATCGCACCAATAGTACATTCGCCCCGCCCCATCGACGGTATTTTCTGCGCATGTCGATGCGCTCAGCTCTAGATCGCGGCAACGGGTGGCGAAATCGCTCGCGACTCGCTCGGCGGCAGATCATGAAAGCGAGCCCAGGTCCGGCGCAGTTGCCGAGCAGATCCAAAGCCGGCGCGTTCGGCCACCGTCTCGAGGTCAAGCCGCGATCCTGTCAACAGCTCTCGCGCCAGAGCGACACGCATGCGGCTGATGTAGTCGATCACGCTCATGCCGGCGTGCTCATTGAAAAGCCGAGACAGATGCCGCGGGCTGATCGCGGCAACGCGGGCCAGTGTCTCGACCGACCATCCGCGCGTGGGATCGGCGGCGATCGCGTCCTGCGCCCGGTGGATCGCGGGGTGCATGTGATTGCGCCCCTCCAACCACGGTGAAAGCTGTGGATCGGCCCCTCCGCGACGCACGTAAACGACCAAATAGCGTGCGACAGCGAGCGCCACTGGTTGCCCGGCATGCTGGGCGACGAGATGCAACATCATATCGATACCTGCCGTGATACCGGCACTCGTAATACGTTCACCGTCCTCGACATAGAGCCTGTTCTCTCTGACGCGCGCAGACGGCACGAGCCGCGCAAGATCGGTGATGCAATCATGGTGAGTGGTGCAATCGTGCCGATCAAGAAGGCCGGCGCGCGCGGCAAGCAGCGCGCCGGAACAGATCGAGGCCACCCGGATGCCCGGGCGAATCGCCCGCCGCAGCCACGTAACGATGGCCTGTTCGGCGGCCGCATCATCGGTCCGGGTCGTCCGCAGCGCACCCAGCGGCACATCGGCACTGCCCGGAATCACGACGAGCGCGCCGTCCGGAAGACGCACGGGCAACGCCGCGATTGCCGATATACCCAAACCGATGGAACACTGCACGCCTTGATGCGGCCCGACATACGCAACGTCGAAACGCACGGCGTCCTGTTCGAGATTGGCCTTTCGCAACACTTCAATCGGGCCCGCAATGTCGAGCAGCAGCACGCGCGGCGGCACCACCACGAACACGGCAATCGTGATCGTCCGCGCAGCGCGTGTCTTCACGCGGCGATTCGCTCCGAGTAACCAGCGAGAGCTTGCTCCACGGTGGCGATACGAGCAAAGCGATCGGCGAGCACCAATTCCGTCCGCGCGCGGATTTCGGCTGGACTCCATTCGCGCCCGGATTTGTCGGTCATCGCAAATGTCAGCGTCGCCTCGCCGACAAAATCGACCGTATAGCCGAGATCAGAGGCATGACGCGTGGTGGTCTCACAGCACTGCTCGGTCCGGATACCGGAAATGATCAGGTGGCGAATACCTTTGCGGGTCAGCCAGACGTCGAGTCCCGAGGCGACCAACGCACTGTGGCGATGCTTATGGAAAATGACGTCCGGAACGATCGCAATCGGCGCAAGCACTTTGACCAGCCCGGAGACTTCCGAGAACGGCCCTCGATCCTCGAGATGGAAAACCTGGACGACCGGAATACCAGTAGCCTTCGCGCCATCAATCAGTGCTTGTTGGCGCTCGGTAAAGGCCGCAACACCGGCGTCACGCCAATAGGGACGGTGGCGAAATGACTCCTGCACATCGATGACGATTAGAGCGGTATCAGGGGCGGACATGGCGAGACTCCATTGGTAAGGGTGACGAGACGAGGCTACTCTACGTTCCGCACCACGAAACGCATGCGATGGACTTTGATCGGACATATCGCGCCATTGTAGTCGGTATCGGATCATAGCTGATCGATGGCCGAGTGTGTGCGACGCAGCAGCCGCCGACGACACTTTGATGTGTCTGCATCCGCGCGAGACCTGCGCCAACGCCAACGAGAGGCACGCGCGCGTAGAATCGACAGCTCAGCTCGGGCTGATCTGATCATGATTGTGGCCTTGACCTGCTTTGATCGATGCTGCGGGCGATCCGCCGGAGACGAAACGATGAGCACCACCACCATAACCACTGCAAGCCAACACTATTTGGCCAAGACCCACGACGTGGTCAACGTCTCGCGCGAACTCGCCGACTACAATATCTATTCGGAGGACACAGCCCTGGTTGACGCCGTGCGACGTGAGGGCGCGGTTTGGGCTCACACCGACCTCACGCGCTTCGGCGCGTTCGTTGGACGCGCTGAATACCTCGAGCTGGGCGGCCTTGCAAACAAATTCGGCCCCGAACTCGACACGCACGACCGCTTCGGCCACCGAGTGGATCTCGTCCGATTCCATCCGGCATACCACACGCTGATGAGGACCGCGATCGAGCAGGGCCTGCACTGCTCGCCATGGACTGAGCCGAAACCGGGCGCACACGTGGCGCGCGCTGCACGCATTTACCTGCACACACAGGTTGAGGCGGGGCACGGCTGCCCGATCACGATGACCTTCGCGTCCGTGCCGACGCTGCGGACCACTCCTGCCATTGCAAGGATCTGGGAACCCAAGGTCACGGCTCGCATCTACGACCCGCGCAACATACCGGACCCCGGCAAGCAGGGCCTGACCATCGGCATGGCGATGACCGAGAAACAGGGTGGGTCGGACGTGCGCTCCAACAGCACGCGTGCCATTCCGATTGGCGCTGCGGGGCCGGGAGAGATGTACGAGTTGGTCGGCCACAAGTATTTTGTCTCGGCGCCGATGTGCGACGCTTTCCTCGTGCTCGCGCAGGATGCGGGAGGGCTGTCATGCTTCCTGCTTCCCCGCTGGCGGCCGGACGGCACCAAGAACCCGCTGGAGATATTGCGCCTCAAGCGGAAAATGGGAAACGTTTCGAACGCGTCGAGTGAGACCGAACTGCGCGGCGCGCTGGCCTGGATGGTGGGCGAGCCCGGCCAGGGCGTGCGCACCATCATCGAAATGGTCGCAATGACGCGATTCGATTGCATGATCGGCTCTGCGGCAGGCCAGCGAGCGGCGGCGTCCCAGGCCTTGCACCACTGCGCGCTCCGGTCGGCCTTCGGCACGGTGCTCAACCGCCAACCCTTGATGCAGAACGTGCTCGCGGATCTGGTACTCGAGAACGAGGGTTCTCTGGCGCTCACGATGCGTATCGCCCGTGCGCTCGACCGGCG
>Ga0187847_10003824_pt1 | contig 11305 bp, 9 predicted proteins | sample June2016WEW_4_10_FD_132458 | JGI IMG/M metagenome (GOLD analysis project Ga0187847, IMG submission 132458) | Peatland microbial communities from SPRUCE experiment site at the Marcell Experimental Forest, Minnesota, USA - June2016WEW_4_10 | ecosystem: Environmental > Terrestrial > Soil > Wetlands...
CGATGACGCCGGGGTTGCGGGCATCGTCTTCCTTGATCTTGAAGACGATCTTCATCAGGTCGGAGCCGATGTCGGCGATCTTGGTGAAGATGCCGCCGGCAATACGCAGGGCCGCGGCGCCCAGCGATTCGCCAATGGCGAAGCCGATGAAGCATGGGCCGGCAAAGTCGCGGGGGATGAACAGAAGAATGAAGAGCATGATGAGCAGCTCGACCGAGATCAGCATCATGCCGACGCTCATGCCGGCCTTCAGCGGAATCGCAAAACATGGATACGGCTTGCCGCGCAATCCCGCGTGCGCCGTGCGCGAGTTGGCGAAGGTGTTGACGCGAATTCCGAACCACGCCACCCCGTAGCTGCCCGCGATGCCAACCAGCGAAAACAACAGAATGATCCCCAAGGTAAGCCAAATTGGCTTTCCGGGAACCGGCGCCAGCCACCCGAAGTACAGCGAGATGATGATCGCGATGAAAGCCCAGAGCAGAACAATGAACTTGCCTTGCGTGACCAGATACGTTTTGCAGGTCTCATAGATGAGTTCTGAGATTTCGCGCATCGAGCGATGAACGGGCAGGTTCTTCAACTGCACAAAGATCGTCAGGCCGAACAACAGACCGCCGACGCAGAAGAGCAATCCGATCATCAGAAGGGATCTTCCGTCCATGCCGAGAAACTTCACGCTCGACAAATCCGGCAGTACAAGGTTGGCTTCGCCTCCGCCGGCGGATTCCTGCGCGCTGGCGAGTGCGGGAAGCAGCAGACCCAGGCCGAGGACGGCCGCCACGGTTTTGTACTGGCGCTTGAAAAATGCTTCGGCGCCTTCCTTGATGGCTACGGCGATCTTTTGCATCTCCGGAGTCCCCTGGTCAGAGCCGATAACCCGGTGCGCAAAGAAAAAGGCTAGAACGAGCGATAGACCACTCACGCCTAGAAAGAATTCCACACAATTTGTTACAGTCACAAGTCCTCCAACGAAAAGTTTTGATGGTTTGCCACGAACGGCGCCGGAGATCGCCTCGGCAATTCTCCGGCGCAAAGGTCATCCGAAGGCTACCATCCGCGTTCGGCGCTGTCGAGTGACTGCAATCACACCGGTCTCCGGGCGATTCCGGGATCGGGAGACCCAGACTCAAAAGGGAAGCTCCGCAGGGCCTTGATTCGGCTACTCGACGTCAACCTGGAACTTGTCGCCGGGGAGGGGAACTTGCAGGTCCTGCTCGTTAATGTCGCGCACCTGGCCGCCGGGAAGCGGGTGCAGCTTGAAGAGCACCAGGACGTTACGGTTCGGATCGTCGAAGGCGCGGAAGCTGGCCACCTGCTCGAGCGAAAAGCGAGTGTGGATGTCTTGCAGAGTGCCGGAGTCGATGTCGTTCCAGGAGGCGAACCAGCCGGGCTGATAGCGGGCCAGGCGCGATGGCAGGTCCAACATTCCGTAGTCGTCGCACAGGGCAGGCAGGTGGGTGATCAGGCTGATCTCGTCGCCGCTGCTCGAAACCAGAAGCCTGTTGCCGTTGGGGTGGGTATCGATATATTGGGTGAGCCGCCGGGCCGCCTCGACAAAGGTGTACTCCGGATGGGCGGCGTAGTTCAGGGTCTGGAGACCGTTGAAGGCCGCAGCCAGGGCGGCGGCCAAGAGGACAAACCAGCCAAGGTGCCCCGGCCGGAATCCGTTCTCCGATCCGGTTTGGCCCAGCAGCGACCCGGCCCCCCGCGCCACCACGAAAAAGCTGAAAAAGGCCACCACGGCAAAGTAGCGCGGCTGCTGATGGTTCTGGTAGGTCATGAAGAGGATATAGCCGGCGACGGCCAGCACGGAGGCGCCGAAGACAGGGTCCGCGAGGAGGCCGCGCGCCCATTGGTTCCACCCCCCGAACGAAGACCGGACCCCGGAGTTGCCCTGCGCCAGCGCTAGGCTCGGCGCGCATTTGGCCAGAATCACGACCAAGATCGCGGCCAGAACTACTCCGGCCAGCGGAATCAAAATGTGGTCCACCGGCAATGCGGCCTCAATCATCTGCCAAAGGCTGAGCAGCGGCCAGTAGAAGACGGGCGGCTTGGGGTACTTGTTGATGGCGAAAAAGTACCTGGCCTCGTCGAGCATGCCCGTGTGGATCAGCAGCGCCATCCACAGCCCGCCGGCGGCGGCCACCGTGCCGGATGCGGCCAATGCGCAGCGCGCGGCCAGCCGGCGGTTGTGCCAGAGCGGCCGCAGCATCGCCCAGCCCAGCGCCGGCAACAAAAAGACGGCGGTGGTCTTCGTCAGCCCCATCAACATAAAGAGCAGGCCAATGGCCACGGAAGCCGCCACCGGCCGGCGCATGCGGGGCAGGCGGACGGCGAGATTCATCGCTGCCAGAGTGGACGCGGTCAGCATCGGCTCCAGAATGGCCAGGCGGCTGAAGCAGTAAAGAAAGGGGCTGGTGACGATCAACGTCAGGGCCAGCAGCGCCATCCAGCGCGCCCCGCTCACCCTGAGCAGCAGGTAGCTCAACCCCAGATTGCAGAAGAAGAAGGCGACGGCCAGCCCGCGTGCGGCCTCAATCGAAACGCCGGTGAAGAAATACAGCACCCACTCGGCAAACGGCCATGCCGGAACCGCCGCGGCGGTATTGAGATCCCCGGCCAGATACCAGTTGCCCAAGAGGTGGGCGCGCATCCCGGCGCTGCCGTACCACCCTTCATCGGTGTACTTGGCCCAATCGAAGAACCAGCGCGTGTGGTTGGGAAAGTCGGCACTGAGATGGAGGGCGTGCAGCAGGGCAAAGCCGCCGATCGAGATCAGCCAGAGGGCGTAAAGCCAGCGTTTTTGCGAGATCGTCAAACTTGTTTCTCCGCGAGACAGGCATACCCTGAGCCTGACCTCGACGAGGCGGCCGCAGGCAATTTCCCCTTAGCCGTCGAGCGTTGGTGGAACAGGAATGGAAAAAACGCATCGAAGGGGATGTCCCGAGTATAACGTGGCCGAAGCCGGGCCAGCCCGGTCCCGGCCTGTCAAACAAATTCAACAGGTTGGGAGTAAGATGAGTTTCAAGGAGGGAGCCATGGCAGCCGCGACAACTTTTGTAACTATAGAGGAATACCTGAACAGCTCCTTCGAGCCCGACGCCGAGTACGTCGATGGCCAGATCGAGGAGCGCGCCGTGGGAGAAAACGATCATTCTGCGTGGCAGGGTGCAATCTATTCCTGGTTTCAACAGCAGGCACAGGCCGGTCAGATTCGCGTGCGCCCGGAACTGCGCGTGCAGGTTGCGCCCGATTGCTTTCTTGTCCCCGATGTGACGCTTCTGGACCGCAACCTGCCCATCGAGCAGATTGTCACCCATCCGCCCGTCGCCGTCTTCGAGATTCTCTCGCCCGCCGATACCCTCAAGCGCACGATGACCAAGTGCGGAAAGTATGAGCAAATGGGCATCCGCACTATCCTGGTCATCGACCCCGACGGTCCGAAGTACCGGTATGTGAGCGGGAGGCTTGAGCCGCTGGAAGCGCGCGCCTTCGACATTCCCGGATGCCTTTGCCGCTTTGACCTGGACGAGATCGAGAAACTGCTGGATTAAAGCAGCCCGCCACGGCCGGCGAGGCGGCGCGAAAGGAGCCAGGAAGCGAGCGATGCGCCCAGAGCGAGCGCAACCCAGCCGGCCGACTCGACAGGAAGCACGGCGGCCGCGGAGAGATGCGGCGGGACCAGCGCAAGCCAGCTCGGGGCGGCGATGCCGGGCTGAGCGACGCCGGAACGAATCAGATCGACCGCACCCCAAGCGACGACGCCGGCAACCGCGAGAATGCCTGGCACAGCCCGCTTCCACGGAAACGGGATCGGCGCAGGCCGCGCGGCCTCCTCCTGAACCCGCTCCATCACCGAGGCCAGAAAGCCTGAAGACGGAATCAGTTCCTCTTCCGTCGCCAGAACGTGCTCAAGCTCCGACTCGACGCTCGCGCTACGGCTCAATGCGGCGCGGTCCTCTTCGCCGCGGATTGCTTTGGCTCTATTCACTGTGCGGCCTCCTTTCCTGTCACCAGCGCGGAAGATTCGATTGCGGCGCGCTCTTCATTGAGATGCGGGAAGCGCTGCCGCAGCAGAGCGCGCGCTCTGGAGAGCCGGGCCTTCAGCGTTCCCTCGGGCAGGCCCAGGCTGCGGGCGGCCGCCGCCAGGTCCATCTCATGAAAATAAAACAAGATCACCGGTTCGCGATAGCGCGGCGGCAGAGCCAGCACAGCGCGGCGGACTACTTCGCAGCGTTCTCGCCTTTCGGCTTCGTTGTGCTGAGAGGCGGGGCGGGAGGGTTCGGGCGCGGCGTCGAGCGGAAGCGTCTCGGTGGGGAAGCGCTTCAACTCGGAGCGATAGACGTTGGCTGCCAGCGCAAACAGCCAAGACGAAAAGCTGGATTCACGCCGCCAATGGGCCAACCCCCGCCACGCGCGGACGAACGCATCCTGGGCCATCTGCTCGGCGCGCCCGCGATCACGGCAGTAGCGCCAGGCCATGTTGACGAGCGGCGCTTGCCAGCGGCGAACGATTTCCTCGAACGCAGTAACGTCGCCGGCCAGCACACGCTCGACTGCGGCCAGATCGGCATCGGCGCTGGTTGGGGCCTTCATTCCGGAGGTCGCTCCTCTGCAATCGGTAGGACTGCTGCTGTTCCGCACTGGTTGCATTTTCTCGCAGACGGCCCGATTTTGAGATTATGCAACCGGATGCGCCGGCAGCCTGTCCTACCAAGCGCATGGGGAGAAACCCCGGCGAGGAGGATGAGATGGGTTCTGGAGAGTTTTTTTTGTTTCCGATAGCAGTGATTGCGGTGGTCTTCACCTTTACCGCCGTTGTCGTTTGGATCGACAGCCGGCGCAAGGAGCGCGATGCGTTTTACAAGTCGGAGACCCTGCGCCGGATCACCGAAACAGCGGGCGAGGGCGCCAAAGCGGCTATAGAGCTGCTGCGCGAGGATGAGCGGATCAAGCAGACCAAGCAACGGGAAGGCTTGAAGATCGGCGGCTTGATCTGCGTCGCCACAGGCATTGGGCTGACGGCTCTGTTGGTGACACTTGTGGGAACACAACATGGTTCGCCCTATCTGGTCGGCCTGATTCCTGCTCTGGTCGGCGTGGCGATGCTGGTGTACGTCTACCTTCTGGCGCCGCCGGTGCAGTAGAGGGTCGAAAAGTTGAATCGGAAGCTGGCTTGGGGCAACCGGACTTGCAGACAACTCCGCATCTCAGGCAAACCCTCGCAGCAAAATGCCCAGGGCTGCTCCGCCGAGAATCAGCCATGTGGCGTTGATCTTGAACCGCAACAGCAGCGCGACGCTCGCCAATCCGATCGCCCAGGTCCAGCCGTCCACTAGCGTGGCGCAGCCCAGCGTGATCGCCACGGCCGCCATGAGGGCCATGGCGGCGGCATTGACGCCGTCGAGAAAGGCCGCGGCCAGCTTCGATTTGCGGATGCGCGCGGCCAGCGCGCCCACCAGGCCCGCCATGAGAAAGGACGGCAGGAAGATGGCCACGGTGGCCACGACGGCTCCGGCCCAGCCGCGCAGCAGGTAGCCAAGAAAAGTGGCCGTGGCAAAGACCGGCCCGGGCGTGATCTGGCCGGCGGTGATCGAGTCGAGCAACTGCGGCCCGGTGATCCAGTGCAGCCGGTCCACGAGATCGGCCTTGAGAAAGGCCACCAACACGTAACCGGAACCGAAGACGGTCACTCCCAGCTTGAGAAAGACGAAGAAGAGGGGCGTCAATCCAGAGGCGCCAACCGCGCCCGCCACGCCGCTGGCCGACGCGGCGGGAAGACCGGCCAGGCCCATCGCCGAGCCACGCCGGGAGCCCGGCCACGCCGCCAGCAAGGCCAGGCCTCCGGCGGCGAACAGCACGGCTATCGGCGGCGCGCCAGCGAGAACCGCGGCAAAGCACGCCGCCCCGGCCAGAGCCAACTGCCAGCGGCGAAAGGCCATGCGGCCCAGATTCCAGACGGCCTGAACGATGATGGCCACCATCACCGGCTTGGCTCCATAAAGCAATCCCTGGGCCTGTGAAAGGCTGCCAAAGCGCACATAGGCCCAGGCCAGAGCGAGCGTCGCCAGCGAGGCGGGCAGGATGAAGCAGGCGCCCGCGACGGCGAGGCCCATCCAGCCGCCGCGGCTGTAGCCGAGGGCCATGGCCACCTGAGTGGAGCTGGGGCCGGGCAGCAAGTTGCACGCGCCAACGAGATCGAGGAATTGGGCCTGGCTCATCCAACGCCGCCGCTCCACGGCCTCGCGCTCCATCAGGACGATGTGCGCAGCCGGGCCTCCGAAGGCGGTCAGGCCCAGGCGCGCGAAGAGCCGGAAGATCTCGCTTAGGGAAGACTTGGCGGCGGGGACCATGCTTTTGACCTTCCTCTTCGATTCAGGTGTACCGGGACATGGCGGGGCCGCTCTCTTGATGAGACAGCGCGCTGAATGACGCGAGGCCAGGAAGTCCGCAAGTCTACTTTCCGGCCTGATACCAGCGTCTTTTGCGGCCCACCCTGACGCCGGAGTCGATCAGCACCGCCGTCAGGCCGAAGAGCATACTGAGGTCGGTGCGCGCCTCATGGAAGAAGCTCAGCCAGCCGTAATGGTTGAGTTTAGCCAGCGCGAACGGGCCCAGATGTCGGCCTAGCAAGACGGGCAGCTTGGTGGTGACCAGTGCTGTGACGATGACCGCCAAGAGCGCCAGCGCGGCATCGCCGGCATAGAAGTTCACCAGGACAGCCACCCCGCAGAGGATCTCGATGCCGCCCACCAGCGGCGCCAACTGATGAGGAAAGGGCAGGCCGATGGCGGCAAAGCGCGCTCCGCCCAGCTCCTCGGGCCGGATGAACTTGAGGGATCCTTCCAGCAGAAACACAAGACCCACAATCGCACGGATCAGGATCATGGGGAGTCGTTGGCGCACCGCAGTCTCCATTCGCTGGTTCTTCCGGCAACGCCCGATCGACTTGTGGAAAGCTGCCGGATTGCAAGCCACACATGGAAAAGCATACCGCAGAGGCAAAACACGCGGACAAAAAAGAAAGAACATTGCAAGCGCAGTTCCAGAGGCCGATGCTTCTCAGGCGAATCGGCCCGGCGGCGCTCCTATGGGCTGTCGAGCAGCCCTTCAACGGCGGCCGACAGGGACTTGGGGTCGGTCGAGGGTCCATAGCGGGCTGCGACGCTCCCTTGCCGGTCTACCAAAAACTTCGTAAAGTTCCACTGGATGCGCCCCCCGCCGAAGACGCCGAAGATGCCCGGTTTGGCCCTTTTCAGGAATTTGTAGAGGGGATGGGCGCCCGGACCGTTGACCTCGATCTTGGCAAAGAGCGGGAAGGTGACGCCATAGTGGGATTCGCAGAAGGCGCCGATTTCCGCCTCGGAGCCCGGTTCCTGGGCGCCGAATTGATTGCAAGGGAAGCCCAGAACGGCCAGCCCGCGATCCTTGTACATGCGGTAAAGCTGCTCCAGGCCGGCGTATTGCGGGGTAAAGCCGCATTTGCTGGCGGTGTTGACGATCAGCAGAACCTGGCCCCGAAACTCGCCCAGGCTGACCTCGCGCCCGCCGGAACCGCCATTCAGCGGCTGGGCCGAAAACCGATAAACCGTCTCGATCGCCTCCGCCATAGCCCGGAAAGCCCCCGCACAGAGAGGATGTCCTATGCGCCCGTTCCGCGTCAAAATGAGTTGGCGTGCCGGCCGGCGGAAAACGCCCCAACCCGCCTGCGTCCGTTAGACTGTGGGTTGGGTTCCTTTGCGAACCAGCGGCAGGGCATCTGCTCTGGGATGGCAATTGGGCCGCCCGAGTCCGAAGGCGGCAAGCGCGGCAGGGAAATTTTGGGAAAGACGCGCGATAGCCCGTCCAGCGGTTTGGGCGGGATGGCCGCGGTCCAATATAATGAATCTTTCCTTGATGCAGAGTCAGATTTTCAGCAGTGAGGGTGTCGATATTCTTGCCGTGAAGCCGAACCTGAAGGCGAACTATGGACCGCACCAGTACTTATGCTCCGCGCAGGGCTTCCGCCCAGTGGAGATGAAGCGCAATCCCATCGCCCGCGCCCTGCCGGCCGCCAACCTTCTGGCGCGGACAGTCCTCTTGCTCGCGTTGATATTCGCAGCGGGCGCGGCCCTGGCGCAGCAGGCGCAGACCATCGATTCGATACGGGTCATCGGCAACCGGCGCATCCCCAAGGAGACCATCCTGGCGCGTCTCTTTACCCACGCCGGCGACACCTACGACCCGGTCTCGATCGAGCGCGACTTCAACTCGCTGTGGAACACGAGTTACTTCGACGATGTGCGCATCGAGCGCGAGGACTCGGAGAAGGGCATTATCCTGAACATCTTTGTCCGGGAGAGGCCAACGATCCGCGAGATCAACTACAAGGGGCTGAACGCGGTCTCGCAGTCGGATGTGCTGGACCGGTTCAAGAAGGAGAAGGTTGGCCTGTCGGTGGAGAGCCAGTACGACCCGACCAAGATCAAGCGGGCCGAGACGGTGCTCAAGGACATTCTCTCCGAACACGGCCACCAGTTTGCCACAATCAAGACGGAGGTCAAGACAATTCCTCCGGCTTCGGTGCAGGTCAACTTCAACATCAAAGAAGGCCCCACCGTGATGGTGGGCCAGATCAAATTCACCGGCAACCAGCACATCGGCAGCCTGGAGCTGCGCCGCTCGATGAAGAACCTGAAGCCCATCGGGATTCCGTATTCGATATTCTTTGAAGACATCTTCCCGCAGACCTTCGACGCCTCGAAGCTGGAGGAGGATACGGAGCGGGTGCGCCAGGCCTTCCGCGATAAAGGCTATTACAACGCCGCGATCGAAGAGCCCAAAACGAATATCCGCGACCAGGGCGGGCTGAATTGGTTCACCTTCCGGCCGAACAAGGGCAAGCGCATCGACATTCTGATGCCCATCGAAGAGGGTCCGCGCTATCGGTTGGGCGCGATCACCTTCACCGGCAACAAGGCGGTAACCAGCGCAAAGGCGCTGCGCGCCATCTTCGCGGTCAAAGACGGAGACTGGTTCAACGCCACGCTGATCGGCAAAGGCCTCGAGAACCTGAAGAAGGCTTACGGCCAGATGGGCTACATCAACTTCGGCGCCATCCCCAAGCCCAGCTTCGACGACGACAAGAAGACCGTATCGCTGGCCATCGACATCGACGAGGGCAAGCCTTTTTACGTCTCGCGCATCGAGTTCCAGGGCAACACCATCACCCGCGACAAGGTCATTCGCCGCGAGCTGATGCTGGAGGAAGGCCAGGTCTACAATTCGCAATTGTGGGAGTACAGCCTGCTGCGGTTGAACCAGCTCGAGTACTTTGACCCGCTCAAGGTCGATCAGGACTCGGAAGCCCACCAGGATGCCGAGGCCGGCACCGTGGATCTGCTGTTGAAGGTCAAGGAGAAGGGCAAAAACTCAATCGGCCTGAACGGCGGACTGAGCGGCCTGTCGGGCGCGTTCCTGGGCGTGAACTACCAGACCAACAACTTCCTCGGCCTGGGTGAAACTCTCAGCCTGCAAGGCAACCTGGGCAGCGTCAGCCGCACTTTCATGTTCGGTTTCTCGCAGCCTTACATCCATAACCGCCCGCTCAACGTGGGCTTTCAGGTCTTCAACAACAAGCAGGACTACAACGCGGCCAAGAGCCAATCGGTCACCGGCCTGTCGCAGAACCTGACCTCGGCCCAGCAATCGCTGCAGCAGAACTACAACCAGGCCTCCAAGGGGATGAACTTCTCGGTCAACTATCCGCTCAAGCGGCACGCTTTCCAGCGGCTCGGTTTCACCTATGCGTGGAACAAGTCGTCGATTACCGCGTTCAGCACCGCCTCGCAGACCTTCTTTCAGACCATCAGCTTCCGGTCGGGCATCCAGGGGTCCAATGCGCTGCAAGGAATCGTCACCAGCATGGCCTCGTTCAGCTACAGCTACAACACCATCAACAACCCGATGCGCCCGCGCAGCGGCAAGGAATACTCAGCGGTCTTCCAGACCGCCGGCATCTGGGGCAACGTGCGCTATTTTTCGCCGCAAGTGGCTTACAAGCAGTTCATGTCGATGCACTACCTGAAGCCGACGGCCACCGGGCGCAACGTGCTGGGCATCCGGGCGCAGTTGGGTTACGTGCAAGGCTTCGGCGGCGACGTGGCCCCGCCCAACAGCCGGCTCTACTCCGGCGGCGAGGGCGACTTGAGGGGCTTCGACGTTCGCGGAGCAACACCGTTCGGTTATGTTCCCACTCGCGCCTCCGTGCAGTTGACCAATCCGGACGGAAGCTGCGTTCCACGCGACCCGGCGAATCCGCAGTTGAACCAGTGCATTCAGATACCGTTGCCGGTTTACGGCATCGCGTCGATCGGCGGCGACACCAATCTCACGACCAACGCGGAGTACCGCATTCCCATCGCCGGCCCCGTCACCTTCTCGCTCTTCGACGACTTCGGCATCGACGCCGCCCTCAACAAGGGGCAGTTGAAGCAGAGCCCCGAAGGATTCGCCACGCTCACTTCGCAGCTCTTTGGCTGCCCGGCCTTTAATAACGGCGCCTGCGGGGGAGGCACTCCCGGTTCGGAGGTAGGCCCCCTGGGGACGGGCTTCCAGAGGGACATCCGGCCGATCTCCGGCACCAACTTCGTGCCGCGCATGTCCACCGGCGCCGAGATTTCGGTCATCATGCCGGTCATCAACGCCCCCTTCCGGCTCTACTATGCCTACAACCCTCTGCGGCTCTACGAGAGGCCCTACTGCAACACAGTGGTCCTGGGAACCAACGTGACAAGCTGCACTGCGCAATTGATTACCCGCGATCTCTTCCCGCCTGGCGGCGCGGGCGACTACACCTGGCAGGAGGCGATCCAGGCCTACGGCGCGCGCGATCTCTTCCGCGAACCCCGCAAGACCTTCCGCCTGACCGTGTCGACCACTTTCTAATCGCTGCCGCGGCCTGTCGCACGGTGGCGGCAGACCCCACAGAAATTCCGAAGGAGCTTTCTACCCGAATGAAACGACCAATCGCACTCTTTCTCACGCTGACCTCGGGCTTTGTCCTGAGCGCAGCTGCCCAAACCCCGGCCGCGCCCGCCCCGGCCGGCCCGCTCAAGATCGCCGTCATCGCATTCCAGGCGGCAGTTGGCCAAACCAACGAGTTCCAGCGCGACTACGCCGACCTGCAGAAGAAGTTCGATCCCAAGCGCCAACAGATCAAGGCCCTCGAGGACGAGATCGATAGCCTGACCAAGCAGTTGCAGGCGCAGGGCGCGAGTCTGAACGACGCCGAGCGGGCCAGTCGCGCCAAGATCATCGAAGA
>Ga0187847_10003825_pt1 | contig 11304 bp, 14 predicted proteins | sample June2016WEW_4_10_FD_132458 | JGI IMG/M metagenome (GOLD analysis project Ga0187847, IMG submission 132458) | Peatland microbial communities from SPRUCE experiment site at the Marcell Experimental Forest, Minnesota, USA - June2016WEW_4_10 | ecosystem: Environmental > Terrestrial > Soil >...
CGTTTCGGCGTTGTTGATGACAGTCGGGCCGCCCCACAATCCGACCACAGCAGGAAACGGAGGTTTAATGCGGGGAATGCCGCGCTTGCCTTCCAGCGATTCCATCAACGCGGACTCTTCGCCAACTTCGTAAGCGCCGGCGCCGCCGTGCCAATAGATGTCGAGATCCTTGCCACTTCCGAAGATGTTTTTCCCGGCGAAACCCCTGGCGTACACGTCGGCAATGGCCTTCTGCATGATCTCTGACAGGTAGCGATATTCGCCGCGGACGTAAATGTATCCTTTTTGCGCGCCGACTGCGAGCGCGGCGATCATGGTGCCTTCGATGACAGCGTGAGGGTCGTGTTCAAAAATCAGGCGGTCTTTGCAGGTGCCGGGTTCGCTTTCATCCCCGTTGCACAAAATGTATTTCGGCTTGCTTGCCTGTTTGGGAACGAATGACCACTTCAGGCCTGTGCTGAATCCAGCGCCGCCCCGGCCACGCAGACCGGAGTTCTTGACTTCATTGATGATGGCGTCGGGCTCCATGGCCAGCGCTTTGCGCACTGCTTTGTAGCCGTCGAGTTCGAGATAGCGGTCGATGTTCGTCGCGCCCATGCCGAAGCGCTTGGAGACGACTTTTATCTCATCAGGATGGGAGACCAGATCCGCCATAAGCTTATTGCGCTGTTTTCTTTCTGTAGCTTTCGAGGACGGCATCCATTTTTCGTTCGTCCAAATTTTCGTGAAAGTCGTAGTTCACCTGGATTGCCGGCGCCCAGCTGCATGCGCCAATACATTCGACTTCTTCAAGAGAAAATAAGCCGTCAGGCGTGGTGCCTTTGTGACCGATTTTCAAGCGATCTTTGCAGTGTTCCAACAACTCTTCGCCGCCGCGTAGCATGCAGGCGATGTTGGTGCAGACCTGTACGTTATATTTGCCGCGCGGCTTGGTGACCAGCATGGAGTAATAGCTGGCGACGTTAGTCACTTCGAGCGGAGTGAGTTCCAACCGCTGAGCAATATCTACAATAACTTCTTCGGAGAGATATCCGACTTCGTCTTGAGCATAGAGCAGCGTCGGGACGAGCACAGATCGCTTCGTCGGATAATGCGTGAGCATTTCCGCGAACCGTTTTTCGAATTCAGTCGAAAACCTCATCGGTCGATCTCTCCAAGCACGATGTCGATAGATCCAATGGCGGCGACCACGTCCGCGAGCAGCCGGCCTTCACAAAGCTTGGGCAATGTTTGCAAGTTCGCCAGACACGCCGAACGCATATGGACGCGATATGGTTTCGCGGAGCCATCACTCACGATGTAATAACCCATTTCCCCGCGCGGCGATTCGACCGCCTGGTAAACTTCACCCTCGGGCACTGTAAAACCCTCTGTCACAATTTTGAAATGGTAGATGAGCGCTTCCATTTGCGTCTTCATCTTTTCGCGATCAGGAAGCACTACTTTGGGTGCGTCGGCTTTGATCGGGCCTTTCGGCATACCGTCCAGCGCTTGTTTGACAATGCCAATGGATTCGCGCAGTTCCGCTACGCGGCACATATAACGGGCGAATACGTCGCCTTCAGTCGCGGTGGGCACTTTGAATTTGAAATTCTCGTAGCCGGTGTAGGGATTATCGCGGCGCAAATCAATGTCCACGCCGCTGCCGCGAAGCGTGGGTCCACTTGCGCCCAAAGCTAGCGCATCTTCCGCCGTGAGTTTAGCCACGCCCTTCGTGCGCATTACCCAAATCGGATTTCCTGTGAGCAGATTTTCGTATTCATCGACTTTCGAGGGGAATATGTCGGCGAACTTGCGCACACGGTCGAAGAAATCAAGCGGTGGTTCGAGAGCGACACCACCGATGCGGAAATATGAAGTCATCATGCGCTGTCCGCTGATGGCCTCGAACAACCGCAAGATTTCTTCACGCTCGCGGAAGCAATAGAGAAACACCGTCATTGCGCCAATGTCCATGGCGTGCGTGCCCAACCAGACCAGATGCGAATTGATACGGGTGAGTTCGTTCATCATGACGCGTAGCCATTGCGCCTTCGGCGGGATCTCAAGCCCTAACAACTTCTCCACGGCCAACGCGTAGCAAAGGTTATTGGTCAGCGGGCAGAGATAATCGATGCGGTCCGTAAGCGGAACAACCTGGTGATAAAACTTGGCTTCGCACGTCTTCTCAATGCCCGTATGGAGATACCCAATGTCGGGCATAATGCGCACAATGTTTTCGCCATCAATTTCGAGAATCACGCGCAACACGCCGTGTGTGGACGGATGTTGCGGGCCCATGTTCAGGATCATTGTTTTGTCCTGAGCGAACTCAATGTCAGGCAAGGCTGTCAGGTGACCCATCAGCGATAGCCCTCCACCGGATAATCTTTGCGCAAAGGATGGCCTTCCCAATCCTCGGGCATCAGGAGGCGTCGCAGATAAGGGTGGCCGGTGAAACGTACGCCGAAGAGGTCATATACTTCGCGCTCACCGTAATTGGCACCGGGCCAAATCGAAGTTATCGACTCGATCGCCGGACTGTCGCCGGAAAGGCGAACTTTTAGGCGCACACGCTCTTTTTTTGCAATCGAAAATAGATGGTAAATCACTTCAAAGCGCGGCTCTTCGGGTAGCCAGTCAACGCAAGTGACATCCGACAAGTAGCTGAAGTCGCAGGTTGGGTCGTTCTTGAGCAGCATGCAGGCTTCACGCAGGTAGGCGCGGCCCGCATAAATCGTCATTTCCTCGCGATCAAACTTCGCGCCTTCCACCGAAGCCGGGTTCCAGCCGAGCAGGCAGGCCAGAGCGGGGTGAGACTTCAGTTGCTCCAAGTCGGTGATGGCGGGTGCGAGGGCCACTAGACTTCACCTCGCTTGGCGGATGGAGCCGCCCAGTCGAGAGCGCCCTTTTTCCAGATATAGAAGAATCCAACGAGGAAAATCGCGATATACACGAACATTTCCCAGAATCCGAACATCTTCAGCTTGCGAAGAATGACGGCCCAGGGATAAAGAAAGACTGCTTCCACGTCGAAGAGGATGAATAGCATCCCCACTAGATAGAACTTGACGGAAAACCGGCCCTGGGTGTCTCCGATAGGAGTCATGCCGCACTCATAAGGAGAGAGTTTGGCGCGGGAGGGTCGCCGGTAGCCGATAATCCAGGAAAGCGTGACCACGGCGCAGGCAAAGCCGACGGCTACCATAAAATGAATCAAAAGAGGCAGGTATCGGACGAAATAATTATCAGGCATGGGCGCTGGTCTATATAATTCGGCGACAGAGTTTAGGAAACACTCTAGACTAGAGTTGGTCGCAGTGAGTGTCAAGCGTAGCCGTCACATTTATGATGAACTTTTAACCAGAATTTTATTTTCTGGTCAACCATTGAGTGGAACGCATGATTTTTGGTTTTAACACCGACATAAAACACGGGGATACGGTCTATCACGTCCAGAGCGAAGCTCGCGAAAATGAGCTCTTGCTGCAGACGCAGGTGTTTGTGCGCGGGCGTTGCGTCGGGAAGCGTGCAACCTCCTATGCCGAACAAGCGGGCGGCACCGGATTCACTGACCAGAACAAAGAGCAGATCCTACGTGAGCAGCATCGCATGGTGCTCGATGCCATCCGCGACAACCGGATGGAAGATGCGCTCGATAAACGAGACGCCCCCGAAACCCTCGCTGCCATTAAAGAGCTAGACGTTCAATGGCTGAATGCGGATTCGGTGCATGCGAATCAAACGCTGCTGATGCAGCTTCGCGTGACCGATGGCGGCGTGCCGACGCCGAATGCTCGCCTTACTGTCCGTTTCGCCCGAGCGGATGGCGCCCCGTTTTACACGCAGGTCGTGACCGACGCCGCGGGCGACGTTGAAATGAAGATTGATGCCGAGGAGTCCTCATTGCCAGATTCTTCCATTCTGGTCCAAGCTAATGTCGCCGGCCGAACCGCGACGCGGAAGTTCCAACTCAAGAAAGTGGAAGCCTAGCGGGCAACCAACTTCAACATTCAACGGGTTTATGCGACTTCAAATTAACGGGGACGACCGGGAGTTTGGATCTCCGCTTACGTTGGGTTCTCTCATCGAACAACTCGGCATGAAGGCTGATCGCGTTGCGGTCGAACTGAATCGCGAAATTGCCTCGCGCGATCAGTGGGCAACCGTTCATCTCAAAGACGGCGACCGCCTGGAGATTGTCCACTTTGTCGGTGGCGGCCACTGACGGCCCGCCCGGAACTCTTCTAGTCACTGCTTTTGCACCGAATCTCTTGTTGACAGCGCACAGATTGAGCCTAAAATGTTTCAAACATTGGCAGTTAGGAATGTTTTAAACATTTTTGCTCTCAAATGCCACAGAGTTTTACATCCCGCGACGTGATTCAGCTCACCGGTATCACGCCGCGCCAGTTGCAGTGGTGGGATGAGCGCGGCATTGTGGTGCCGCAACGGCAAGGGCACCGTCGCATTTATTCACTCGAAGATTTAACTGAAGCAGCCGTCATCTGTGAACTGCGACGCCGGGGCTTCACCTTGCAAAGCGTTCGTAAAGTCATGGGGTTTCTACTGCGGGAGTTCGGCAAGCGGTTGGCCCAGACGGTCGGCGGAGCTTGCGACTATCACCTGCTTACGGATGGAAACTCGCTTTATCTCGAGACCTCACCGCAACAGATTGTTGACATTTTGAAAAACTCAGCGCAGCCGATGTTCACCATTTGCCTGAGTGACACGGTGCGGCGCGTACGTGCCGAAATTCGCCGCGAAAAAAAAGCTAATGCAACGGAAAGCCTTCGTAGGCAGGGAAGAGCCAGAAAAGCGTCGTAGTTGGCGGTCCATCCTTACGCGGGAGGAGACAACATGGTCGGAGAATTGGACGTCCTGAGCGAGTGGATTCCGGAGCAAATGCAGCCCGGCACGATCTTCGTGTTGGAAAATGCAGGTCGGGTAGGCGAAGAAGCAGACCCATACTGGGCCGTGCTCTCCTGTCCAGATTGCGGCACCCTCGGCCTGATCACCCGCAAACAAATCGCGGGATTGCTCACTGTGATCTGCGGATCGAACCACTGCTCGGCGCAATTTTTCATCCGGGATAACGATATCGAAATCCGCAAGCCGTTCTAGTTCCTATCGAACCAAGCTCGCGCCCGTCATAACCAGGAAGCAACGAGCAATGTTTGAAACGTTGCCTTCAGTTACTACTTCCGTTTTGCTGCGGTTTGGAGTTCCACCGGCACCTGCGCCACAATCTCAATTCCAAATCCTTCGAGTGCGGCCACGCGCCGGGGATGATTCGTCAACAAGCGAATCCGCCGCAGGTTTAAATCGGAGAGTATCTGCGCTCCCAATCCGATTTCGCGCTGTATTTTTCGTTCCGCTTCAGGGTGCGTAGCTGCCGCGCGGTCGCGGTGAAAACTCAAGAAGTTACGCTCGCCGGTGCGATCCACGGAAAATCCCTTCGCGGTCTGGTGCAAATAAATAAGAGCGCCGCGACCCTCCCTAGCAATCGCCTCCATGGAGCCTTCAATCGTGGCATGGCAATCACAACTTGTGGATCCGAAAACGTCGCCGACGACGCAATGCGCGTGCATGCGGACAAGCACCGGCTCGCGGCCGCTCTCAATGTCTCCCTTCACGAGCGCGATGTGGGCTTCGCCACCTGAGTTTTCGCTATGGAGAATGTCGCTTTCATAGGCGATCACGCGAAACTCGCCGTGTTTCGTATCAATGAGCGCCTCACCGACCCGATGCACATAGCGTTCATTCTGCATGCGATAGCGAATGAGTTCGGCTACGGTGAGCATCATCATGTCGTGCTCGCGGCAGAACGCAATCAAATCGGATACACGCGCCATGGTGCCGTCGTCGCGCATGATCTCGCAGATCACGCCTGCGGGAATCAGCCCCGCTAGCCGCGCCAAATCCACAGAGGCTTCGGTTTGTCCGGCGCGTACCAGCACGCCGCCCTTTTGAGCGCGCAAGGGGAACATATGGCCGGGACGCGCCAGATCATTCGGCCGGGTTGCTGGGTCAATCGCCACTTGAATGGTTCTGGCGCGATCTTGCGCCGAAATGCCCGTCGTCACGCCTTCACGAGCATCAATCGCTTCGCAGAAGGCCGTACCGTAATTCGACGTATTCTCGATGGACATGGGACCAATGCGCAGATGATCGAGCCGTTCCTCGGTCATGGCAAGGCAAATCAGGCCGCGGCCAAACTTGGCCATGAAGTTAATGGCTTCCGGGGTAACTTTCTCTGCGGCCAGCGTGAGGTCGCCTTCATTCTCGCGGTCTTCATCGTCCACGACAACGATCATCCGGCCGGCCCGAATCTCTTCAATCGCCGTGGGAACATCGGTAAAAGCCGTTGCAGCGCCCATGGTCCAATTCTAGCAAGAAATTTTCGCGGAGAAAGAACGATTGATCGAGGGTGAAACTACAGGTAACGTGCAAATAGCCAAGCGGCAATTGCCGGGACAATCCACACAAGCACATGAATTCTCAGTTCGTCAGTGGCCGCATACCCCGCCTTCACGCCGTTGAAGTAATCAACTATGGAGAAAATCAACCAGACGGGGAGGAATAGGCAGGCGCCCGTGATTTTCGCGCGGCCCAAATGTCCCGCGCCGAAAACAAAAGCGAAGGACAAAATTACTCCGATTAAAATGACGATAACGGTTCTCATCCATCACAGCCCATGCGCTAACGTTTGTTCAGCATGCCGAAACGAGTTCTTCACCGCGCGAATTACCCACCGAATCAACACGACCACCATCAAGCACAAACCGATCGCAATCGCCGCTCCGACATACGGATGTTTCACTGCCATCCAGGTCAAAAAAATCGCCAACGCATCTTCACCAAGGCTAAGGCTGATATTGGAAAGCGGCTCAGGCGACGGAGTGACCGCGGCGCGGGCCGCCGTCTTGCCGCCATGCGCTGCGAGAGCGATCAAGCCCCCAGCAAGTGTGGCCACAAGTTGCTCCCAAGGCGCAAGCGCAGCGGTTCCCCGAAAAGCGAGCAGCGCCGCGATAGGGACTCGAATAAAGGTATGCAGCGCATTCCATAGCAAATCAAAGGCAGGAATTTTGTCCCCGAAGAATTCCACGCAGAACAAAGCCGCGCTGGCGGCGATGATGTACCAACTCGAAAAAACAGTAAGTCCTGCGGGAAGGGTAATGACGCCCGTATGTTGAAGCAGTCCTAAGGCGCCCACTGTCGCATAAACATTCAACCCAGCGGCGAAGCTGACCGCGATGAGCAAGGCAACGATTTCGTCGGCTGGCAAGTGCATCGTGCTCCACAAAGGAAAAAGGCCGCCAGACGGCGGCCTTGCTTTCCATTAATGCCAATTACAGGGTGGATTCGATTTCGAATCCCCACGCTTCGAGCAAGGGCTCTGGAATGTACTTCGAATTCTTGTTCCGGCGCGCCCACTCCCGCAACCGGGTGGAGCGCAAGTATTGGTCGGGCGAGAGCTTATACTCCTTTACAACTTGCTCAAACTCGGTGACCGTCGGCACCACTGGGCCGATCGGTTCCGGCTTGCCCCAGTTCGGATTTCCTCGTCGTTTTGCCATGAAACATTGTCCTCGCTCTTTTTTCGAAGATAGCTATCTTGTTTTTTCAAATAAACCCAACTACTTAGATTTATCGGCAGCCCTGCCGGATTCATCCTGATCTGACGCTCTGGCCGGCTCATTGCCTAGGTCTGGATATGGGCTCGTAAAGCTATGATTATACAGGGCTTTGGTCAGATGTCAACTGAACTGTATGCGGCTACCATGCCCGCAGCTCCAAATGACCCTTGTGTGAGCCTAGTTTATGGATCTACACGAAAGTAGGATTACGCTCGTAATCAGGTCTGTCCTGATTGAATTGACGCTGGCCGATAGCGAATCCTACAGTTGGAACAAGAGATTTGATCGAAGAATCCGAGACTTCACCGGGTCTGCTGGAGCGGGAATTGCGCATATGAGTTTAAAATCACTGGTTTTGTGTGCCGACGAACGAATCGTCCGAGTTCTGCGCAGGGTGCTGAGCGAAATGGAGATTGAAGTTCACCACTGCGCCGGGCCAGATTTCGCCGTCCGCCAGTTGACCCGCAACCGGTTTGAAGCCGTGATTGTGGATTATGTTGATGAAAAGTTAGCCTCACAAGTACTGAGAAGCGCACGCTCCGCACCCGGCAACAAGAATTGCGTCACAATTGCCATCCTCGATTCCAAACAAGCCGTTCGTGTCGCCTTCGATCAAGGCGCCCATTTTGTGCTCTACAAACCAATTTCCATGGAGCGCGCCAAGTCAAGTTTTCGCGCGGCCCGGGCCTTGATGAAACGCGAGCGCCGGCGCAACGCGCGTGTGCCGGTAGAAATTTCAGTCACGCTGAATCCTCATCTCGATCAAGGCGCTATTCATACGGTGACGTCGGATTTGGGTGAAGGCGGCATCGCCGTGAAACTGAAGCACCGGATCGGAAGTGTACGGAATGTGCGAGTTTCGTTTGTTCTTCCGGGGACTGAGAAAAAGATTGAATGTGCTGGAGAAATCGCGTGGGAGAATGCTATGCGGCAGACCGGGATCCGCTTCAAGGACTTGCCGTCCGACGCGGCTTACCATATTAAGACCTGGTTGGCGCGGCATACGCCGGAACTCGAGCCCGATGATCCGCCGGTCCCATGCAAGTTGACCGATCTCAGCGTGGGCGGTTGCTACCTGGAGATGAACTCGCCGTTTCCGCATCGCACAGTAGTGACGCTTTCGATGCAAGCCGGGGTAACGGAGTTCCGTGCTCAGGGGGTGGTGCGGGTCATGCATCCGGAAATAGGCATGGGGATTGAGTTCTCGAGAAAGAACGGTGCACAGAGAGAGAAGGTAGAAGCCTTCATTCAAGAGTTGGCAAGCGACCGTGGCGCATTGCCCGAATTGCGCGTCGAACCCGAAGGCCTCCTCTATGAAGAGGATCCTGTTAAGGAAGTTGCGACCGAAGGTAACGAAGATCTTTTGTTAAGTCTATTCCGCCGGGAAGACCTGACCGCCGAAGACTTCCGCATAGAATTGATCAAACAGCGCGGCCCACAAAGTGAATCTGCAGCTGCCGTTTAAGCTGCTCCCCTAATCGACAATAAGCGGCTTTCTGCCGGCGGTTTCTTTCTATTACTGCCGACGATGCCGGACGGGCACTACGAATTTGTTCCGACATCGTGCAGGTAGCGGCTTTCTCGCGATCATGATTGGAGAAATCGAACTCCGCCAATTTCAGGCTACCCATCCAAGCTTAGTTTTGCCGGGCAAGAAGGCCCAGTCAGCTTAAAGGCAGGCGATCGAAGCGAAGGCAAATCAACCACACACAGGAAAGTCAATACAGTTAAGCCTGTACGGGCCGTTGAACCCGCGCGCCGGACAGCGATAGATTATAGGTCGCTGGATTATACTTTCACTCGCAGCCCGACGGAGAGATTCGGCTTGAGGCTTGCACTTCGCTGGAGGGGAATGCCCTGTGCTACCGGTAAGAATTCTGCTCGTGGACGACCATGACGCTGTGCGGGAAGGCATACGTGCTCTTTTGGCATCGCGGTCTCAGTGGACCGTCTGCGGGGAGGCCAAGGACGGGATTGAAGCCATTGAAAAAGTGAGCGAATTTCGCCCCGATGTCATCCTCATGGATATTTCCATGCCTCGCATGGACGGGCTCGAAGCAACTCGCACTATTCTCAGAGATGACCCAACGCGCACGGTAATCATCCTCACTCAAAATGACAAATCAGTCGCCCAACGGCAAGCGGCCGACGTGGGCGCAAAAGGGTTTGTAAGCAAGGCCGATCTACCACAGGCATTGATAACGACGTTGGAAAGAGTACTTGCGGAAAGACATATCTCCGCCCCTCGCATTCCTCCACAATCTAAAGGAATAGGACCGCAGGAATGGGTGCAAGGTGGAGAGTTGGGCGAATTGGTCCGTCAGTTTGACTGGTCGACAACTCCCTTAGGGGAGATGAACGCGTGGCCGCAGAGTTTGAAAACAATCGTTCGTGTACTGCTGACCTCTCGTTTTGCGATGTGGATGGGTTGGGGGCCGGAACTCACTTTTTTCTACAACGATGCGTATCGTCGCATGACCTTGGGCGATAAGCATCCTTGGGCACTTGGAAGACCGTCAAGTGAAGTTTGGGAGGAGATTTGGGGCGACATCGGTCCCCGCATTCAGAAAGTTCTGGACAGCGGTGAAGCTACGTGGGATGAAGCGTTGCTCTTGTTTTTGGAGCGAAGTGGATATCGCGAAGAAACGTATCACACGTTCTCCTATAGTCCTTTATCGGGGGATGACGGCCGAGTTGCCGGCCATCTGTGTGTCGTCACAGAAGAAACGGATCGCATTATTGGTGAACGTCGTCTTAGGACACTGCGTTCGCTCGCCGCTGAACTGAGTACGACAATCACGGAAGAAGAAGTGTGCGCTTCCATCGCTCGCTCCCTTGAAGCCAACCAGCAGGATCTGCCTTTCACCTTAACGTACTTATTCGCGAAAGGCGGCGATGACGCTTATTTGGCTTGTACAAGCGGGATCCTTGCAGGACACGCTGCTGCTCCAGACAGAATTCCCTTGAATGCGCCAAATCAGACTTGGCCGATAGATGACCTGTTGAACAGGAAGTCTTCGGTCATGGTTGAAGATCTGGCCCATCGGTTTGATTCAATTCCTACAGGGTTTTGGGATAGACCGCCTTCTCGGGCCCTTCTTGTTCCCATCACAAGTCAGGGCCAGGATGTTCCGGCTGGCGTTCTGATCGCTGCACTCAATCCATACCGGCAGCTGGATGTCGAATACAGCGGCTTCATCGATCTAGTGGCAGGGCAGATCGCGGCGAGTATCGCGAACGCCCGCGCCTACGACGAAGCGAGAAAAAGGGCTGAAGCGCTGGCTGAGATTGACCGGGCGAAAACGAGGTTCTTTAGCAATGTAAGTCATGAGTTTCGAACCCCGTTGACCTTAATGCTCGGCCCTCTTCAGGATTTGCTCGCGAGGAGCCAGACGCATCTCTCGCCTACCGCTAAAGAACAACTGGAGCTGGCAAACCGAAACGGGGCTCGCCTGTTGCGCCTTGTAAATACGCTGCTTGATTTTTCGCGGATCGAAGCGGGCCGGGTTCAAGCTGTTTATCAATCTACAGACTTATCAAGCTTCACGGCGGAACTAGCGAGTGTCTTTCGCGCTGCGACGGAACGGGCCGGGCTGAAGCTGGTGGTCAATTGCGCACCTTTGAATGAATTGGCTTACGTTGATCGGGATATGTGGGAGAAGATTGTCCTCAATCTGATTTCCAA
>Ga0187847_10003829_pt1 | contig 11297 bp, 6 predicted proteins | sample June2016WEW_4_10_FD_132458 | JGI IMG/M metagenome (GOLD analysis project Ga0187847, IMG submission 132458) | Peatland microbial communities from SPRUCE experiment site at the Marcell Experimental Forest, Minnesota, USA - June2016WEW_4_10 | ecosystem: Environmental > Terrestrial > Soil > Wetlands...
GTGGATCACGCAAGGGTGATCGCGGACTGTTTCCGGCATTCCACCGTTCTTCCTTTTCGTTTTGGCACCATCTTTCACGACGACCAAATCCTTCGCAAATCCATCCGGTCCAATCAGCGCCAGTTCCTCGGCAACATCGATAAGCTCCGCGGCAAGACCGAGATGCACTTGAAGATATTTGTGGACGACTGCTGCGCACGCGAGGTGGAAAAGCACCTGGCCAGTGAAAATGTGGGTCGGGCCTACCTCAGCAATCTACGGGAGAATGCCTCGCGGGCGCGCGAGAGGCAAACTCGGGCACGAGCCGTCAGCTTTCAGATGCACCGTCTCTTCCAGCCCCTCGATGAAGAGGTCAGTTGCCGGCTGATGGAAAACGGCAAGATGCTGCTCGATATCGCCCACCTCATCGATCGTAAGTGCGTGGAGCGGTACCAGAACAAATTCACTACTACGAGCGCTCTGATGCGCGAGTGCCAAATGCAACTCTCGGGTCCGTGGCCGCCGTATCATTTCGTATACCGGCTCACACCCCCCGCGCATTCCCCGGCGCCGGCTCCCGGCGTTTCTCCGGCTCCGCCCCTGAGCGTAACGGAAACCGGGGGGATTGCCCTCATGGAACCCACGCCCGCGTTCGTTTAGAGATCTATCTTGATGTCAACACGACAAGGCCCCGGCATCCGCTGGGGCTTTTCCATTGCTCGTCGCAGGAAAGATCTGCCGCGAAAGTTCTCATTTGGCCTAATCTAGGAATATGAGCGATGTGACAGTGAACGCGCCGGAGGATGCTGCCTTCGATCTTCTCGTGGTGGGTGCAGGACCCACCGGACTGGCTTCTGCCATTGAAGCGCAAAAGGCCGGGTTTCGTGTCGTCGTGGTCGACAAGGGCTGCATTTGCAACTCGATTTTCCACTATCCCGCGCACATGACGTTTTTCACGACCTCGGAGCTGCTGGAGATCGGCGGCATTCCCTTCCCCAGCCCCAACGCCAAGCCTACGCGGAACGAGGCGCTCGAGTATTACCGTCAGGTCGCGGCCTATTACCACCTCGATCTTCGCCAATACCACCGTGTGGAACGCATCAGCGGTGTGGACGGCAACTTCACAGTTCACACGACCGATCGTTTTGGACGCCATGGAGAACTGACGGCGCGCAAGCTCACTCTTTCCATCGGCTATTACGACCTGCCCAACTGGATGGGCGTTCCCGGCGAAACCCTGAGCAAGGTCCACCACTACTATCACGATCCCCATCCTTACTACGGCATGGAAGTTGCGGTCATAGGCGGCAAGAACTCGGCGGCGATAGCGGCGCTGGAGCTATGGCGTCATGGTGCGCGAGTCACAATCATTTATCGCGGCGCGGGCATCCAGCCCCACGTGAAGTACTGGATCAAGCCGGATGTCGAAAATCGCATCAAGAACGGCGAAATCAAAGCTTATTTTGCGGCCCGTGTCACCGAAATTACGCCCGACGCCATCGTGGTCGAGACTCCTGACGGTCCCGAGACTCTAGCCAACGATTTTGTCTTCGCCATGACGGGCTATCATCCCGACTTCAGCTTTCTCGAGCGCCTTGGTGTCCGCTTCGAAGGGCCTGATCGGCTGCCCGTCTGCAACCCTGAGACGCTCGAAAGCAATGTGGCCGGCATTTATCTCGCCGGCGTCATCGTGGCTGGCTCCCGCACCAGCGAGATCTTCATTGAGAATGGGCGTTTTCACGGACGTCTGATCGCCGCATCGCTGCAAGCCAAGCTGGCGCTAAGCGACGACTCGCACCGGCCCGTCGCCGCGGGCGATCCGCTAGTATAGGGCCTGTCATCTGATGATTCTCTTGGGGGGTGAATTATTGCGCATACGCTGGTGGCCCCGATCAATACGCTCGCAGATGCTTGCCGGCCTTGTGTTGCTGGAGATCCTGTCGATTAGCCTGTTTGCCGCATTGCTCACCGAGCAGCAGAAGCATCGCGTAGAGGTACGGGCGCAATACTGGTTGACCTACGAGTCGGCAGCGCTTGCATCACAGGTGGCCGAAGGGCTCGAACAGCAGCGTCCGGGCTGGGTCAACTCATTGGTAAAAAACACAGGCGGAGCTCCGACCATCGCTCTTGCCAAAGTGACCGATGCCGCTGGAAATGTTCTGTTCATTAGCAAAGGCGATGCGAACCAGGCAGTTCTTGACCGGGACGAGCGGGCACAAATTCTCTTGGCCGGCCGCGACGACACCAGGCTGTTTACGCTACCTGGAAACCGCTGGGAGGGCGTGCGGCCGATCTACACCAACAATCAGTTGCGCGGCTATGCGTGGGTGGAATTCGATAAGAGCGCAGCGCGGGAGCAACTTGCCGCCATTCAGCAAGACACGCTAGTCTTCGGCCTCATTTGGATAGTGGCTTCGGTAGTGCTGGTCTTTTTGATGTGGCGCTCCATCGCGCGGCCGCTTGCCGTGCTGCACCGCGGCGCCACCGCACTCATGCACTCGCCGGAAGACTTCCGCCATTTTCCGTTGCCGGTTTCAGTGCATAACGAAATCGGCGACCTCATCGAGACCTTCAACCGCATGGTTGCGTCCCTTGCCGAGCAGCGGGCTGGACTCAACGATACGCTCTCGCTGCTGGACTCGATGCTGGCCAACGCGCCCATTGGCCTAGCGTTTGTCGACCACAATTATCGGTTTGTCCGGGTGAATCAGATATTTGCCGATCTAACCGGGGTTGCTATCAGCCGCCATCTCGGCCGCACCTTCACAGATCTGCTACCTGCAGGCGTAGCACGGGAAGTAGAATCTGCCGTTGAGCACGTGTTCGTGAAAGATGAGCCTGTGCGCAACCTTGAACTCAACGGCGAGGGCGGCAAACCGCGTCGTCCGTGGACCTGGCTTATCAGCGCATACCCGGTGCGAACCACGCCGACTCAGGTGCGCTGGGCAGGCGTCATCGCGCTCGACGCGAGCGATCGCAAGCGCAGTGAGGAGGCACTGCGCCGCAGCGAGAAACTCGCCGTCACGGGCCGCCTGGCCGCCTCCATCGCGCATGAGATCAACAACCCACTCGAAGCCATCACCAATCTTCTCTTTCTGCTTCGCAATTTCAAAGACATGCCGGAGCCGGCTCAAAAATATGTCTCCATGGCTGAGTACGAAGTGCGGCGTATCGCCGAGATCACGCAGCAGACCTTGCGCTTTTACCGACAGCCCACCCAACCCGCGCGCACCTCACTCTCTGAACTCCTGGACTCCGTGCTGACACTCTACCATGGGCGAATCAACTCGCTAGACCTCCAAGTAGAACGCGACTACAAGCCCGAATTGACGCTGTTCTGCTTCGCTGGAGAGATACGCCAGGTGTTTGCCAACCTGATAGGCAATGCGATCGACGCCAGCTCCACAGGCGGCCGGCTATTGGTCCGTGCCCGCCGTTCCCGAGACTGGAAGAATCCCGCGCAAACCGGAATCCGTTTCGCCGTTGCCGATACCGGCGCCGGCATGGAGCCGGAGATTCGCGAGCACATCTTCGAAGCTTTCTTTACCACCAAAGAAGTGACGGGAACCGGTCTCGGACTGTGGGTGAGTCACGAGATCATCCTGAAGCACCGCGGCCAGGTGCGCGTGCGTAGCCACGCGGCCGCTCAGTCTGGCGCCGCAAGCCAGACCTCTGTTGGTACTGTCTTTGAATTTTTTATTCCCGACGATTTGAGCTTCGCCAAAGAAATTCCTGTGGCCGCCGGTGCCCGGGCTTCGTCCCCGGCGACCGCATAGGTTGATAGCCGACCGGCGCACGACAAATCGCACTTTGTCAGCCCAGCCCTTTACGGCTCCAAGCCCAGTTGTCTGCGAAGAATGGTCGCGCCGAAGCCGCTTCCGCGAGGTGTACCTGGATGCGCCATGCAATGGCCGCTGGAACCAACCGGCCCCTGCAGATATGACCGTGTGACGTGCAGCCGGTTCATGATGACATAGCGGGTGCGCAGGCCATTGATGACCGGCGGCAGGGTCGCCGGAACCTGATTGCGGTCGACGTAGATGATGAGTGCGGCCTCGCGCGGATTGTCCAGGCTTTGGCCCACGCCCACGCCGAAAAATGCAGGATTCTGCTGCATCAGGCTCTGCGCCACCTGCTCTTTGGCCGCAGCCGCCTGCTTGAACACGGCGCTCGTCAGGGGCGCGTTGGCGCCTGATTGCAGCACGGATTGCGGCGTAGTGCCTGTCGCAACCGCCTGCGCAGTCGTGGGAATCACTTCCGTGCGCACACCGTTTACAGTTTGCGGCACCGCGACGTTCATGGCCTGGTCAACGTAGAAGATCACGGCCGCTTCGCCGGCGTGATCGCTGCTCTTGCCCGTCGCCACACCCAGCACACCCATAGAAGGATTGATTAACATTCGCGCCTGCGTTACTGCTTGCTGCACGAGCTCACGTTGCCCGGAGTTGAGCGTACTTGCCTGTGCAACCGTCGCTGTAGAAGCCCCGTAATTCAGGCAACTAACGGGATGGTCTGTCGTGCCTACAAATGTGTAGGTCGTTCCCTCTTGCTGGCCCAACTCGGCCATCACGGTGGGCGCGGGATTGGCCACTCCTTCGCTGACACCCGTATTGGTTACGCCGCCCGCGAAGAACAGCCCCACCGGCTCTGCGTTGCTCGCGTCCACCACCAGCGACCCAGAGTCGCCCGCATCGCTGAACTCATTGCCTTCAATCGCAATCTGATTCGTAAAAGTCTTTGTCAGGTAGGAGACCGTCTCCGCGCAATTCTTGAAGTAGTCCACCTCGACGTCGAGATTGAGCGCGGCGATACTTGCGCAGGTGAGTCCGGTCGTGCGCCCACTCTTGGCCACAACCAGATTGAGCGACCCAGTCTCGCCTTTTCCGCCAGTCGATGAGACGCCGGGAGGCGCCGCCGCCAATGTCCCGTTTGTCTGTAACGCGCCCAGTTCCAGAATCGCGCCGCCTGCGTTCACTGCCTCCGCATCCACCTGCGCAATCGCCGCATCCACGTTTGTCGAAGTCGAATTCAACGGAAGCCACGCCGTCAAAATCCCTACCGGAGTGGTCCCCGATCCCTCGCCGTTGGGAGTGCAGTTGTTGTCTATCAGCCCCGGCTGCACGATCATCTCGCCCACGCTGGCCTGATCGCTGCGTGCCAACACGTGATTGCAACTCAACAAATACTGCGTTCCGCTGCTGTTCTGGATCAAAGAGCCGAGCGTCCCTCCGCAGCAATCCGCAACCTGGTCGCCCTTGGCGTCGTAATCGTTGTTGTTTCCGCCGGAGCTGCCCAGCAACACGGGCGTCGCCATTTCTTTTTCGTGCCCCACAGGAGTGCTCGAAATCCCCTCGGTATTCAAGAGCACTTCCGTCGCTACCTTCGAGCTCGAACCCTCGACGGTTGCCACAACATAAGTGGATCCCGTGGTTGTAACGGTAGCGGGCGCCGTATACCGGACCGTGCAATAAGTGAATGCGCTCGTGCTGCGCGTGCAGCTTGGGCTGCCCAATGATCCTTGCCCGCCGCTTGATCCCGTGGAAGTACCGGCGACGGCATAGTTCACACCCGTCGTACCGCCAGCCTCGGCGATATAGCCCGTAATAGTCACGGTTCCTGCCGCGCCCAAAGCGGCATTCTCCGGAGTCAACGGCTGCAGAAAGCCAGGTGTCACGGTGAGCGGCACGCTTGCGGTTGTCGACGGATTCGTAGCCAGTTTTGCGGTCACTGTCACCTGTACACGATCTGCTGTGAGGTAGCCCGGCGGTGTGTATTGGCCGCTGGCATTGATCGTACCCGGACCCGCGCTTGCGTCTCCGCCCGAGACCGACCAGTTCACATTGGCCGCGTTGCCGCCGAGCGTGGCCGAAAACTGCTCCACCACGCCGCCCGACGTGCTGGTGGAATTGCACTCGGTGCAATTGGTGTCGATGATTGCTGTGCCGGGAGAAACAGAAAGGCCGCCGCTCGAAGCAGCGCCAGTTACGTCGCCGCCGCAACCCGCCAAAACAAGAAGCGCCGGTAACAATGCACATGCCAAAACGCTTGCCGGTTTTGGCCGCAGCAAAGACACCCCGCCTCGCTCACCCACGCAATTTGAGACGCGGCTTGGTTGTCTTGTCATTAGTTTCGTCTTCTGGCCCAATTCGTTCGGCGTCCGTCCACTTGCGCCCATTGCGCTCCTGTGGTGCAGCGCCCTCCTCATGTATACGCCGATGCGCACCTGCGAGCCAAGTTACCCTCAGTACCTAGTACGGCTAATATCATGAAACTAAACACTTCCCGAAGAGGTTTCCGGCCTCAAACCCGAGCTGGAAGGATGCTGCCCTAAACTAAAAACGGGAGAAGACATGGAATACGTTTCGCTAGGCCGCACCGGATTGAAGGTATCACGCATCTGTCTCGGCTGCATGACTTACGGCAGCCCTGCCACGGGAAAACTGCTTCCCGGCCGCCAGGCCTGGGCGCTTAATGAAGTCGACAGCCAACCCTTCCTGCGTCAGGCCCTCGACCTCGGCATCAATTTCTTCGATACTGCCAACGTCTACTCGGGTGGCGACAGTGAGATGGTTCTCGGCCGCTTCCTCAAGGCCAACACACGGCGCGAAGCCGTCGTGATCGCGACTAAGGTGCAAGGACTGATGCGCGACGAGCCCAACGGCCGCGGCCTCTCGCGCAAAGCTATTATTTTTGAAATCGACGAGAGCCTCCGGCGCCTCGCGACCGATTACGTCGACCTCTACCAGATCCATCGCTGGGACCCGGAAACCCCAATCGAGGAAACCCTCGAGGCTCTGCATGACGTGGTGAAAGCCGGCAAGGTGCGCTACATTGGCGCCTCGTCGATGTACGCCTGGCAGTTCGCCAAGACGTTGTATCTCGCGGACCGGCACAACTGGACCCGCTTCGTCTCGATGCAGAACCACTACAACCTGCTTTATCGCGAGGAAGAGCGCGAGATGATCGGCCTCTGCCAGTCTGAAGGCATCGCCGTGATTCCCTGGAGCCCGCTCGCCCGCGGCAGACTGACACGCGCATGGAAGTCCGAGACCACCAACCGCACTGAGACCGACGCCTTCGGCAAGACGCTCTACGCCGGCACTGAAGAAGCCGACCACGCTGTTGTAGACCGGCTGGGTGATGTCGCCGAAAAACGCGGCATTCCTCGCGCGCAGATTGCGCTCGCGTGGCTGCTGGCAAAGCCCGGCGTCACCTCTCCCATTGTGGGTGCAAGCAAGCCGCATCATCTCGAAGACGCGGTTGCTGCGCTCTCGGTCCGGCTGACCGCTGAAGAGATTGCCTTACTCGAAGAGCCCTACGTGCCGCATCCAGTGCTCGGCTTCAGCTAGGGCTCGCGCCGCTACCTATAATCGATACGTGCCAGCTCTCGACACTCCAGTGAAGTTTGTGCGCGGCGTGGGCCCGCAGGTGGCCGAGATGCTCGCCCAAAAGGCCATTCAGACTGCGGAAGACCTGCTCTACCACCTCCCATTTCGCTACGAAGACCGGCAGAACCCGCGGAGCCTCGACGAACTCAAGCCGGGCGAAGTGGCCAGCGTTATCGGCGAAGTCCGCGGCGCGGCGCTCCTGCGCACCCGCCGAGCACCGCTATTCGAGGTCACCGTTGGCCAGGGCCGCTATGCGCTCAAATGTATCTGGTTCAACGCGCCGTATCTCAACGGAAAGTTCCAGGCCGGGCAAACTGTTGCGGTCTACGGTAAGGTCGAGCCCTCGCGCTCTAGCAGCAACCTAAAGATGATGCAGCCGCAGTTTGAGATCCTGCCGGATGCGAGCGCCGACGCGGAAACCCGGCTCCTCGAAGTGGGCCGCATCACACCCGTCTACGAATCGCTGGGCGGCAGCCGCCTGGCCTCGCGCTGGCAGCGCAAAACCATCTTTAATCTCCTCGAAAGCATGCGCGGCACGGTGCCCGAATGCCTGCCGCAATCCATGCTCGATCGTCTCGGTCTGCCCTCCCGCGAAACCGCGCTCCGCGAAGTCCACTTCCCCGTGGAAGGCACACCGTTCCCCGAGCTGCAGAGCTCCTCGACTGCGGCCCACCGCCGGCTTATCTTCGAGGAGCTGTTCTTCCTCGAATTGGGCCTGGAGCTTAAACGCCGCCGCATGAAAGAGCGCCAGGGCATTGCCTTCACCACCAACGACAAAGTGCGCGAGGCAATCCGCGAGGTGCTTCCCTTCCATCCCACCACGGCGCAAAAGCGCGCGCTCGGCGAAATCGTTTCCGACATGCGCGAGTCCAGTCCCATGCGCCGCCTGCTGCAGGGCGACGTAGGCTCGGGCAAGACGATTGTCGCGTTTCAGGCCATGCTCGTCGCGATGGAAAACGGCTACCAGGCAGCACTCATGGCGCCCACGGAGATCCTTGCCACTCAGCATTTTCTTGCCGCGCGTAAGTTGCTTGAAAAATCTTCGCGCAAGCCGCGCATCGTGCTCCTCACGGGCTCGCTCGATGAGGACCGCAAACGCCAGAACCGGGGCCTCATCAATCGCGGCGAGGCCACCCTCGTCATCGGCACCCACGCTCTCATCGAGGAGAAAGTGGAGTTCGACCGGCTGGGACTCGTCGTGGTCGACGAGCAGCACCGCTTCGGCGTGCTGCAGCGCTTCAAGCTGATGAAGAAGCCCAACCAGCCCGAGCCTGACGTCCTGGTGATGACGGCCACGCCCATCCCGCGCACACTCGCGCTTTCGCTCTACGGCGATCTCGATCTGAGCGTTCTCGACGAACTTCCGCCGGGCCGTATGCCCATTGTTACGCGCCGCGTCCCCGCCGAGCGAGCGCAGGAGGTATGGGACTTCGTGCGCAAACAGGTGGCGCAGGGCCGCCAAGCCTATATCGTCTATCCCGTAATCGAAGGCGCCAAAGACGACGAGCCGGAATTGGATTTCTCGCGTGACGAGCCGGAGGCTGGAATCCAGCCGCCTGCGCCTGCTCGAAAATCTGGTCCAAAAGGTAAGACAACGGAGTTGTTTCCAAAGGCCGTGCAGGAAGCCAGTCCCAACGCCCGATCTGGCCTGCGGTCGGCTGTTGAAATGCACGAAAAGCTGCGCTCCGGGCCTCTCGTCGGACTTCGCATCGGCCTTCTCCATGGGCGGCTCGACGCCGACGAGAAGGAGGTCATCATGCGCCGCTTTCAGCGCGGCGAGGTCGACGTCCTCGTCGCCACTACCGTCATCGAGGTGGGCGTTGATGTACCCAACGCGGCGGTTATGGTCGTAGAGCACGCCGAGCGCTTCGGCCTCGCGCAGTTGCACCAGTTGCGCGGCCGTGTCGGACGCGGCGCAGCCAAAAGCTACTGTATTCTCATGACCGGCGAACGTATCTCCCCGCTCGGCGAGGAGCGGCTGAACGCCATGGTGCGTACCCAGGATGGATTCGAGTTGGCTGAGCTAGATCTTGCCCAGCGCGGACCTGGCGAGTTCTTCGGTACACGCCAGGCAGGCCTGCCTGACTTTCGCATCGCCAATCTCCTGCGCGACCGTCAGTTGCTGGAGCTGGCCAAGCAGGAAGCCGCGCGTTTCGCCATTGACCCCGGCCCCGATGTCACTCAAGAAGAACGCGCCCGTGTGCGCGCCCAACTGAAACAAGCCTGGCAGCGACGCTACGGTCTGGTTGAAGCGGGTTAATTCGTGAAATCGGATGGGGCAACGAGCAGCTTAGACCGGCCCCGCGTTCGACGTCGCGCTCATGATCTCCGCCGGATAAGTCTGCACCTCGAGATCGATGCTCGCAATTTCGCTCCCACAGTCGCGCTGCTGGCTTCGCGTGCACTGACAGAGCTCGGTAAAGCGCATGTGACCGCTCGGGCTCAGCTCCAGGCCCGCCGCAATTAGCACACTGTAAATATCCACACAAGCCTGGCGCTCGAACTCAAACAGCATGTTCACCATGCCGGTGTCGTTGGCGCCGCGGCTCAGTACCCAGCCTCCGCACCCCAGAATGGCGCCCGTAAGAAACTGCACCAGCCGCGACGGCTCTTCGGTGCTCACCGCCTTCATCTGCATGGCCCAGGGAATGCTTATCGACTGGTTCCTGCTCTGCTCTGGCTTAGCGTTTCTCACACTCCTTTTATCGGTTACGGTACGGACTGCATCAAGCCTGTCGCGGACTCGAACGATGCCTGACCGCCTTTGACACAACCGTTGCGGGTCCGGGCATCTGCTCAAGCGGCTGGGGTAATTGGATGCGTCCGCGACGCACGATTCCGCACCACTCCTGTTGCAAACGCTTCCCAAAACGGCTGGCGCACAACACGGCTCTTTTGTTGTAGCGTGAAAGATATTGTGATTACCGGCTCCGGAATCGATGTCGTCGAGATCGCACGCATCCAGCACGCCATGGATCGCTATGGGTCGCGTTTTCTCAATCGCGTCTATCTTGCTCAAGAGCAGAGCTATTGCGTGCGAAAGCGCCGTTCCGCCGAGAGCTTTGCCGCCCGTTTTGCCGCCAAAGAGGCCGCCGCCAAGGCGCTCGGTACCGGCATCAGCTTCGGAGTCAACTGGCTCGAGATCGAAGTCGTCCGTGAGCCGAGCGGCAGGCCAAGCCTGCGTTTTCATGGCCGCGCCGCGGAAATTGCCGGACAACAGGGCGTGGTCCGCTCCAACCTCTCGCTCACCCATACGGCCGACCTTGCTGTGGCCAGCGTCGTATTGGAAGACGGGCGATAATTCCGCCAATTCTGCTATTCTCTAAGCGTTGACCGACCCTGATCCGTACGAGGAGTAACGTGCCAAGCCGCAAAGAGATACAGTGGTCACAACTGAAGGTTGGATCGCTGGTACTGGCCGCCATGGCCGTGCTGATCGCACTCATTTTTCTTATGAACGGCACAGACGGCGGCCTGTTCGGGCACAAGCGCGTTCTCCGCGCCTACTTCGCCAACGCCGCCGGCCTCAAAGACGGCGCGGTCGTATCGCTCGAGGGCGTCACCATCGGCAATGTGCTCAAGACCCGCGTGGTCCCCGATCGTAATCCCTTCCCCGTCGAAGTCACCATGCGAGTGGGTGACAAATTCTGGCCTTTCATCCATACGGATTCGACTGCCCGCATTGCCCCGGCAGGTGTGCTCGGCGACAGCTTCGTCGATATCGACTCACGGCGCGCTATCGGGCCGCAGCCCGTCAACGATGCCGAGCTCTCGGTTTCCGGTTCGCCAACCATCGAGCAAGTGATTGGCAGCAGCCAACTCACTATCGAGGAAATCAATCAGTTGATGCGCAAGATCGGGGTACTGATCGACACGCTGAACACTACCCAGGGCACCGTCGGCGAGCTCATCAACGACCCGGCGATGAAA
>Ga0187847_10003831_pt1 | contig 11286 bp, 9 predicted proteins | sample June2016WEW_4_10_FD_132458 | JGI IMG/M metagenome (GOLD analysis project Ga0187847, IMG submission 132458) | Peatland microbial communities from SPRUCE experiment site at the Marcell Experimental Forest, Minnesota, USA - June2016WEW_4_10 | ecosystem: Environmental > Terrestrial > Soil > Wetlands...
AGACCATTTGTCTGACGCTGGCTGAATCGTCTACTGTCAAAATCCGTTTCATCGCTGATGTCTATCTCCTTCGTCCGAAATCTCGGCATTTGCCACGAGCAATCCCACAATCAAAACAATTCAACGCCATTTCCCGTTGCATACTGCGACATACCGGAGAACACGGTGCCGCTTAGCGCTGAACGCAACACTTCACGCTCTGCCTGCGTCGTATACGATGCCGAAAAAAACCGCTCGATCTCTGCTTCGTCGTACATTTGACGGATACTCGGGCACTCGGCTTCTAAATCTAGCTTCATGCTCTCCAGGGCATTCACCACTGCATCGATGCGGTCAAAGCACGTATCCAGCAACTGACGAGATCTTTCGATTTCTCTACTCCGGGTCCACATGGCATCGGTCACAGTCTCAATTCTCTTCCCTTGCATGACTGCAAACGAAGCGGCACTTCGCAGGTTCTTGAGACCCGTCGCGGTCTTTTCCTGTGCCTTTTGGAGATTCTCGTCACTCGCTTGCGAAAATGTCGCAATCACTCTGTTAATCTGATCTGAGAGGCTTAAAATCTCTTGCAATGCAGCTCCGGAATGCTCAGATATCTTGTTCCACTCAACTGAGACTTCTGCAATCCCATCGGCGATCACGCAAATCGCGTCGGCTTTTGCGCCCAAGTGAGATGCCTCAACGACCGAGTTGAATGTGAGGAGCCGAAGGCGGTTTCGAGCGGACTCCGATTTTTGTATATGCTCTTTGACCAATTCCGACAGGTGCGATATTCCATCCAAAGTTGATCGGAGTTTTTCGCCGTAGGATTTGCACTCACGCTCGAGCGAGTCGATATTAAAGAGCTGAGCCGACATCGACTCCTCTTGCTCAAGCACCAACGGCCCAACCCCGACCAGATCCGATGCACTGATTCTGAAGATGCTTCCCATGCACGCCTGTATCTGCGATGCCCATTCTGTGATGGTCTCCCTGATCGCTCTTAGCTGAGCGATCTGAATCGAAAGACCTGCATGGCCGAATGCGACTTCAGAAGTGGGTGCGGTCGCCGAGGTGTCCTTTGAATCCAGTTTGCACGAAATGACCTCGAAGGCCTGTTGAACGTGTTCAAGTTGCTGCCTGGTTATGTCGTGACCCTGGACGGCCACCACCACTCCGGCAATCTTCGCAGCAATCTCCTCTGCGGACTTTTTGAATTGCGCCGGAGCATTGGAGAGCCGTGTGAGACCGGAGTCCAGTACTTCCAGGGCGCCCACCAGGCTAATTTCAACAGCCGCCAATTGATCGCGCAAGCGTGGAAGCTCTAGAGACAGCACCGATTGTGTCTTTTCATTCGCGGATCGATGTTCATTGGTGTGGCCTGTGAGCTCATCGGTGCTGAGTGTCAGTGCCCGAGAAAAGTCGGCAAGTTCGCGAGCGAGATAATCGAATCCGACACCGACTGTCCCAAGGTGTGCCACTTCAATCTTGGTGTGGACGTTGAGGATCTTGATTTTCAAAGCAATACTGGCCTGGCTCTCGGTGACTTGAGATAGCTGGCTAAGCAATTCCGTTTCCGCTGTTACTGTACTGAGAATTGAAGAAGTTGAATGAAGTCGCTCGCTGACAAATTGCTTTGCCGCCACGCCCAAGGCTTGCACATTTGGCAGAACGGAACGGACGCTCTCGTCTTTGACGCAGTCCACGATACCGGATGCTAGGCCCAAGATTGAATCGGTGTCCTTGGTGAGCTCGCCAAAAGTGGTCACAAGCGCAGCGATCGCTTCCTCTGTGGTCCGGAGAAGCCATTGAAGATCGCTTCGGGCCTTCTCGAGACCTCCAAATGCTATCGTGCTGGTGTTGCTGTTCATCAACTTGCCACCTGATTCTCAACTTCATCGCCGCGTCATCTCGCGCAACTAAGAATCGCGCCCGCCACTCCCTGCAACGGCAGTACTTTATTGACCGCACCGCACTTGATTGCCTCCTTCGGCATTCCGAATACAACACAACTGGCCTCATCCTGCGCGATTGTTGTGGCCCCGGCCATTTTCATCTCAAGCATTCCCCTTGCGCCATCATCACCCATCCCCGTCAATATGACTCCAACTGCATTCTGCCCGGCATATCTGGCCGCAGAACGAAACAACACGTCGACTGAGGGGCGGTGACGACACACAAGAGGCCCGTCCTTTATATCGACGTAATAGCGCGCACCACTTCTCTTGATCAATGTGTGATGGTTGCCCGGCGCGATCAAAGCCCGTCCGCGCATCACCGTGTCGTTGGTCTCTGCTTCCTTAACGGTAATGCTGCATAAACTGTCTAGTCGCTTGGCAAAGGCGCGGGTAAACAACTCCGGCATGTGCTGCACAATCACAATGCCAGGGCAATCGGATGGAAGCGCCTCCAGCAGAGTTTTGAGCGCCTCCGTTCCTCCCGTGGATGCTCCTATGACTACGACCTTTTCGGTTGTTTCGAGCATGGCATTCGTCGCGCGGGAGAGAATGGCGTCCGCGGTCAGCTTCGGCTCCACGGAGTGGTTAGGCTGTAGCAGATGCAACCGCGCGCCTGCCGCTGCCTTTACGGCCTGGCAGAGCACGACGCACGAGTCCTCAAGGAATTGTTTCGTGCCATAGCGGGGCTTGGTGATGATGTCGACCGCCCCGTATTCAAGAGCCTTCAGAGTGCTTTGTGCGGCATCTTCGGCAAGACTCGAACAGATCACAACCGGTATCGGGTGTTGAGTCATGATCTTCTTCAGGAAAGTCAGCCCGTCCATACGTGGCATCTCGATATCCAGGGTGATGACATCCGGTACCTGCTCGGCGATCCGTTCTGCTGCCACGAATGGGTCGCCCGCGGTTCCGATGACTTCGATCTCCGGATCGGACGAGAGCACTTCACTCAGCGTCTGGCGAACGACCGCTGAATCATCCACAATTAGAACGCGAATCTTCGAAATGCTCATGCGTTTCTCCGCTCGGTTCCGCGACGCCGTAAAGGATGCCCGGAAGCATGCTTGAGCCGGCGGAGTTGGACTTCGCCATTGCCGGTGTTGAAATGAATGTTCAGGCCGGATTTTCCTCTCAGGCTTGACGCAGCGACCTGAAAGCCCTCCGCGCGCAGAGTTTCCAGCGCTGTATCACAATTTACGCTGCCGACGGTATCTCGAATGGGAGCATCCTTGCTTCCAAGCAGCACGTCGGCACCACCAAAGAGTTTTACCTGTACCTCTGAGCGATGAGCGCCCAGTCCATCAAATTTCCTGGCGAGGTCGCGAATGCAAAAGTCTACATAGCGGTAGCCGACTTCCGGGTTCACTCCTGGTGAACAACCATCCGGGCACCTTGGCAGCATTGCATGACAGAGCGCACCAATTCCAAGCCTTTCGCTCCAAAAGGTCACGCCTACGCAGGATCCGAGAAGTGTCCGGATGATAGTGGGTTCCCGAGCGAAAAACATCTCGCCAGGTTGCAGATAGACCTCTGCCAGCTCAGATTCATGGTCTGGCATTGGCTCTCCTGTAAAGCGCGGGTGCTACCGGCATCAAAGGAAGGTCCATTCCGTGCAGAGTCTCGGAGTGGCCGACAAAGCAATACCCCCCGGGCATTAGGTGCTGGGTTAGTTTCTGAAGAATCTGCTCCTGGGTGGGCCTGTCGAAGTAGATGATGACATTACGACAAAAGATCATGTCCACTTTCTCAGTCATCCCATAGTCAACATCCTTGAAGTTCAACCGCCGGAAATCGACAAGTTGACGCAACTCAGGCACAACACGAACCTGGTTTGAACTGCGGTCGCGGCTGCGCATGAAGTACTTTTTGCGCAGATCGGATGCGACAGGCCTCACCGCTTCTTCGCTGTAGATTCCGAGGGTTGCCTTCTTCAGCACTGTGGTAGAAATGTCGGTGGCCAGCACTCTGAATTGAAAACCAGGGTGGGCCAATCCAAATTCATACATCACCATTGCCAGCGTGTACGGCTCTTCGCCGGTTGAGCACCCTGCACTCCAGACCAAAACTTGTCGCTCGCGCCCGTTGCGTGCGACAAGTTCTGGAAGAGCCTTGTTGGCCAGAAAATCGAAATGATCGGGCTCCCGGAAGAAGTCAGTCTTGTTTGTGGTGACCACATCAAGAAAATGTACGATCTCCTCTTTCTGGCCCTGGTGGCCAAAAAGGTACTCGCAATATTCTGAGAATGATGTCAGGTTTAAGCTCTTGAGCCGTCGCTTGATGCGAAGTTCAAGCATCGTCCGCTTGTCCATGTTCAGATTGATGCCCGACTGCGCGTAGATAAAACTACGCAGCCGGCCAAAATCCGAATTGGATATTGCTTCTTCGCGACTGCTCATTATGTGAATGGGGCGCTCGCGCGCCCCACTCCTTTCGTCGTACTGTTGTCACGCGGCTGTTTTGATACTTTCAAGGCCGCGCACGGCCACCAGTTCTTCGGCGGAAAAAACGCGGTCGATGTCCAGGATCATAATGAACTCCGACTCGCGCTTTCCCATTCCCTTGATAAAGTCGGTCCGAATTCGCGTGCCGATTCTCGGCGGCGGTTGAATCTGGTCCGGCTCAAGGTCGATGACTTCCTCGACCGAATCCGCCAATGCTCCAATAACAAACGATTCGTTTTCCAGCAAGACCTCGACGACCACAATGCAGGTGTTTCTTGTCTTGACGGTCTTTGACATCTCGAAGCAAAGCCGCAGATCGACAACCGGGACAACACTGCCCCGAAGGTTGATCACGCCGCTCATGAACTCCGGAGTCCTGGGAATTTCGGTAATCTTCGTGAAATCGAGCACCTCCCTCACCTTGGCAACGTCGGTCGCGAAAACCTCGTTGCCAAGTTTGAAGGTCAGGTACTGCCGCGATTCAGTAATCTCGGTGACGCTCATAGTCCGCTCCTTTCGCATGTTGAACGTGCGTGGCCCGCTTGCGGCCCGCGCCGGAACTGGTTAGTAACGCTCAAAGCCTTTGTCAAGGTCGTCCTCCTTGTCTTTGAGCCTGAGACTAACCCCGGACTTGGCAACAGCCTTAAGGCCAGCAGGAACTGAGTGGCCGTTGGGCCTCGCAGCTTTCTGAGGAGCGGCAGTGGCGTGTCTCTGAGCTTTGGCCTGCTGCGGCGATGCGTGACCCTCATCCCCGGTACGGAAGAAGCCCAGAGCGCTGACAAGCTGATCGGACTGCCCGGTTAACTCCTCAGTGGTGGAAGCCATCTCTTCCGAAGCGGAAGCATTCTGTTGAATGACCTTTTCCAGTTGCTGAAGCGCCTTGTTGATCTGCTCGGCGCCGGTATCCTGTTCCTTGCTTGCAGCGGTAATCTCCTGAACGAGCTCCGCTGTTCTCTGGATATCGGGAACAAGTTTGTCGAGCATCTCACCGGCCTTTTCCGACACCTTGACTGTCGTGCCTGAGAGTTGGTTGATCTCGCCAGCCGCCTTTTGGCTGCGCTCAGCCAGTTTGCGGACTTCCGCAGCGACCACGGCGAATCCCTTGCCGTGCTCGCCGGCGCGCGCTGCTTCGATCGCTGCGTTAAGAGCCAGCAGATTCGTCTGGCGGGCAATCTCTTCGATGATGGAGATCTTGCTGGCAATCTCCTTCATCGCGGCTACTGCCTCCAGCACAGACTTGCCGCTCTCCTGCGCATCCTTTGCAGACTTTGTGGCTATCTTGTTGGTTTGCTGCGCGTTTTCTGCATTTTGCTTGATGTTCGAGACCATCTCCTCCATCGAAGAGGAGGCTTCTTCGGCGGAGGCTGCTTGGGCAGTGGCTCCATTCGACACCTGAACAGAGGCTGTACTGATGGACTGACTCGCTGACGACACCTCTCCGGCGATCGCACGAATGTCCGACACCGTTCGGGTCAAGCCGGCGACCATCGAAGCGAGCGCCTGCATCAGCTTGTCTTTTGCGGAACGCTCTCTGAGGACGACGGTCAGATTGCCATCGGCGATCTCTTCGGCGGCCTCGGTGATGTCGTTCATGGCAACGATCAGCGCATTGAGGTTGTTCTTGATGGTGTTGAAGTCGCCGTTGTAGGTATCTGTGATCTGCGACGGAATATCGCCCTTGCTGATTTGATCAACGTACCTGGCGGCTACATTCAGTGGTGCAATGACGGCGTCTAGAACCGAATTCACCCCGACGACGATCTCTCCATACGCGCCACGGAACTGATCTGCTTTGCCCCGCTCTGACAACTGCCCTGCGCGAGCGGCATCGGTCAGGCGTCCAAGCTCTTTTTGCAGTCCTTGTAGAACAATGGCAACGTTGTTGATCGCCTGCTTCATCTTTTCGTGGTCGCCCTTGTAGGTCTGGGCAATCAGCTCATCAATCTTTCCATTGGAGACCTGTGCAAGAATTCGATTGCCTTCGCCTATTGGTAGAAGAATGGCGTCTAGCATAGTGTTCACGCCGCGCACAATCTCTGCATACGCACCCTGGAATTGCTCCGGCTTGCCGCGGTCGGAAAGCTGACCTTCCTTGGAAGCATCGGTGAGGCGTACCAGTTCCTTCTGCAGGCCCTGAAGAACGCCGGCAACATTGTTGATCGCCTGTTTCATCTTCTCGTGGTCGCCCTTGTATGTCTGGGCAATCAGTTCGTCGATCTTTCCATTGGAAATCTGGGCAAGGATGCGATTGCCTTCGCCGATGGGCAGCAGAATGGCGTCGAGCATGGTGTTCACGCCACGAACGATCTCCGCGTACGCACCCTGGAACTGTTCAGGTTTGCCGCGATCGGAGAGCTGGCCCTCTCTGGAAGCTTCAGTGAGGCGGGCCAATTCCTTTTGCAGACCTTGCAGGACGCCTGCGACGTGATTGATGGCCTGCTTCATCTTCTCGTGATCGCCCTTGTAAGTCTGGGTGATCAGTTCATCGATCTTGCCGTTGGAAACCTGGGCCAGGATGCGGTTGCCTTCGCCGATGGGCAGCAGAATGGCGTCGAGCATGGTGTTTACGCCGCGCACGATCTCTGCATACGCGCCCTGGAACTGCTCTGGCTTGCCGCGATCTGAGAGTTGGCCGTCCCTTGAAGCCTCCGTCAAGCGACCTAGCTCCTTTTGCAGTCCCTGCAATACAGCAGCGACATTATTCACGGCCAGTTTCATCTTTTCGTGATCGCCCCTGTAGGTCTGAGCAATCAGCTCATCCACTTTGCCACTGGAGATCTGGGCAAGAATGCGATTGCCTTCACCGATCGGCAGCAGGATGGCGTCGAGCATTTCATTGATGCCCAACACCATTTCGCTATGAATTCCGGTGAGCTTGTCGGTCCTTCCTCGTTCTGAAAGCCGGCCTTCCTTCGAAGCATCGACAAGACGCGCAATCTCCTGAGACACAATCTGCATCTCGGCATCCTGCGACTGTTGCCTGCCGTTCATCAGGTCATGGTTACCATTTGAGTGCGCTCCGTTTCCGTTGTGCGCTCCGTTCGACTTTGGATTTCTTTTTACTGCTGCTACTGGCATGATCCTCTCCATCTTTTGGAACTGATTCGTTGATACCTTCGCTCTTTGAGCTCAAGGAACGATGTGCGCTTGCCTGGATCGTCCCTAAGTATTTGCGGCGCTACGCCTGATGCGGCGGCACTTTCAAGGAGACTGCGACAGCAAGCCATCCTTTCCGCAGCTCGCCGCCGCAATGGAGTTAGGATGCCCGCGCGGGCTTCGAACACTACTCCTGATAACTTCCTGCACCAGCCGATGAGGATCAAGGATCAGTGCCACAGTGCCGTTGCCCAGAATGGTGGCGCCGGATACAAACTGCACCTGCCGGTAGAACCGTCCCAAGCTCTTGATGACCGTCTGATGGTCGCCCAGAACCTCGTCAACAACGAAGCCGTAACGCCCATCCTCAGTCTCGGCCACCATGATCTGCTCTCGTTCGGGGCGCTCGGTGTCTATATCGAAGAAGTCCCTGAGCCTGATATATGGAACAAGTTCCTCGCGAATATTTGCGACATGCTTGCCGTTGGCCTTTTCAATGTCCTGTCGCGTCAATTCGACGCATTCAAGGGTGTTGGCCAGTGGAAGCACGAAGAAGTCCTGCCCGACCCGCACCTACAGTCCGTCGATGATGGCCATCGTGAGTGGCAGACGCAGTGTCACTCTGGTTCCCGTTCCGAATTTGCTCGCGATGTCGATTCTTCCGCGCAGCGCCTCCACTTTCTGATGCACCACGTCCATGCCAACTCCACGGCCGGAGACGTCGGTCACCTTACGAGCCGTTGAAAACCCGGGCATAAGAATGAACGAGAAGACTTCAGATTCGGAGAGTTTCGCATCCGCGGCAACCAGGCCGTTCTGAACAGCGCGCTCGCGCACCGCATCTGCGTCGATGCCCCGCCCGTCGTCGGTCACGCCGATCAGTACGTTTGCGCCGGAATGCCGGGCAGAGAGATGAATCGTCGCTATGGCAGGCTTGCCTGCCGCAACTCTTGCCTCGGGCGATTCGATGCCATGGTCCATGCTGTTGCGGATCAAATGCATCAGGGGATCGTTCAGCTGATCGATGACCGTCTTGTCCAGTTCTGTGTCGGCGCCCTCGATGGTCAGCTCGACGTTCTTATGCAGGTCACGCGCCAGATCGTGAACCAGCCGCCGAAAGCGCTCGAAGGTCGCTCGAATCGGGAGCATGCGGATACTCATCGAATTCTCACGGAGCGCCGTGGTCAAGCGTTCGATCTCCTCCGAAACAGCCACTACCTCTGGATCGTCGCGGCCTGCCGCAATCTCAACCAGCCTGGCCTGAACTGTGACGAGTTCCCCGACCAGGTTGACAAACTGATCCAGCTTGGCCGCCGGCACTCGAATGCTGGATGCGTTGTCTGGCCTGTCGGTGTCACGGCGCCCAAGATTCCTTCGCGGTTCTTCCAGTGAGTTCGCCGGAAGTTCTTGCACCGAAGCAGCCTGCGAAGCAACGGGCAGGATGGTCAGCTCACAACAATCCTCGACAAACATGAAGACGTCGCGGATTGCCTCACGGCCGCCATTGGTGGTCAACAGAATCTCCCAACTCACATAGCAGCGCTCCGGATCCAACTCGCTCAAGGGGGGAATCGCCACCATGTTCGCTGTCACTCGCGCGTTCCCTAACTGCTTCAGTTCACGCAACAACAGCAAAGGATTGGTGCCATTCCGCATTAGGTCCGGCCCAGGAGCAAACCGAATCAACCAGTCCTGGTTTGCGCCTTCTTTCGCCGAATGATCTGAAGGCGGCGCAGTGGACGGCGCATCGGATTGCTTTGTGTCGGCAATCCCTGTCAGTTCTCTTAGTCTTGCCAGGATGCCGGCCGCAAGCGCATTGTCTGCACCACTCTTGCCCGAAGCGTCATCCAACATCTTCTTGATCAGGTCAGCCGCTTCCAGGGAGAGGTCAACTAGCTTGGAAGTGACGATTAGCCGTCCTTCGCGAACTTCATCAAAGGCTGTTTCGAGATGGTGTGTGAAAGAGGCCACCTCATCGAAGCCGAACATGGCTCCAGAGCCCTTGATGGTGTGCATCGAGCGGAAGACCCGTCCGACAAGTTCGCCGTCGTTTGGCCTTTCGTTTAGCTCAAGCAGCGAAGATTCCAGTTCGACGAGAACCTCGCGAGCCTCTTCCTGATAGGCCTGTCTGTGCTTATCGATGATGTTTGCGTTGGACAAGGCGGTTCTTCGACCCTTCGTTGCCTACTTATTGTTGGAATTGAAACTTCGCGAATCCCGCGTCCGCCATTGCGGCGGCGATCTCGCCGGGAACGGAGCTCTCAAGCCTGAGTCGAACGTCTAATCTCGCGACCTCCTGCTCTGTTGCATAGAGCAGTTGCAAAGCGGTTACGTCCAACTCGGTCGCGCCCTCCAGCGTCAACCTGATCTCTTTCTTAGATGCCAGCGCATTGAGAAGAACGCTCTTCATCTCAGTGGCTGATGCAATGTCGATGGCGCCCTCCAGGCGAACAAGGGACGTATTCTCCCTCTCCTCGGCCGTTGCTGGCATGATCAACTCCTCTTAAGAACACACAGGTATTACTGACTTCACTGGACAGTTCTGAGGGGCAATTAGTCTGATGGGCTTTCAAATAGCGGCTACAGATGGCCGGGACAATCACTTGCTCCTGCGAGAGATTCTGATACAAGGCCCCCGCAGTTCAGGCAACCGTCCCAGAACTAGATTTGGCGAGGTTACTCTTGAGCCCTTACTATCGGCATGTTCAGCTTGCCGTTCAATGATTTCTCATCAATTTCAAATCAAATCGGAGCTAAGCTGTCCACTTGCTAGGACAGCACGTCGAGCGCCAATTGCTATCGGATGTTTTGCTTACTTTGTGGACTGTCTCCGTCTTGTTTACCTAACTATAAGAAACCAAGAAGATCATATCCAATCATCTCAACATATGTAGGTTTCGTGCACTCCCTCATCTTGACCTGAATGGTTAAGTTTCGGTGTGGGATCTGAAGCAATATGACAGATGTCTACCCATTTCAAAGTGGGTGCTTCGTGTGGTTAGGATGACATTTCCCGGATACTTGGATGATAAGCCGAGGCTGGGAGGCCGGTGTCAAGGCTCTTGACCGCGGTACGCGGCGAGCAAAGCTCGGCCTTGACGCCGGCCGGGCCTCGGCTACGCTGCCGCTATCCGGGGAATGGCATCTTGAGTTTGGCGTTACATCCCAATGCCCATACCGACTCCAAAATCAATCTCGTGAACGAGGGCGGATTGCTGATCGACCTGATGCGACACTACCGGTTCCTGCTGGATAGCGGCAGCATGGGAGACGTCGCGGCTGAGTTCCGTTCCCAGCGCCAATGCATCGTTGGTGAAGATGTGAGCATCGTGCGCGCCGCGCGAGATGGCGACGTATGCCATGCGGCTATTGAGCAGGTCCTTTGCGGCCAATTCGGTGTCTACGTGAATCAGCACTCGGTCGGCTGTTTGACCTTGGCTGGAATGGCTTGTTACGGCATAGCCGTAATCGAGATGCAGATTCCTGTTCGGATCGAGTTCGACTGCGCGGCCGTTATCCATCTTCAATTGCAAAGGTCCGTCCTCGCCGATGCTCTCGACAGTTCCGAGTTCGCGGTTTGCCACTTTGAGATCTTTAGCTGGTGCAGTGAAGACGAACCTGCCTCTCCCGCTCAATAAAGTGAGAGCGCGTAGGACATCCACTGATTGCCGGGACAGGGGAACGATATGCGGCGTGTCCATTTTCATGCGCTCTGCCGGAATATCCCATCGGGCCTTGTCTAGGTCGAATTCCGGCCATTCGGATTCGATGAGTTCAGAAGTGCGCACGAATGTGTAGGCCATGAGTCGCAT
>Ga0187847_10003832_pt1 | contig 11283 bp, 8 predicted proteins | sample June2016WEW_4_10_FD_132458 | JGI IMG/M metagenome (GOLD analysis project Ga0187847, IMG submission 132458) | Peatland microbial communities from SPRUCE experiment site at the Marcell Experimental Forest, Minnesota, USA - June2016WEW_4_10 | ecosystem: Environmental > Terrestrial > Soil > Wetlands...
GCATGAGCGGGCCCCCGCGCCATCGCCCGCATTGGTAGAGGACGGCGTCGCCGGCCACCGTGCCCGCCCACGCCGCCGCCAGGACGCCGGCCCAGCTGAGATGGCCTTGTCCCGCCACAGCGCCGGCGGTCAGCAAGATCGCAATGGCCGGGACGGGTGTCCCAAACTGATCCACGAAGGCTACCGCCAACACGATCCAGTAGCCATGCGCGACGATCAATCCGATAAAATCCACTAACTCTCCCCCGCACGCTGCCTGGTGTCTGGTACTTACCGTAGACTCATTGTATGCGGGCCAGACCGATCCGGTTTCGGATGCAGCCACTGAGCCGCTACAAGAACAGCCGCCTCTGGAACATCAACACCAACATCGTGTTCGCGGACATCGTCTCCACCGCGGCTACGGCACTGATCATCCAGGCCCTCCAGCCAAGGCTCCCGACACATTTGGCCATCGTGACGGTCACCGCGATCGTTGATGGAGCGATTAGCCTCGCCGTATTTGCCGGCTTGCACACCTACGCGAACAGAACCCGTGGCATAAAAGACCTGTTTCGCGTGCAACTGCATCGGTGGATACTGAGCCCATTGCACTACCTTGTGGGAAGCGGACTGCAGTTCATGCTCCTGGCGGCTGGCGTGCGCGCTGGTATCGGTGTACTCGTGGCGTACCTGAGCGCCGTCGCCATCGTGCGCACGATCCACTCACTGTACGGCAGGAAGTCGGGGCTGTTTCACTAACCTTCCGTTCGACGCAGGCACCTAGCCGAATCCGGGTATGCTAAGAGACGGAGGAACACATTGTGGGCGGCATGATCCCTTTGTCGGACGCATCTCGACGGCCGAGCAACTTCCCGGTCGTTACGACAACAATCATCGTGGTGAACGCAATCGTCTTCGTCCTGGAGTTGATGGGTGGCGACGAATTTGTAAAACAGTGGTCAATGATTCCTGCTGATATTGTTGCCGGCCAGCACTGGATCACTATTTTGACCGCGCTATTCATGCACGCTGGGTGGATGCACATTATTGGGAACATGGTGTTCCTATGGGCATTTGGCCCGCAAATCGAAGACACCATGGGACCGCTACGGTACCTGGTTTTTTATCTGCTCAGCGGTCTGGTGGCTTCGGTGGCGCAGATCGCCGCCATGCCCACTTCCACGGTCCCCAATCTCGGTGCCAGTGGAGCGATTGCGGGTGTGATGGGCGCCTTTTTGATCACCTACCCCGGGGATGAAATACGCGCGCTGCTTTTTCTGGGCTGGTTTGCCCGCATTACTTTTATTCCCGCCGCGCTCCTGATCGGACTCTGGTTCGTCATTCAATTCTTCAGTCAGGTCGGCGCCGTGGCGGATGTAAAGGGTGGTGGGGTCGCTTATACAGCTCATGTTGGTGGTTTTGTCTTTGGAGTGATTACCGCACGAATGTTTGAGCGCGGGCGCGCCGCGATGGAAAACCATGAGAGCAGGCAAACATGAAGTTCGGCATGTTGGCGCTTGACTACGATGGAACGATCGCGCGAGAAGGCGTGCTGGACCCTGAAAATACCGCCGTTTGGGGGGACCTCGCAAGCCTAGTCCGGTCCTTACGATGACGACCGAATACTGTTGGCTGCACCTACTGACCTACTGCTATTTGTCACTTGACACTCTCCGCGTCCGCGGGAGTGGCGCCCGGTTTGTGGTAATTGAAATAAGTGACGTCATCCTGCTCATAATGGGGGAAAAGAAGAAATACTTTGGCGTTTGCCTGCATTGAAAAATGGCTCGGCATCCACAGGCCCGTCGAGATGGGCTCCTGTTCAAATTCGAACCGCGTTCCCGGCTCTATCCGAGCGATGAAACCATACATCCAGATCGGACGCACAACTTCAGCTTCGGCCTTTACCCAGTGGAAATTAACTGCATCGATCCATAACGTCCCTTGCATTCCAGTCAGTGCTTTGGCTTGGTTATTGGGAGGACGATAATCTGCCCGCGGCGTACCCTTCAGAACATAGACTTCATGACGCCCCAGCATCTCTTTTCCCGCCAGGGTGAAATCAAGCGCTTTGGTCATTTCCCCGATCAGCACATGATCCCGATCGATCTCTTTCTGATATTGCTCGACCCGATCTTCGTGTTCGCTCGAGTTTTCCTGCTGCCGCTGTGCGGTCGTCTCTTGGAGTCGGCGCTGCTCTTTGGCTTCGTCTTGGGGGGATAAGGGTTTGTCATCAATCGCCAGCAGCCGCGCATATCTGGAGCCTGCGAGCATGATTTGTTCCGTGGTCCTAATCTTCTTGCCTTCACGATCACGCTGGGAATAGTCATAGCCCGGGGCGGCATCCCAGTCTTTTCGGTTGACGTCCAGAGAACGTTGGATAATCTCTTTCGCCCCGAGCTCTTGCGCCGATCCCGATATGACGGCCAGGGCGGAGACAAACAGCATAGCAACTAGCAGGTGACGAATCGGGCCGATGAAGAATGCCTTTCTCATCAATGGTTATTCAAACATGGAGACGCGTTCGCCACAAACTCAGCTCGCCGCTTGGAATGACACTTCAAGGTGGCCGGCATCAGCAGGAGGTCCCGGGCTATTCTCCAATGCTTCTTTTACCATACTACCGCTCACCGTCTCTGGCTTGAGCAGGTGCTGGGCCAGCGTCCTGTGAATCGGCCCAGCGCGGAAGATGTCATGCAAGCCCGAGAGCATGCCCGCATCGGTAGCCTCCGGCGGCTCGAGGAATTGACGGCGCAGAGCGTCCAGCTGACACTCACACCTGAATTTCTAGTCGAGTTCGGTTCGCCGACTGAGAAAATACTGCAAGCAGCAGACGTTCTCAAAGCCGATGCGATCATTATGGGTTTGCATCGCTCAACCCATATCGACACAGAGTCTCACATGCCGTGGGCCACTGCGTATGAAGTGGTGTGCGGCGCACAACGATGGAAGACGGTTGGGAGGATCTCGGTGGCCGAGATCCTCCCCTCGCTTTATGTAAAGCGTTCGGGTCAACAATCAGGAGATATCCACCGTTCAGCTGATGCGGTTCAACTTACTTGCGAGCTGGCGACGCCTCATCGAGTACCCTCACCAGTTGCTTGGCTGCTGGCACAACCTCCTGGGAACCGGTCACAATCTCTTTGGCGCCCACTTCCTTGCCATACAGCCTCTTATTGGCGTCATTGTCCGCATCCATCGACGCACCCGCCAGGGAGACGCCGGCAAAGAGTCCTTTGGACCGCGAATAGGTCAGTACGTCCGAGGAGCTCATATCCGAAGCATTGTAACCGGTCGCTTGCGCGCCCGTTGGGCCAGCGGCCGCCGCTGCGTCGGCGCCCAGTTTCGTCTTGCCGTTCAGAATGGCATCGACGCCCTTGCTGTGCATCACCACCAGCACAAAATCGGTCGCTGTGGAACCGAGTTGGACACCAACGCTGGCCTGATCCAGCGAATACATCACCGGCGCGCCCCAGGCATCATTCATCTTGTCGCCCTTTCGGCACACGAGCACGCCGCGCCCGTAGCTGCCGCCGATACCAACTGCAACTTTCTTGACGCTTGGAAAGACAACAACGCACAGGGCCTGGTTGAGTACACTCGTCGGGAGGCCCTTGTCTCCCTGGAGTAGCTCCTGCATCACCTTGGCAGAATTTGCCAAACGCTCATCTTCTTTCTTCTGAGCAAGAAGGGGAAAAGCAAATGCGAAACAGAGTCCGAGGATTACGAGTCTGGTCTTCATCGATTTTGTCCTTTCTGCTGCGGGAGGATTATACGCCGAGGATTATACGCCTAAGAGCAAGAGGAATGGTCAATGGTCGCAGTGGCGCAGTTTGGAAATTGGCGTCTCTACTAAAGCCGCGATGAAAATGGGATGGTTACGGCACGGCTCAAGCCTAGCGCTTTCAAGGCCGCTTTACTGCACCACTACCGCAAATCTTTTCGTCTTGACTTCCCACCCCGCAAGGTCAAAAATACGCCCTCGAAGTTTGCGGTCTCCTTTTTTGTTCGCGAGGAAGGGCCAGGCTGTGAACTTTGGCTGGTCGCGCAGTCTGCGCGAAAACCCAAAGTGGACCAATACTGAATTCGGAGGATATTGTGAAAAAGACATGCTTCTTTGTACTCCTGCTGTTGATCGCCGTAATCGGAGCTGGTACCACCAGCTTCGCCGCCTGCACCGCCACAACCCTCACTATCGCGCCGGGAGTGTGGGGAATCGAGTCCTATGGTTCATCCCCCAGCGGGCTGGACAACATCCTGATGCAGGTCACTTTCGCTTCGAGTACCTTCACCGGAACCGAGTACCAGAGCATCGCTGGAACGCTCAGCAGTTTTTCGATTTCAGGCACGTGGGCTATGGGGACGCCGGCTTCTGACTGCCAGGGCACCATGACCGTCACCAGCCCGTCGACTCAGACCTTCAATTTCGCTCTCAACGATGGCGGAAAGGGTGGCACCATCACTCAAATCGACGCCGGTTACACCCAGGCCGGTTTTATGGTCGCGCAGGGAACGATCAAAGCAGGTTGCAGCACTACTCTTTTCAAGAGTAAACAGTTCTCCCTTTATTCGTACGGCACCATCCCAGCCGTTGGTGGTCTCGTGACCGCTACGGGGGAAATCAAGTTCAGCTCGACCGGAACGTCGTTTACGGCCGTCCCAACCGTGACGCTCGACCTTGGCGCCGTGGGGAATTTGGTACTTCCGGCCTCGGGAACTTCTTCAATCAATGCTAACTGCACCGGCGCGGGCGTTCTTACGCCGACAGGGCTGGGACAATCATTCGATGTCGATACCGTGGTGGTAGACGAAGGCAAAGAAGCGCTGTGGATCGTGACTAACGCCGGCGATAACGTCTCTGGATATTTCCTGGAGTAGTGGATCGGCCCTGGCGGGTGGCGAACCATCCGCTAGCACAACCACAAAGTGAGTGCATCCCATCCTTCGCGTTGCTTTTCGCGGAGGGTGGGCGGGCAGGCATGAACGCACGGTGAACCCATGCGTTCACGCCGCGTCACCGCCCGCTGCGCGAGCCCTTCTGCCGCGGACGCACCGAAGATCACCGCCACGATCACCCGCAACGCCGCGCCCAGATCGACGAGCGTCTTGCGCTGAGACGCCCATGAGAGTGATGGGGATGAAAGATCTTTCACAGTTGACGCGGACCGGCATCAAGAGGAGAATGGCGCACGCTGAACAGACGAAGAAATAGGCTCAAACACGGATGGAGGGATCAATGATGAAAAGCGGCGAGAACACGAAAAAGGGACTGCACTGTGGTTTTGCATTCAGACTGTTGATTGGAGTGGCGGCTCTTTGCGTGGTCACTCTGGGCACGGCACCAAGCGCATTTGGCGCGCCTCCGACTGCTACCACGACCAGTGGAGTAGTGGTCGGCAAAAAGGCAAATGGCATGAACGAATTTCTCGGCATCCCCTACGCGGCCCCGCCCGTCGGACTTCTGCGCTGGGAACCGCCGCAGCCTTACGGACCCTTTGCCGGAGCTTATCTCGAAGCGACTCAATTCGGCAGTGAGTGCCCGCAGGCAGGAGGGGGCAACGAGGATTGCCTGTTCCTGAATATTTTTACACCGGAGACGGGTGGTTCCGGCCTGCCGGTGATGTTTTGGATCCACGGTGGCGGACTCATCGAGGGGAGCAGCACTCCTTACGCCCCCCAGGAGCTCGTGAAAAACGGCGTGATCGTCGTCAGCATCAACTACCGCCTCGGTTATTTGGGATTCTTCGCTCAAACTGCGATCGATGGCGAAGGCCATCTCAACGGCAACTATGGACTGATGGACCAGCAGTTCGCGCTGCAGTGGGTTCAGAACAACATCGCGAATTTTGGCGGCAATCCAGCGCAGGTTACGATATTCGGCCAATCCGCGGGCGGACAAAGCGTTTATGCCCAGCTCGCGTCTCCCACGGCCGCAGGCATGTTCAGTGGGGCGATCGCGGAAAGCGGATCCTATGCGGAATTCCAACCCTACCTCCCTTACATCATAACGGTGGCGCAGGCGGAAACCCAAGGCAGCCCAATCGTACCCTCGGGCGAGACGATCGCGAGTAATGTAGGATGCGGCGACCCGGCCACGTCCGCCTGCCTGCGTGCCGTGCCCGCCGCCACGATGGTTGCTGGACAGCCTTTCCCCTTGTTTCCGTTCGTGGACGGAACGCTGCTGACACAGACGATGGACCAAGCATTTGGCAGCGGCGAATTCAATCAGGTACCTGTGATTTCGGGCACCACTACAGATGAATACAGGTTGTTTGTGGCTGAGGATTACGATTTGCAGGGGAATCCGATACTGACTTCCGACGAGTACACCGCTGCCGTGGATGCTTTGTTTCCAGCGGCACTCAGCCCATACGTTCTGGAGGTGTACCCGTTTTCCAATTATCCGACCGGCGGTCAGGCTTTGGGCGCCGCAGGTACTGACGGAATCTTCAGCTGTCCGGTGCTGAATGCGAATCAATTGCTTTCGGCCTATGTGCCGACGTATGCCTATGAGTTCGCCGATGAGAACGCGCCCCCGGCGCAATCTGATTTTGGCGGGGCGTTAACGTTTCCGTTGGGCGCCTACCATACTTCGGAGCTGCAATTCCTTTTCAAGGGCTTCGACGTTTTTGGACTGCCGACAACACTTTCGCCCCAAGAGACAAAGCTCTCCAAGGACATGCTCCTCTACTGGACCCAGTTCGCGAAGACGGGTAACCCGAACGTCGCTGGCAAACCGGCATGGCCTGCCTACGTCGTGTCCAGCGACCTGTTCTTGTATTTGATACCGCCAACGCCGGTGGCTCTCTCCTCCTTTCCCACGGAACATCTCTGCTCTGTGTTTTGGAACGAGATTCCATAACTGCGGGTCCTCCCGGGAAGCGGCCGACCGCGCGCACGTCGGCCGCGTTCTCCCGGCAGATAAGCATTGAGGTTCTGCAAGACCCACTTACGTTGCTACAAAATGTCGTGTACCCTTGGTTCGGCGAAAAGGGCCGGTACCGGTTCCGGCGCTCGCGTCTCGCCGAGAGCTGCGGCGGTTCTCGGCCATGACAGTTATGCAGATAGCGGTCGAATGGTGCGCGCCCCAAAGCAATTTTTTGTGTTGGCACTCCTAACATTGGTGATCACTAGCTCTTTTGAATTGAAAGAGTATGCTTGTCGCGTCCCGTCGGCACTTCGGATGCCACGTACTCGGACAACCAGGGATTCGATCGGCTGATGCCGAGACCGGACCTGAGTCGAGAGTAAGCGTCGTTATTGTTGATAGAAATTGGGGGCCTCCTATGTTGATGAGAAGCGCGAAGGCATGGTTCCGTTCCGGCGGCTTGGGTTTGGGATGCCTGCTAATAATGTTGGGAGTGGTGAGTGCGGCACACGCTCAAGGCGCGGGCACGGCATCGAGCATAAAAGGGACGGTCGCGGACGCATCGGGCGGGGTTTTGCCAAAGGCAAATGTGGTCGCGGAGAACGCCGAGAAGGGGATCCGGCGCACTGCGGTTTCCGACAGCGGGGGCGCATATCTGTTGACGGGACTGCCGCCCGGGACCTACGACGTCAGCGTCGAGCTTCCCGGTTTTGGAACCGAGATCAAGCAAGGCCTGGTCGTCACCGTGGGTCAGACGGCGATTCTGGATTTCCAACTGAAGGTGGCGTCCGCTAAGGAAACCGTCGAAGTGTCGGCCGAGGCGCCTACGGTGGATACCGAGAAATCAAGCCAGTCGAACACCTTGACCGAGGTCTTAATTCAGGATCTGCCGATTGACCGCCGGGACTACCTGACCTTTTCCCTGTTGGCGCCGGGCGTTTCTAACTCCACCAGATTGGCGGATGACTCCGACTATCGCGTCAAGCAGTTCAGCAGCAGCGGACTTTCTTTTTATGGCAGCAACGGTCGTGGCAACAGCGTCACCGTCGACGGCGGTGAAGCCAACGACGATGAAGGCGGCGTGCGCTTGACCTTGGGCCAGGACGCAGTGCAGGAATTCCAGATCAACCGCAGCAATTACGGCGCAGAGATGGGAGGAGCGAGCGGCGCCACGATCAACATTGTGTCGAAGTCCGGTACCGACAACGTGCATGGCAGCGCCTTCGGCTTTTTCCGGGATAGTGCCCTGGATGCGCGCGACCCGTTCGCCTTCAGTTCGGCCCTGGCGCCGGACCCGACCTATTCTAATTTCAACACCGATTCGTTCGGCAAACCGGTGAAGAATTCGCTCAGCCGCCAGCAGTATGGCGGCGCCCTCGGGTTCCCCGTCAAGAAAGGCAGCACCTACCTGTTTGCTTCTTTTGAAGGCCTGCGGCAGAATTCACAGAATGCCGTTCCCCTGCTGACGGACAGTTCGATCTTCGCCGGACCCTCCATAGCCGGAACGAATACGTTTGCGCCGAACGATCCTCGGTATGCGCAGCAGCAAATTATTCAGCAGCTGAATAACCTCGGGTTCGGCACCTCGGTGCCCTGTATAAGCCCTCCTGATGGCTCTGCGGCGACTCCCATCCCAGCGGCCTCGTGCGCCCAGTTGCTCCAGGACTACCTGACGATCAACCCCCTTTCTGGTTTTCTTTCGCAGCAAAACCAATTGGTGGAGGGCTTCCTTATTAACCAGCTTGAGAATAACGGAGGAGTGTTTCCATTCGACACGCGGCAGTATCTGGGATCCGCTCGCCTCGACCACCGTATCAGCGAGAGCGACCAAATCTTCCTGCGCTACAACTACGGGCATGACCTGGAAGAGTCTCCCGACGTGCAGTCCTTGACCGGCTACTCGCGAGGCAGTTCCATACATACTTACAACGATACGTTGCTGTTCTCATGGTTCCACATCTTCAGCCCGCGGACCGAGAATGAAGTGCGGGCGCAGTATAGCTACAACCACGCAAACGTCATTCCGAACGAGCCCGCCGAGGTGGGGCTTGATATTTTCGGTGTCGCGAATTTGGGAACGAACATCTTTCTGCCTAACTACGAGATGCTGCGGCGCTACGAAATTGCCGACAACCTCACCCTCAGCAAGGGCCACCACACGTTTCGACTGGGCGGGGAAGAGCTGCTGCGGGGCAATCACACTCAGACCGACGTCTTTTTGCCGGGCCGCTTTGAGGTAGGGCCGATTACCGGAGGTGAATTGTCCCCCTGCTTCGACCCCAGCTGGGTGTCCCTCCCCCCGTACCAGAACACACCCCCCGCCAATCCCTGCGGCCTAACCAACGTGCCCGGTACCAACCTGAGTTCGCTGCAGGCTTTCTCCCTGCAGATCCCCACTATCTTTGAAGACGGATTTGGCACGCCCACCTACTCAAAAGTCCGACCCTTCACCGCCGCGTATTGGCAAGACACCTGGGCCGTGAAACCCAACTTCACTCTTACCTACGGCATCCGCTATGAACTGGACTCGCAGTACGCTCCTTTGCGCACTCCCTGGCACAACTTTGCCCCCCGTGTTTCGTTCGCGTGGGACCCCTTCGCCGACCACAAGACCGTGATCCGGGCGGGATACGGAATTTTCTATGGAAATATTTACGACGCCATTCCGGGTGTAGATCTGGCGCTGGGCGCTCTGAACAAGAATAACTCTGCGGTCGAGAACACCTTGCCCTATGCCAGTAACTACCCAGGCAGTCAGGTTAATAACCTGGTTGCCACCTGCGGCCTCCAAAAGGGAGGCGTGCCGCTTACCGGCTACTTAGGCAACGGCACGAGCCCTTGCAACCGGCAAGTCGGTATTTATATCGATCCGATTGATCTGGGAACGCTCCTCCCCGGCAGTTCGAACTCGAATGCCCAGGTTATCTTCCAGAATCTGTTTGCCCAAGGAAATCCCGGATTCAGCGGGGGAGTAAACAATGGGGGAGTGATTGGCTGCACCACGCCGTCCCCCGGCAATTATGGCTGCATCACCGCGGCCGACCTGACCGCGGCATCCAATAACTTCTTCGTCCCCACCAATAACGGCCAGGTTCCAATCCTAAGCGTATTGTTCAGCAACCAGGTTAATTATCAGAGCCCTTACTCGCAACAAGCTGAGTTTGGCATTGAGCGGCAGCTCGGCCCCGGTTTCTCGGTTGCCCTCAGCTACATCTATTCGCACACCGTCCATCTCCCGGTGGCAATTGACACCAACCTCAAGGATCCGGGTTTTGTGCAGGCCACCCTGGCCAACGGAAAAACGGTCTCCTACCGGGACTGGAATCCTAGTTTGACAATTGACCCCCTTTACCAGACCACAATGGCCTGCGCCGCGAGCCCCTTGAATTGTTTCTACAGCCCGTATATTGCCCAAAACAACCAATACACGTCGGCAGGCTCCGCCCTTTATCAGGGCGGCATTGTCGAAGTCAAAAAGCAGTTCAACAAGACGACCGCGATCTTTGCCAATTACACCTACAGCAAAGCCATCGACACCACCACAGACTTCAACAGCGACTACGGACCGCAGGACAACCTGGACCTGAATGCGGATCGCTCTGTGTCGAATTTCGATGAGCGGCATAAAGTGGTCATCGCGGGCGTCCTCGATAGCCCCTGGAGAGGCGCATTGTCGGGCTTCGAAGTGGCGCCGATTTTCAACTACAACAGCGGGCATCCTTTCAATTTGCTGAGTGGAGAGCCCACCAATGGTGACAATCACCCCACCAATGGCCGCCCCATCGGCGCCCCCCGCAACTCAGGCCTTGGTCCGAATTACGTCGACTTCGACGCGCGCTTGAGCTGGCATCACAAAGTGGGCGAGAAAAGCAATCTCGTAGTTACGGCGGAAGGATTCAACATCGCAAACCGGACCAACTATGGCAGCGTGAACAATCAGGTGGGCCCGCTGTTCGGGATTCCCAGCGGAATCTGTGGCCCACCAACTTGCGTCGTCCCTGAGGGTGGTGGGTCCGGTTCGAAGACCTTCAACGTGCATGGAATCGAGCCCGGAACAAAATCGAATGGAGGCACGGTGAGTTCCAGCACGCCGCTGGCCTTCACCTCCGATTTCCCAAAGCGCGAGATTCAACTCGGGCTGCGCCTCACGTTCTAGGTAAGACGTTCTAAGTGAGACGAGAAAATGTGATGTCGCTAAAGAAACTGCTGGTAGTTTCCGCTGCGCGACTGGGCGCGTCTTAGTAATCGCCACCGACGAGAACGATCCTTGATCGCGTGCTCATGGACCCTTCCGAACGTCATTTTTCCGCGGTCGACACAAGACCACAATCGATCTTGGAGCCAGTACGTATTCCGTCCGTGCTAAAGGGATTCCGTCGTCCGAGAAATCATCTGGACTGGGCAAAGCGGTGTCCACGATTCTCTTCCACTCC
>Ga0187847_10003834_pt1 | contig 11281 bp, 6 predicted proteins | sample June2016WEW_4_10_FD_132458 | JGI IMG/M metagenome (GOLD analysis project Ga0187847, IMG submission 132458) | Peatland microbial communities from SPRUCE experiment site at the Marcell Experimental Forest, Minnesota, USA - June2016WEW_4_10 | ecosystem: Environmental > Terrestrial > Soil > Wetlands...
CGAATGGCCCTTGTGCCTACTTCCGCCCTACAAAAAAGGATGAACTATGAAGCCTGAAGCCACCAAAGTTTCCGTCGAACTCGCAGGCGGAAAACAACTCTCCATTGAATCCGGAAAACTTGCCAAGCAGGCCCACGGCGCGGCTGTCGTGCGCTTTGGCGAAAACGTTGTACTGGCCACCGCTACTGCCAATCCCGATCCCCGCGAAGGCATCGATTTCTTCCCCCTGACGGTTGACTATCGTGAGTACACGTACGCTGGCGGGCGCATCCCCGGCGGATTCATCAAGCGCGAAGGCCGCATGAGCGAGCGAGAAGTGCTTACCAGCCGCCAGATTGACCGGCCCGTGCGCCCTATGTTCGCCGAGGGCTTCAAATGCGAAACCCAGGTAATTGCCTTCGTGCTTTCCGCCGACACGGATAACGATCCCGATGTCTGCGGTATTAACGCCGCATCGGCTGCTCTCACCATTTCCGACATTCCGTTTCTAGGACCGCTGGGCGCGGTTCGCGTAGGCCTGATCGACGGCCGATTCATCGCCAATCCCACCTACACCGAGATGCGCGATGGCCTCCTCAACATCATGGTCGTCGGCACCGCCGACGCCATCGTCATGATCGAGTCGGGCGCGAAGGAAGTAAAAGAGGAGACGGTGGTAGACGCGATCGAATTCGCGCACACCGAAATTAAGAAGATTTGCGCGGCCATCAACGAATTGCGCAGCAAGGTCGGCAAGCCCAAGCGCCAGGTGACTCCGCCGGAATTCGACGAAGCGTATTTCAAGGGCCTGGAAGCGAAGATCGGCACGCGGCTGGCCGACGCTCTTGACACCGCGAAGCATCCGAAGTCCGAAAGTTACGAACTGGTTCGGGTATTGGAAAAGGAACTATTAGCGGCTCTGCCCGAAGACGACGAGGCCGGTAAGAAGAAGGTCAAGAAATATTACGAGATTCTGCGGGAGCGTATCTTCCGCGACCAGGTCATCGATCACAAGCGGCGTCCCGACGGACGCGAGTTCGACCAGATCCGCGAGATTTGGATTGAGGCGGGCATTCTGCCGCGGGCGCACGGCAGCGCCGTTTTTACCCGCGGCGAGACCCAGGCCCTGGTAACGACCACGCTCGGCACCAGCGACGACATGCAGCGCCTCGAAGGTTTCGAGGGCGAGGCCAAAAAGCGCTTCATGTTGCATTACAACTTTCCTCCATTCTCCGTAGGAGAAGTCGGGTTCATGCGTGGCGCCGGACGCCGCGAGATTGGCCATGGCGCACTGGCCGAACGCGCTGTTTCGTCCGTGCTTCCTACCGAAGACAACTGGCCTTATGCGATGCGGGTCGTCTCCGACATTCTGGAGTCGAACGGATCGTCGTCGATGGCCACAATCTGCGGCGCCTCGCTCTCTCTGATGGATGCGGGCGTGCCGTTGAAAGCTCCCGTAGCCGGGGTCGCGATGGGACTGGTGAAAGAAGGCGACAAATACGCCATTCTGACCGACATCGCAGGCGCGGAAGATCACTACGGCGACATGGATTTCAAAGTGGCCGGAACCAAGGATGGGATCACGGCGTTGCAGATGGACATTAAAGTTGCCGGCATCACTTCGCAAATTATGCGTGAGGCGCTGGCGCAGGCACAGCGCGGCCGGTTGTTCATTCTGGGGAAGATGGACGAGGTTATCACCGAAGGCCGAGTGAAGGTGTCGACGTACGCGCCGCGTATCTACACTCTGCAGATTCCGGTGGACAAGATTCGCGATGTGATTGGGCCGGGCGGCAAGATGATTCGCAGTATCATCGAGCAGACCGGCGTAAAGATCGACGTCGAGGATTCGGGCAAGGTCAACGTAGCATCGAACGACGAAGTTTCGGCGAACAAGGCTTTGCAGATTATCCGCGATCTCACGGCCTCGGCGGAGGTGGGGAAGACTTATCTCGGGAAGGTCAGCCGCCTGGCGGATTTCGGAGCATTCGTCGAAATTCTGCCGGGTCTGGACGGACTACTGCACATCAGCGAAGTCGCCGAACACAGAATCAAAGATGTTCGCGACGAACTGAAAGAAGGCGACCAGGTCCTGGTGAAGGTTCTGGCTGTAGAAGGCAACCGTATCAAGCTGTCGCGCAAGGCGATTCTGAAAGAGCAGCGCGCCAAGATGGGTGGCGCTCCGCCTCCGGAGACGGACGAGGGTGGGGAGACAGCAGCGCCGATGATTCCGCCGGGTGCATCGCAGGGAAGCTCGGCTGGCGCGTCGCAAGGCGCAGCGACCGCTGTGATCGAAGGCGGCGCGGATTTCGACGCTGACGACGAACCGAATTTCAACCGGGTCGATGGAGTGGTTGCGTCTGTTGAAGCGGGCGCGGCTCGTCCGGAAGGCGCGCGCGAGGGGCGGCCCAGCGGAGGAGGCGGCGATCGCGATCGTAATCGCCGGCGTCGCGGTCGAGGAGGACGTCCGGGCGGCGGCTCGGGAGGTCACGGTGGTGGACACTCGGGCGGCGGTGGTGGCGGACGCGGGAGACGGTAGGAACAGTTCCGGTTTTGCCAGTTTTTAGTGCCAGTGTTTCAGTAAAACGAAGGGCTGCAGAGATGCGGCCCTTGTTATTTGCGGTGGGTTCGTCGCGGCATGCGGAGCCGCACCGCATGCGTCAGAATGACAAGCGTTTGAAGACGGTTTCTGGGATCTGGCGCACTCCGGTCATGACGTAGCGCCAGACTTTTGGAGTGTAGAGAACATCAGGGGCGCGGCGTACGAGCGCGCGCACGATGTCGCGGGCAACCCGTTCCGGATCGGCAAAATGCGCGGCGTTGGGCATGTGATCGGTCATGGACGTCTGCACCGGTCCGGGTTTGATGGTAATGACGCGGACGCCGGCAGGATGAAGGCGGCTGCGCAGTCCCTGAAGAAATAAGGAGAGTGCCCCTTTGGCGGAACCGTAAACGTAGTTCGAACGGCGGCCTCGATCTCCGGCGACAGACGTGATGGCGGCCAGGCAACCGATTCGGCGGCGTTCCAAGTCGGCCGCAAATAGCATGAGAATCGCGCTCGCGCTGACGAAGTTGGCTTGCAATTCTTCCAAAAGAACGTCGACCGACACTTCCGACTCCTTCTGGTCGTGCATGGAGCCGTAAGCCAGAAGCACGGTATCAAAGTCGGCGAACTTGCGCCGCACAAACTCAAAGATACCAGCATGTTGCTGAACCGAAGATAAATCGGCGGAGTAAGTCAAGATTACTGGAGCACCCCGCAGCGATAAGTCAGCGCGTAGGTCGGCCAGGCGCTCCGACGAACGTGCTACAAGGAGTAACTCGCAGCCCTGATGCGCGAGCTGGCGCTGAACTTCCATCGCGATACCAGACGTCGCGCCGAGGAATATGATTTTCTTCATCTTTACAGCAGTCGTTTTAATTCCGGCCATTAAGCCTCCGCCTCGGTTACGCGCCGCCAAAACGAGGAAGACATCTTGGGGTCAATGTAAGGAACAAAGCTGCGCCAGTGCGGGAATGACGCTTCAAACAACGCCGGGCTCATGCGCGCGTCTTTGGCGGGATAGAGCGCCCCACCGCTATGCAGGACAATGTCATCGAGCGACTGCATAAGTTTGAGCGTGCGCTCACCCCGCATGGCAAAATCGAAAGCCATGGTAAGTCCGGGGCGGGGGAAAGAGAGCATGCCAGCCGGAGGGACCGAGCCGAATTGTTTCACAACGCCTAAGAAAGAACCCATGCCGGAGCGCGCAATCCGGTCCAGCAACTCCTCGAACGCCTCGATGTTTGTCTCCGGGATTACGCACTGATATTGGAGAAAACCCTGTCTGCCGTAAATCAGATTCCACTGCCGGACGGAATCGAGGGGATAGAAGAACGAGTCGTAGGGAACGACCGCAGGACCTTTTTTACACGCATGAAGTTTGTAGTAAGCCGCATTGAACGCCTTGACCGAGTAACGGTTGAGAACCCAACCCGGCAGAGGAATAGGCAACTTAGGGCCGCGCTTGGGATGGAATTTCTTACTCTTATCGGCAGCATGGTTGCCGCGAAAGAAAATACCGCGGAGATTTGTTCCGGCGAAGCAGTCCAGCCAGGCCACGGTGTATTCGAAGCGGTCATTACTCTCGCGGCTAAGGTCCAGAAAAGCGCTTAATGAGTGAAACGGGATGGACTCCGCATCGATCCAAGGTCCCGCAACCCGTTTGAGCCGGATGTCAGCCCAGGCGATTACACCGGTCAGGCCCAGACCGCCAATGGTAGCGTGCAGCATGTCGGTGTTGTACTCCGAATTGCAAGTTACTAGTCCGTCGTTCGATCGATGCAAGGCGATCTCGCTGATATGGGTGCCGAAGGTTCCAGCGCAGTGGTGATTCTTGCCGTGGACATCGTTAGCGATCGCGCCACCGACGGTGACGAAACCAGTTCCGGGCGTGACCGGAAGGAACCATCCTTTGGGAAGGAAAACATCGACGATTTCGGAAAGGCTAACCCCGCTTTCGCAACGGAGTGTCCCCGTGGATTCGTCGAAACCCAGGAAGCGGTTGAGACGCCGGCAATCGATTAGTTCGCGGCCTGCGTTGAGACACGAGTCTCCGTAACTGCGTCCCAGGCCATAGGAAAGCAGTGAGCCAGGGGCGGCGGCACGAAGAATGGCAGGCAACTGATCGTTCCAGGCAGGTTTGTGGATATGTGAGTGCGCGGTTCTCGGATAACATCCCCACGAAAAGATTCGCGTACTGGGCGAAGGAGCTATGACTCGCTTGCATAGGCTAACGGCGGTTTGACTGGACATATAAGACCCGGAAAAACGATTCGCTAATACCGGCCTATTGGCCTGCTAACAACAGCATTGTCTTACCATTTCACATGTACGACGCTGGCGGCGATAACAGTCACCGAAGCCAGCGCCACCCCGTAACTTACAGGATCGCGAATGGCTAACGTGACCGGGTCTTCTCTTAGTTCTCCGCGATGCGCTTGCAGCCAGACCCGGCTGAGCCAGTAAAGAACGATGGGGCACAGCAGAGTGAGAAACTCGGGCGAAGAGTAGAGCAGTCGTACATCCTGACTGTGAACGTAGAGGCTCAGGATGACGACAGCGGAAAAGCTGCTACCGGCGCCGAGAGCAAGTAGAAGCTCGCGGTCGCCGATGTGATAACCGCGTCCGGAGTTACCGGCATCGACTAAGCTGCCCGCATGCAGTAATTCTGAGTAACGTTTCGCCATGGCAAGACTAAGAAAGAAGAACATGGAGAACGCCAGGAACCACTGCGACAGCGGTGTAACGGAAAGCAGGGCGCCCGCAAAAATGCGTAGGTTATAGAAAATTGAAAGCACGAACACGTCGAGCAGCGCAATCTTCTTGAGATAGAACGAATAGAGCACGGTCAGGACGGAATATCCGACCAAGGCAAGGCCGAATTGGGAGTTAAGCAAGAAGCCCATGCCGAGTGCCACGCAGAGCAAAACCAGGGCGGCGACCAATCCTTGAGGTATAGAAATGTCGCCCGCTGCGAAGGGGCGTTCTTTTTTCCAGGGATGGTCGCGATCGGAATGGAGATCGAGAAGGTCGTTGAGAATGTAAAGCCCGGAGGCGCAAAAGCCGTAAAGGATAAAGCCAACCAGGGTGCGCAAAATGGAGGCGGATGCGAGGTTATGAGAGAGAGCGAGCGGGAGGAAGAGCAGAAGATTCTTGGCCCAGTGTTGACCGCGAAGAGCACGGATCCACGTGCGAAACGAGCTATAGCGAGATGCTGGTGGCGATGGCTGCGAGTCGGGAATTGTGCCTTTGACGGTGGTAACGGTTGCGGCTTGCGCGGCACGAGCTTTTGAGCCGACCACATACGCCCCGAGCGCACTGCGCCAGACGCTTACATCTGCGGCGGAGTCGCCTATGTAGTCGAAGCCGGTGTGAGAGAAGCGCTCCGCCAAAAACACCGCTTTATTCGTTCCCTTGAGATTGGTGAGGCCGTCGCTGCCATGGACTTCATCGAAGAGGCCTAGATAGCTGGCGATGGTTTCGGCAAGTTCGCGATCGGCGGCGGTTGTCAGCGCGATGCGGCGGCCGGCAGCTTTTTCGCGATGGAGAAGAGTAAGAACCTGCTGCCGGTAGAGAAGGCTGGCTGGGTTCAGCTGGGTTCTAGCCGCAAGCTGGCGCTTGAAGGCGGCTTTTCCGGAGAGCAGCCAGAAGGGAGTCAAGAGCAAGGTGAAGGGGCTGGTCCTGAGGAGCACGAGAATGCACTCCCAAAATACGTCTCCCCGGATCAAAGTGCCGTCGAGATCAACGCACAGGACCACGGGCGACACCTCGGCGCGTGTGGATCCTGTGCTGGCTGGCATAAGAGGATGGTCGCACGAGTAAGGACTGTTCACTATCTGGAGAAATGGAACGCTCAGGTACCTGAGTAACATGCGCTACGGCCATGAGAAGGTTACGATAGGCCAATCTTTAGTCCGATCTACTGCAAGCCGGCAGCGCTCAACAGGCTGCATTCTGGCAATGAGATAACAGGCGAGGCGCTGCGCGGAAGTCCGAAATGTTAACCATGAAGACTGAAACCACCAAGGGCCAACCGGCCTGCGAAGAGCAGGACGCCTGGGAATTGCTGGCGAGATACTATCGCCATCCGACGCTGCTGCTTACGACCCTGGCGCTTGTGACGGGTGTTTTGTACAGCGGCACATTGTTCTTTGAGTTTGTATGGGATGATGGGTCGCAGATTGTGGACAATCCCGTGATCCGCTCGTGGCACAGTCTGTCGCGGGTGTTTGTCAGCGATTTGTGGTATCACACCGCTCGCCAGCAGGTCTATTACCGGCCCTTGTTTGTCGCATGGTCGATCGTAAATTATGCGCTGGTGGGCCTGCGGCCGTGGGGCTGGCATCTGGGAGCAATCCTGTTGCACCTCGGCGCGACCCTGGCTGTTTTCTGGTTGTCGCGGCGACTGGGATTGCAATACTGGACGGCCGCCCTGGCCACGCTCATCTTCGCCCTTCATCCAATTCACATCGAGTGTGTGGCTTGGATCTCGGCCGCGTCCGACAGCATGGTAACCATGTTTGCGGCGCTCGCGTTCGTGGCTTTCCTGAATACACGCAATGCGGACGGCACGCGAAAGCTGGCATGGCGAGTGGCATCCTTGCTTTTGCTGGCTGGTGCGCTGCTGACGAAGGAGATGGCCGTCAGCTTCACGGCGCTCGTCGGAATTTACATCTGGCTGTGTCCCAGCCGAAAGGGACGCCGTACGCCGGAGAAGTTGCTGGAGGCGCTGACCAGCATGGTTCCTTACGCGGTTGTGACGCTTGGTTATTTCGGCCTGCGCAAGCTCGCGCTCTCCCATGCTTCCCTGCAGTTTGACGCCAAACACGGCTATGCCGATATGGCGCTTACGCTGCCCCACGTAGTGGCCTTTTATCTGAGGCAACTTGTCCTCCCGATTGGGCTGACCGGACTTTATTACACGCCCTATGTGACGACCCGAGTCTTCAGCCAATTCCTTCTGCCGGCTTTGCTGCTGGCAGCCGTAGCTGGATTGATTTACCTCTGGGCCCGCAAAACCGGCGACTGGGTGGTTGCTTTTGCGGGATGCTGGTTGCTGGTGGGGCTGGCGCCAGCGCTTTATCTCCGCAATTTTGGAAACGGCGATTTTGTGCGCGACCGCTATATTTACCTGCCTTCGATTGGATTCGCCATTCTGGCGGCGATGGGGCTACGGCGGTTGCCCTCTTTCAAAAAATGGAGTGCGGAGGCCGTGCAGGGGTGCGCAGTACTCGTCCTCTGCAGCGGTTACGTGTGCGCATCCATTGCCCAGCAGGTGTATTGGGGAAACGACCTGCTGGTGGCGCGGCGCGGACAGTCTTTGTATCCAGAGAATCCTTATGCGGTCGCGGGACTGGCGAAGGAGTATAGCGATCGCGGCGCACATGATCTCGCGATTGAGCTGGCGTTGTCGGTAGTCAAGGATCATCCGGAGTATGAGTATGGACCCCTGGCACTGGCGGAAGCATATATCCACGCTGGTCGATATAAGGAGGGCCGCCCGTGGCTGGATCGGGTGAATCCGCAGTACGCCGACTCGGAAGTGGGGATGGCGAGAGTGGCGGGCTTGTATGGGCAAATGGGCGACTATGAAAAGGCACTGGCGCTTTGTTCGGAGGTTCTGGAGAAGGAACCGTTTCTTTATTCCGCACTCTACAACTGCGGCAATATCCACCTGAAACAGGGACAGTACAAAGAGGCCGAGCAATTGCTGTCACTCGCAGTGCAGTTAGCGCCGGAACAGGCTGCGCCAAAACACTTCTTCGGGCGTGCGCTGTTAGGGGAGGGACGGAACGCGGAGGCGTACCCTTACCTGCTGCAGGCGGTTGCCATGGATCCGAAGGTCTGGGACTACCACTATTGGCTCGCGGTGTCGTTCGAGCAAAACGGAAATCTATCCGCGGCGCGTGCAGAGTATCAGCAAGCGTTACAACTGAACCAGGACAGCAAGGACGCGAAGATTCGGTTGACGGCGCTGGAGGCGAAGTGAAGAACCCAAGGGCGCAGGCAGGGGCGCTGCGTTCGTCCCGTCGTTTGGCCGTCGAGGTGCGGGTCAGGGAAGGGAACGTCTCCGGAGCGGATGCTGATGCCGGCATCGATTCGATCGCAAGAGATGCTAAAAGCTGGATTCTGAAAGCTGCGCTGCTGGCCGGTGTTCTGGCGATTGCGGGGATCTACACCAGGCTTCACATTGGCAGTGGCTGGATTCCTGGCGATGAAGGAACTCTAAGCCAAAGTGCTCTGCGGGTGATGCAGGGACAGCTTCCGCATCGCGACTTCACGGAAATATACACGGGTGGTCTGAGCTTTTTTCACGCGCTGGCGTTTCGCGTTTTTGGCGTGAATCTGATGTCTCTTCGCATCTGTGTGTTCCTATCTTTCCTGGCATGGCTCTCCGCCTTTTACTACATTGCGCTGCGTTTTTGTTCGGTGCCTGGAGCGGGAGCGATCACGCTGCTGGCGGTGGCGTGGAGTTATCCGAACTATCCGGCAGCAATGCCTTCCTGGTACAACCTATTCTTCGCGACGTTTGGGGCGGCGGCGCTGCTGCGCTACCTGGAAGAGCGAACGCGGCGATGGCTGTTTGTGGCGGGCGTATGCGGCGGCGTGTCGCTCCTGATCAAAGTAATTGGGTTGTACTACATTGCCGGTGTGTTCTTGTTTTTGGCGTTTCTAGAGCAGAACGAGAGTGCCGGCGATAGTGGTGAAGCCGGGAGTTGGAAAGATGGCTGGCCCTACCGCGTGTTTAGCGTGAGTGCGCTGCTGCTGTTCCTGGCGATCGTGGTCGATGTGCTGCACCCGAGACTGGGGCCGGCGGAATTTTACCAGTTCGTGATGCCGTCAGCGGTGGTAGTGGCGCTGATCCTGCTGGGGGAGCGGAGGGTGCGGAACGAGGCCCGGCAGCGGTTCAGAACGATGTTTCGGTTGACGATTCCGTTTCTTGGCGGAGTGGCGATTCCAGTGATTGTCTTCCTGGCGCCATATGCGAGATCGGGAGCGATTCGCCAGTTCTTTTCGGGTGTGATGTCAAGCGTAGCCACGCGGTCGATCGTGCTCGGAGTAATTCGTCCCGCGTCAGTCGAGAAGAGTATATTCGCGCTTTTGTTGGTGGGATTGGTTGCGGCAGCAATCTACTGGCGCGAAGTTCAGGGAAAAATCGTGGGGGCGACCGTCGGCCTGGGGTTGACGGTCTTGCTGCTCAAGGCTTCGACGTCAAGCGAGATCGTTTTGGGTGTGTGGAATTCGGCTGCCACCCTGACTCCGTTAGTGGTGTTGCTGGGCGCGATCGTCGTACTGCGCGCCGGCTGGCGGGGTGGCTCAGTGAAACCCCGGCACGAACAACTGGTAGTGCTGCTTTCCCTTTCCGCGGTATGTGGCCTGGTGCAGTATCCGTTCGCCGCGCCATATTATCTTCTTTATTCGCTGCCTCTCACCTTGCTGGCCGCAGCGGCGATTGTGGCGAACGCGAAGCAGCAACCGGGAACTTACCTGCTGGCCGCAGTGGCCGGTTTCTATCTGCTGTTTGGCGTGATTGTGCTGGTCCCTTCCGACATGTATGAAATATTGGTTTCCAAGGTAGGACAGAGAGATGAACTGCGCCTGGAGCGAGGCGGGGGCCTGCACATCGAGTATGCCGCGAATTTTGCGGAACTGGCGCAGTTTCTGCAGCAGCATTCGCCCAATGGGTTGATGTATGCGGGAAATGATTGTCCAGAGCTGTATTTTCTGTCCGGGCTGAAGAATGTAACACGCGACGACGGCGGCGCACCCGCGGAAGAAGTATTCAAGGCACTGCAATCCGACGATCTGAAACTGGTGGTGATCAATGAAGCACCGTTCTACCCGGGCGCCAGGATGGACCTGGGAGTGCGGGCCGAAGTAACGCGTCGTTTTCCTCATAGCTCGCAGATGGGAATCTTTCATGTGTTTTGGAGAGATTAGTAGTGGTCAAACGCCGACTATCCTCGCCGTCCGATTCCGGTGAACACCGGCGCGCTCAGCGGATGGCTCGACCAAGAGATCGCTGGACTAAAAATCGTTGAACCAGCAGATCGCTGAACCAACTGAGAAACTGGAGCTAACCATTGCCGCCGCTGGAAACAGAGCAAGAAGTTGTTATCGATGTCCTCCCAACAGATCTGGGCCAGCGGCCAACCATTGCTTTCTCCGAAGCAGGTCCGCGGTTGGCGGGGCTGATCCCTGCGGTGCTCTGCCTGGTCATGTTCGGGCAGATTTGTTTTAGTGGTCTCCAGCTCTCGCAAACCTCCGATGAAGCGACCCACCTTTATGCCGGCTATCGCTACTTGAAGTGCGGGGCTCTCGATTTTAGTCGCGAGCATCCGCCACTCGCCCGAGTGGTCGCAGCGGCCTCTCTGCTTTCGATGAACCTTAAGGTGGACTGCGCGCCTTTCAAGGGGGACGACGTTCAACAGGCGTTTGCCGGGGTCAGTTGGTTATACAGCCAGAACTGGCCCGTGGCATTGGCCCGTGCGCGCATGGCCGTTTCTGTTTTTGCCGTTGGGCTGGTTTTGCTGCTCTGGACGACGGCTCGACGGATGTTCGGCCTTACAACGGCGATCGTCGCGGGTTTGCTGCTGGTCTTCGAGCCTAACGTGCTCGCCTATGGATCACTGGTCATGACCGACGTGCCGGTCACGTGCCTGCTGTTGTCCGCGGTATTGGCATTCTATTTGTGGGTCAGGCATCGCACTTTCCCGTTTCTTCTCTTGACCGCTCTGGCTGCGGGTCTGACGCTGCTAG
>Ga0187847_10003836_pt1 | contig 11274 bp, 6 predicted proteins | sample June2016WEW_4_10_FD_132458 | JGI IMG/M metagenome (GOLD analysis project Ga0187847, IMG submission 132458) | Peatland microbial communities from SPRUCE experiment site at the Marcell Experimental Forest, Minnesota, USA - June2016WEW_4_10 | ecosystem: Environmental > Terrestrial > Soil > Wetlands...
GGGTCGCATCGTTTTCCCCAGAAAACTGCGTCGATTTCCACGCCTTCAGGGAAATTCTAGACCACTCCATAGCAACAATCATCTGCTTTTATAGGCCTCTTGCCGGCTTTTCAGGATCGACTAGATACGCCTATCGAGGCTCCTGTTTGTTTCACTGGCCCAACTGTTTCGCTGTTGCAGGGACCTTATCCTGGAAAACGTGGCGCTTCGGCAGCAGCTTACAGTCTTGAGGAGAAGACACCCTCAGCCGCGATCGGCCAGTTCTAACCGATCGTTTTGGGCGATATTGCGCCGAATCTGGAGTGGATGGGAACAGGCGTTGATTCTTGTCGAGCCGGAGACGGTTGCGCGATGGCACCGAGCCGGTTTCAAACTGTATTGGACGTGGATCTCGCGGCATCAGGCTCGGGCAGGCAGGAAGTGCGTCGGCAGAGAATTGCGCGAGATCATCTTCCGAATGGTCGCCGAGAACACTACTTGGGGCGCGCCGCGCATTCATGGCGAGTTGAAAATGCTCGGCTTCGATATCTCGGAACGAACCGTGTTGCGCTGGATGCGGAGAGTGCCAAGGAGTCCTGAGCTGGCGAAGCGATGGGCAGCCTTTCTCAGCAACCATCGCGAAGCCATCGCCGCGATGGACTTCTTCACCTTGCCGACGCTGATTTTCGGCGTACTCTACTGTTTCTTCGTCATCGCGCATGACCGGCGGCGTATCCTCCATTGCAACGTAACAAAGCATCCGAGTAGTGCTTGGGTCATCCAGCAGTTTTGCGAGGCGTTCCCATTCGATGCGGCTCCAAAGTTCCTGATCTTTGATCGTGGCGGACATTTCAATGACGAAGTGATCGATACGGTGAAAAGCTTTGAAATCGAGCCGATGCGGACCAGCTTCCGAAGCCCGCGGCAGAACGGAGCTGCAGAGCGTTGGGTCGGAAACTGTCGTCGAGATCTGCTCGACCACGTGATCGTCCTTAATGCGCGGCATCTGAAACGACTCATGAATGATTACGTCTGCTACTACCACGAGGACCGGACACATCTTGCGTTGGCGAAGGGAACGCCCGCAGGTCGTCAAGCGGGCAAGAACCCCGATCCGGAATGCGGAGTCGAATCTATGCCAAGACTCGGTGGCCTGCATCATTGCTACGACTTGGCCGCCTGAGTATGCTGTTCAATCAATTCTCAATGAAAGTTAGAACAAAACCAAGGGCGAGGTGTGCCTGCCGATCTCGCATACCGTGCTTCTCCACGTTTTCATTGCGCTTTCCGGTCATCGAACAGCTCCTTCGCAGCCGGAATCTGTTTCCCAAAACAACCACCAACTTCGGGACCCAAGCTGATTTTGCCTCTGGATAGCATTTTGGCGAGGCACAACCCCAAGTGGAGGAGAAACAGAATGACCCCGCGTCTGGGACCCCTCTACTCGGAGGCTGGACAGCTTCCCGCATGAGAGGTGGCCTGAGCTTGCCAAGCAGGCGAATATCTTCGGACGGAGTCAAGTTCCATCGACTCATGATACGGAGGAGCGCTACCGGGGCGGAACCCGTTTTACATGCCCGACGCCTTGGTATAGATGGACCGGCCTTGCAGAATGTGACCGGACTTCTGTGATCAACTATCTGAAGGGCGAAGATCAAAAGGCGTACGCCGCGACCAGGCGGGGTGCGCCGGCCTCCCCGGAAATCACCTCTGTGCTTATGACCATCTCTACATTCGCGTTTTTGAAGCCAGCCGGAACCATTTGTTCGACCTGTTTGATGTAAAGCGGCGATGAAACAAACTCACTGACCGCCTCGGTGCCGTAGGGGCCAAGACCGGCAAGAATCAGAACGTCTCCATTTGTAGACTGGTCGTGATAGCGAGCAATGATCCCGTAGTCGGTCGAGATGGACGTATAGGGCTTGGAGAAATCCACACTCCATGCTGTGTTATTTGGATCTTTCGTGTCTTTGATCCTGGCCTGCGGGCCTTCAACAAATTGATAACGGAGATTCTTGGTGAGCCGCAAGGTCCATGCATTGTTCAGGCCTCCGATGAAGACTGCTGACTGTTGGCGAAGATCCGTCACGCTGGTTAGAGGAGCTTCCTTGATGATATAGGTCTTGCTGCGCTTCTGAAGCATGCCGGTTACGCGAGAGAGGGCAATTGCACTTGACACTGAGATATGGTGGTAGGGCCCGATCATGTGTGTGGAAAGGGGGGTCTCGGGCGGTTCAGGAAAGACAGCTGACAAACTGCCGCTGCCGACAACAATAAGGATAGGATTCTGTGTTTGCAGTAACGGTTTCCAAAGCTGCTCTTCTCGATTCGGCGCTCCTACGCGGTAAAGAGAATACGCACCCAAACTAATCAGAGCCAACAATAGCCCCGTCGACACAATAAAAGCCGGGCTGGGGCGCTTCTTCGGCAATATCTGAGCGCGATCGGTCCCAGGCAGTTCAACAGCGTGCGAGGCGCCGGAACCTGCGGGTAGTTCCATACAGTCAGCCTTCTCGGAAGGGAGGGGGACCGACGATTGATCGTTCGCCGGCTCAGAGCCAACGAGCTTTTTCCTGAGCTCTGGAGTATAGGACCCTAGCGGTAAACTTATCTGAATCTCGGACTCGTCAGCAGCTCCCTGATAGTACTGCGCGAGTCGCTTGCGAACCTCGCCAGCACTGAAACGTACAACTGGATCCGTGCTGGTATCGTAATCTGGAACCCTACCGAAGACCTCGACACCGAGCGTACGTTCTTTCAAATGATCCGTTTGCCCATCGAGACACTTCTCTACGACATACCGCAGCAGAGCGGGATACCGCCTGCTGTTTGAGAAGTGCGGACTCGCAAGAATTGCATCTAGCTCTTTCTTGACAAGCCTGCGGTCGGAGTCGGTCTCAGGCGTCCAAACTGGCAATTCGTCCTTCGGTTTCAAAATACTCCGGACACTCCTGGCTTTGAGGATTTTTCATCGCCCTCTCAGAAGCAGAAGATTAGGTCAAGATTCTAGTATGACACTTCCCCACGCCCCAGTGTGTAACAAAGATAATCTATAGGAAATCAGATGATTAAAAGAAACAGCCACCTAGTTATACACCGTATTAGACCTATCCCAATTTCTCAAATGGGAATTTAATTCCCGCTCAAATGCAGGATTCGCAATGCTCCTCCTCTCAAATAATCGTTGACACGAGAAGGGCTTGCTCATCGGACCGCCGCCATTCTGCTGAATGATTCCATTTCTTGAGGACAGAACGATGCAAACGATGCAAAAGAAGTTCACGAGGGCAATTGCCGGATCGACCGCGGCCATTGTCGGATGCTTACTGCTGTGCGCTGGGAGTCTTTGCGCACTCGGACAGGAAACCAGAGCCAGTTTGGGCGGCGAGGTTACGGACACCCGAGGAGCAGTGGTTCAGAAAGCAACCGTCGTGGTGACGGCGGACGCAACCGGAGTGGCTCAGACCACGACGACGAACGATGCCGGCGACTGGAGAATCGAGTTTCTGCTGCCCGGTATCTACCACTTCGAAGTTACCGCTCGAGGTTTCGAGTCGGAGATGTATTCGAACATAGAATTGCAGGTGAACGACGCGAAGACCTTCGATACGCAACTGCGGGCGGGTTCGCAGACGGAATCGGTTATCGTCACAGCCACAACCCCGTTGATCGATACCACCGCCGCGGTCTCGGGTACCGTCATCACATCAAACGAGATGATGGAGCTTCCGTCCCTGTCCAATGCTCCCACCATGCTGGTTGGCCTCACTCCAGGCGCATCCACGGGCAGTGGCAACTCCGGTGGAGTCTATCTTTGGTCCAATATCGGGCTTTCAGAGACGGAAATCAACGGCACCGGAGCGCTTATCGGACCCACCACAACCACTTACTCCGCTGTCGGCTATCGGCTTGACGGCGGTTACGACGGCGACAACGCAGGGCAGATGGCATTCTCGCCTCCGCTGGATGCGGTCGGTGAGTTCAAGGTAGTCACAAACGCCTATGACGCAAGCATTGGGCATGGTTCAGGCGGTGTGATCACGCTCATTTCGAAAACGGGCAGCAAGAACTTTCACGGCGATGCCTACGAGTACAACCAAAACAACTTCCTCAACGCCAACTCTTACCAGTACGACGCGCAAACCCCTGTCACTTCGATGGCACCCATCCACACGAACAACTACGGTGCGACTCTAGGCGGCCCCGTCTGGATTCCGAAGTTTTTCGGGTTCCAGAATAAGTGGACATCCTACGACGGCCGGAAGGAGGGGACATTCTTCTTCCTGAGTTACAGCGGCATCCGTAACCTGGCCCCGGTGAACCCCGGCTTTGCCACTGTCCCTAGCCAAGCCGAGAGAAACGGCGATTTCAGCGGTTCCTACACCGTGAGCGCCGGGAAAACGTATCCTATCGACATCTACGATCCAAACACTGTCGTCGCCACTTCCGGCGGAAACTTCAAAAGAACCGAATTCGGCGCCGGGTGCACGAACACCTATCCTGAGCCTTCGACATGCAATGTCATCCCGTCCGGCCGGCTCGACCCAGTTGCCACCGCGATCATGAAGCTTCTTCCCCTGCCCGACGCTCCCGCGGAAACAACAATCAGCAACGACGCCAACAACTACGTGAAGACCGAAGAACAGAACGATAAATTCGAAACTTACATGCTGCGCCTGGACCACGCCTGGAACAACAACAATCACACCTTTGTGAATCTGCGGCAGAACCATTGGGAAGAACTAAGCCTGGATCCGTTCGGCGCGTCGTTCTATCTGAATGGCTACCTTCAAACACGCATCAACAAGGGAGTGACCATCGACCACTCCGTGGTGCTCAGTAATAGCTTTGTGCTGGATCTCAACTACAACGTAAATCGGTACTTTCCGCAAACCAAGTCGTCGAGCGCGGGAATCAGCCCGACAGTGCTGAGCAGTGCCTACTCGGCGAATTACATCGGAGAGATGCAGCGGGCATCCGTTCCCCTCTATGAGAGCATCGTGACGGGCGCCGAAAAGAGCGGCTTGGGCACTGACGAGGCAGGGAACAATACTCCCGACACAATCCAGGACCTGAACGGAAGCATGACCGAAACCTATAGAAACCACTCCTTCCGCTATGGCGCGGAGTACATGATTCAGCAAGAGGCGACCGGCGACTTGACCACCTCTGGCGGAATGTTCTCCTTCGGCACCAACTGGACCAACTCGACTCCGGTTGGAACTACCCCCACCGGTTCTGGTAGTGCGTTAGCCTCCTTCATGCTGGGCCTTCCCACAGGCGGCAGCATCCCCACAACCGCCAGCGGATTCTGGTCGCAACACTTCATTGAGTACTATTTCCAGGACGATTGGAGAGTGAATAAGAAGTTGACCCTGAACGTAGGTTTGCGTTGGGACTACGAGCAGCCGGTTACAGATCGCTTCAACCGGTTCGCTTACCGCTTCGATCCGAATTTCGTAGTAACGGGCGTCACAACCGCCGCCCAGGCCAACTATGCCACATTACTCGCCGGATCTTCGGCCAGCAACACCGGCCTCGCGCTGCTTAATGCGCAGCGTCCGTCAGTGTCCTCGTTTGTTGCCAAGGGCGGACTCTTGTATGCAGGATTGAACGGAACCAGCAGATACGTCGAAAACCCGATTAAGAAGTACTTTCAGCCTCGCTTAGGTTTTGCCTACAAGGTCTTCGATAACACGGTGGTTCGAGGCGGATTTGGCCGCTTTGTGCAGGGCGACTTCACTAACGGAACGGGGGGTGCAGGGGGCCAGACCGGATACAGTCAAACCACGAACTTTACACCAACCACCAACAACTACGAGTCCGCCCCGGCCATCTCGATGGAGAACCCTTATCCCAATGGACTTGTACCGCTCACGGGCAATTCGCAAGGAGAACTGACGAACATTGGAACGGTGGGTGCCTACACCGATCCGAATATCGGGCGCGTCTACGTCGATGAGGCCAGCGCATCGGTGCAGCAGCAGTTGAAGGGTTTCCTCTTCGAAGTAGGCTTTACGCTGGAAAAGACGCACGGCCTAAGCATGGCGTGGGAAGTCAACGATCCGAGCGCGGCAACCTGGCATGCGGCCTATGACCCGCAGTTCAACCCGTCAACGGCGACAGTCGCGCCTGGCGGTCCGGTGCTTACGGAGTCGGGAACAACCCTGGTCGCCAATCCGTTCTACAACGTAGCCGGTCTTGCTACCACAATCTCGGACTACACTTCGAAGACGGTCGCCGCATACAACCTGCTTCGGCCCAATCCCGTTCTCGGGAACCTGACTGAAAACAAAGGAACCGGCCAAAACACTTACTATGCTATGAACACCAAGGTCGAAAAAAGGTTCCAGAACGGATGGAGCGTCCTCCAGTCTTTCTCATGGTCCAAAGAGGAGGCCGCGAACAGCTTCATCGGCCCACAGGTGGCGCAGGCTGTCATCTGGCGCCAGCTTTCCGGCACTGACCAGAGGTTCCACTATGTCCTCACTCCGATTTACGAGTTACCTTTCGGCCGCGGCAAGCGCTTACTGAACCACTTCAACAGACTGACCGACGATGTTATCGGCGGTTGGGCCTTCGATGGAATCTATCAATTCCAATCGGGGACGCCGCTGAACCTGCCAACCAACAGCGCTTTCTACGAAGGCGGTAGCCCATCGCTCGGCAGCAAGAAAACCAGCGCCCAGTGGTTCGATACCACCAGGTTCGAGCCCTATCCCACCAGCAGCACAACCGTCGCGCAACTTGCCGCTTATCCCGCCTGGACCGGGGTTCAGAGTTTGCCCGGATATGGTTGGGTACCGACTCCGAGCGCCGCTGGTTATAGCAAAATTGCTAACGGCGTCTACAACGACTTCACCACACGGGTTACCTACAACCAGCAGTACTTTGGCGATATCCGCAATCCGTACACGACCACATTTACCCTCGGCGCGCGCAAGAGCTTTGCAGTCGTCGAAAGGATACGCTTCGAGTTAGGCTTCGATGCTTTCAATGCTCTCAACCACCCAGCGTTCGGCAACATCGACGTAACCCCCACCGACACGGCATTCGGGGCGATCAGCGGGTCGACCAATTCCGCGAAGTGGACCCAGGTCAACTCTCCTCGCGTTATTCAGTTGAGAGGGAGGCTTACCTTCTAGAAGACCCATCGGCCTGTGGCTCGACCACTAGTCGGGCCAAGGCCGCAGCGATTGCCAAGCTTCGGCAGGCTCAATTCCAAACCTGTAACATCGTGTTATCCAACAACGATCCACGAAACCATACGGTCAGGGCCAAGCTCTGCCCGTATGAATCTGCTCATGCGGAGACGCACTTCAGGTACTTGTCGAAAAGCACATTGAGGCGAGAAGGCGTAAAGATGGAACCGCGTCGGAATGATCCAAAACAGAGCCGTCGATCGGAGTTGAGAACATCTTCAGCCCGATTCAACCCATCTTCCAAAACCGCGGGAAGTTTCTTCGAACAGGTACCTGGATGGAGATTGAGAATGGAAAAGGTGGTGGGAATCCTTGAAATCGGGTGGGGGAGGGGCAACCGGCACATCATAATCAATCGTCTCGGCTCAAACCCAGATCCAAGTGGGGTGGGCCATATCATCTTGGCACCACGACACGCGCGCTATTTGGCGAATCTGCTCGTGGGCTAGGCGGAATACATTGAAATGATCGACAAACGGCGGCGAACCAAATGCGACTTCAACACTTTTGGGGAGAAATAATTGTGGTCGCATCGGTTCATGGAAGACAGCAACCTCAGATTCAATGTAGACGCTGGTAAGACTCTAATCCTGTCGGGGACCTTCGTCTGAGTCCAAATGACGGCTAGAACCCGATCACAAACATTCCAGCATCTGCGGATACGAAAACAAGATCGCTCCAGAACGCCTCACAACAGATTCATAGCTGCGTCGCACGAGCTTTGATATGTGGGTTTGTACCGCATTCCAGGGCGCGGAGCTATTTAATCAATCCCCAAAACGATTGGCAAGTGCCGCGTGAGACTGGGGTACTGAATTCTTGAGGGATATTCCTACCCCGGCTGTAGGAGAACCCAAAGCCAGTTAGTTAGAGTTCAAATCGAAATGAGGACCTTGGATGTCACAACATCGCCATTTATCTCGCCGCGCATTTCTTGGCTCCGCTGCCATAACTGCAGTTGGCTTGCCAGTCCTTTTTGGAAAGTGGCAACCGACATTTGCGGCCGCCCTGGGAGATTCCTTTGTTCCGCCTGAATCTCCGCGCCGCAGACTTAATTTCGACCTCGATTGGAAATTCGTCCGCGAAGACGTGCCGGGCGCCGAAACTCTTGCCTTTGATGACTCGAAGTGGATCACCATTAGCACGCCGCACACGTTCAATGACGTCGACTCATTCCGCACGATCATCTCGCATGGCGGCGGTGACCGTGGAACGTATAAGGGACTGTCGTGGTACCGGAAACACTTCAAGCTTCCGGCAAACCTCTCCGGACGCAAGGTTTTCCTAGAATTCGAGGGGATGCGGCAGGCCGGTGACATCTACCTGAACGGAAGGCAGATTGGGCTGTACGAGAACGGCGTCACGCCTTACGGCATCGACATCTCCGGCGCGGTGAATTTAGGCGCTCATGAAAATGTGCTTGCGGTGAAGGTTGACAACCGCACGAACTACGCCGAGCGAGGCACCGGAACCACTTTCGAATGGAATGCGAACGATTTCAATCCTGACTACGGCGGCATCAACCGTCATGTCTCGCTGCATGTCACGGGCAAGATCTACCAGACGTTGCCGCTTTATTGCGGACTGAATTGCTCCGGCGTATACGTCCATGCCGCCAACTTCAACATATCCAAGAAGACAGCGGACGTGACGGTGGAGTCCGAAGTGTGCAATGAGTCCGGCGAGCGGGCTACCGTGGTACTTTCGGCAATCATCGTCGATCGCAACGGTCAAGTCTGCGCACGGCTCAACGGCGACTCGGTCGACATGGTCGATGGCGAGAAAAGCGTGCTCACCGCAAGCACGGAGCTCGAGCATGCAGAGTTCTGGAGCACAGAGCACCCGTGCCTTTACGACGTCCATTCCATCTTGATGGTGGACGGTAAGACAGTTGACGCAAACAAGGTCGTGACCGGATTCCGAAAGACGGAGTTCAAAGGAGGCGCGGGAACGGGAGGCGTTTATATCAACGACAAGTTCGTCTACTTGAAGGGTTACGCGCAGCGTTCCAGCAACGAGTGGGCAGGGCTTGGACAGGCGTATCCAGATTGGATGCACGACCTGAACGCAAAACTGATCCACGACAGCCACGCCAACTACGTGCGCTGGATGCATGTAGCGCCGCAGAAGGTGGACGCCGACTCATTTGCCCGCTATGGAATCATTCAGATTTGCCCCGCGGGGGATAAGGAACGCGATGCCGCTGGGAGGCAATGGGAACAGCGGCTGGATGTGATGCGCGCTTCGATGATTTACTTTCGCAACAATCCGAGCATCCTCTTCTGGGAGGCGGGTAACACAGTGGTTACGGTGGAGCACATGAAACAGATGGTTGCTCTCCGCGAGCAGTGGGATCTGGAGGGTGGGCGCCTGATGGGCGATCGCGATAACGACGATGCCCCGGCCAACACCTCCCTGACTCCCGTGGCTGAATTCTACGAGGTCATGATCGCGCAGGATCCCAAGACGGATACACTGGCCGGTCCCACAGACATCTTCCGTGGATATAGCGCTGAGCGGCGCGACAGAGCGCCGCTGATCGAGGCCGAGGACTTCCGGGAAGAAGGCGCCCGCCGCTTCTGGGACGACTATTCGCCGCCTTATTACAGGGCCAAGAAGGGTCCAAACGACACCTGGAGAGTCCAGTCAACGTATCTCTTCACTTCGGAGAGTTTCGCGCTGGCCGGTGTCCGCCGCTATTGGGAGTACTGGCAGAATCGTATCTCCAATTCCGATCCGGCTCATTCCAAATGGTCCGGTTACGCCTCCATCTACTTTTCCGATTCCGATGCCGACGGCCGGCAGGATTCGAGCGAGGTTTGCCGGGTAAGTGGCAAGGTGGACGCGGTGCGCTTGCCAAAGGAGATTTACTACGCACATCGTGTGATGCAGAACGAGCAACCGGACCTGCACATTCTCGGCCATTGGAGTTATCCGCTTGAACAGTCCGTCAGTCCGGAAGGACCCGCCATTCCGGGGCGGGCCGCTGCTCCGAGCCGGCCCCCTATGCCAGATCAGCCGGCCATCCCAACACTCTCGGGGCACAGGACGGTTAAAACAGTTTACGTCGTGGCCAACACCGAGTCTGTGGAACTGATACTCAACGGTAAATCGCTGGGCATAAATGCAAAACCGGAAAACGGATTTGTCTTTGCTTTTCCGGAGGTCTACTTTGTGCCGGGCAGCCTAAAAGCCGTTGCCAGATATGGCGGAAAAATAGTGGCCGAAGAGGAACTGTCTACTGCAGGCCCAGCCACGCAGATCAAGCTGACGGCGATCATAGGTCCAAAGGGTCTCGAGGCCGATGGGGAAGACGTCGCGTTGATCGATGTTGAGGTATTGGACGCGAAAGGACAGCGGGTTCCGACAGACGATGCGAGAATCGAATTTACCATCTCCGGGTCGGGTGTTTGGCGCGGCGGCTACAACAGCGGCAAGATCGAATCGACGAACAATCTGTTTCTGAACACCGAGCTCGGGATCAACCGTGTTTCTGTGCGTTCCACTCGAACGGCGGGAACGATCACGGTGACGGCTAGCCGTCCTGGCCTGAAATCTGCGCAGGTTCAGATCGTGACCAAGCCGGTCAGCGTTGTGGAGGGGTTTGCAGCTTGGATTCCGCAGCATTTGCGCGGACCGGCGGAAGAATGACGGCACTGCAACTCATTGGTCTCTAGCCATGCGCAATGGACCACGAACCCAACTGGTTTCTGTCATTGGTCATGGAACCGGGTTAGGAGCACACTCCGCGATAGCGGCTCAAGAATTGCTGGACCCTGGAAGCAGAAGATTGATCGCAACGGGGAATCAACGGCGCTAAGGGCAAATCACAGATTTGAGTATGCCTAAAGTCGCGTCAAGTGCATTCTCTCCAAATTGGGCGCCAATGACCGAACGCACGCCGCAATCATTGGCTATTGGTCATCTCGATACATAAGCCCAAGACACCTATTTATATCAAGTCTTCTAGTACTACTGTGTTATAAGAATCCGCGAAGGCAGCACGGACAACGAGGCAGCGATCGGGCCAGGTGAATTTCGATCTTGCGTCGCATTGTCGCGATGGATTGAGGATTATGCCGTTCTGTTCTTA
>Ga0187847_10003838_pt1 | contig 11266 bp, 2 predicted proteins | sample June2016WEW_4_10_FD_132458 | JGI IMG/M metagenome (GOLD analysis project Ga0187847, IMG submission 132458) | Peatland microbial communities from SPRUCE experiment site at the Marcell Experimental Forest, Minnesota, USA - June2016WEW_4_10 | ecosystem: Environmental > Terrestrial > Soil > Wetlands...
CAACACTCCAAATAGGAGGGGAAGAACGAAGCTTCCCGATATAGCTCCAGAGGTCGCAGATATTGGGTTTGGACCGGGATCACCTTGGCGACCTGTCACAGACATGGGCCCAGCCCCGCAAGCACCGAAGTCGCACCCGCCGGTGGGTAGCCCGAATGCCTGTCCGATGCTGTTGCCAATCCCGCCATAGGGTACGCCGAATTTGTCACTCCATGGATTCGCGCCCGGCCTTTTCGCTAGACTTCCGTGGAAATGTTGGTCAAGATCAGTAAACAGAGCATCGATGATAATCGCGGCAGCAGATGCCACTAAGTCAACAGGCACAGCCCAAATTGCTGGATAAAAAACTCCCTCGCGTCCTGAAGGATCTGTAAACGCCATTGGCCTACCATTCACGTAGGCGTATCGATTGAGGCTCTGCGGATCTGCCCAATTGTAGCTATCAGAATATGGGTCGGGCGACTGCCAGCGACTCTGCTGAATCGAGAATTGTCGAGCTGTTGCGTGGTTGGTTGCAGTTGTTGGGTCCCACTGCATCCCAGTAAAACCGAACAGGTCGGATGTTGTGCCGGAGAACTGCTCGCCGTAGGGGGCATAATTCATTGGGTTGACCAATGCGCCCCCGCTTGTTAGGCTGCCCCCAAGCGTCCCGAGGTTGTCCGTCGCCCGATATGTAGGTAAGTTGTTCTGCGAAGTCCCGTTCACCTCCGCGAAGAGTGTGCCACCCTGAGAGACCAAATCGAGGTACGCTCCACTTGAGAGTAGCGCAACCGGCACGCCTCCGAAGTAGATCGTGTCTGTCGCTGTCGAGCCATGAAGCACCTCTACGCGATTTCCCAGCGCGTCATAGGAGTATGTCTCCTGTCCGCCCGCCACCGAAGAGAGCATTCCATTCGGATCAAAGGCCAGAGTGTGGCCATAAATGTCGGTGTTCTGGTCGCCGTCCGCATCGTACGAATAGCCATTGACCTGGTTAAATCCGTTGAACGACTGGGAGAAACCGTAGCTGCCAGAGTCGGTTAGGTTGCCAAACGGGTCATACGAATAAGACTCGTTGAGCCCTCCAGACAGAGGCGTACCTGCTCCAGAAAGGGTCGCAGGAAATGAAGCCGTAAAAGACGGTGAGGAAAAGAAGCTGGTATTCCAGCTTATCGACGACTCCTTGATCCTGAAATCGCCCTCCGGCCCAGCGATCTTGCTCGTCAACACGACTGAGGAACCGGACGCAGTTGCGCTCACCAGGGTATTCAAGCTCGAGTTGCTATTTATAGAAGATGCAAGACTGGATGCTAACGACGAAGGTGTGGCAGTCTGGCCCCATCCAAAACCTGTCAGTACGCCATTGATAGAGATGTTTTCACCACCACCATCGTAGATATATTGCGGGCATGGTGGTGCCGGCGATGTGCAGGGATTAAATGAGTATTCCTGTTCGGATCCTGAGATCGACACGGTGGCGGTCGAGTATCCGTTCGATGTGAAATCCTCCGCCGACGTAAGTCGATTCAAAGTATCGTACGTGAACTGTCTGACATTCCCTGTGATACGGTCTCCCTCAAACATCAGGTTTTGCGCATTGTAATCCCAAATGAAATTCTTCGACCACAGAGCCGTACCCGAGCTGTTCGAATAAGACATTTGGGTTACGTTCTGCCTTGAGTTATATGCGGCCGCTATACTGACACCATTACCCAAAGTAGATGCCGTAGGCTGTCCGGGAGGGGCGAATTTGGAGGTCGCGATATATGAGGTACCAACCGGGTTAGAACCCCACGCAGCGTAAGTAACTCCGGTTAGCCTCGCGGCCTCGTCGAAAGATTGCTGAAGCGCACGGCCGTCAGGGTAAGTGAGCGATGTCATGTCTCCTGCGAGATCGTATGAAGCCGAAACAGGTGTATTAAAACCCTGATTCTGCGGAATCCAATTTACTTGTTCCTTAAGTCGTCCCATCGAGTCATAGTTGAAGAACTCCGCAGCGTTCACATCGTTGGTGGCACCTGACAATCGTCCGATCGTATTTGTCCCACTTGGGTTGTAGTTGTAGTAGTCATAGTAATAATAGTAGTTTATTGAACCGTTCGACGACGTTTCCCGCGTCATTCTATTCAAACCGTCGTATTGGTAGGTCAAGACATTCCCGGCATTGTCCGTAGTAGAGGTAGCATTGCTATTTGCATCGTAGGCAATGCACTCAGTCCATTTCGTTCCGGAAGTTGTTCCCGAGCACGTTTGCGCCGCCGGAGAAACCACGGATTGATTTTCCGGGATTCTCTCCGCTATCTCCCGACCCAAGATGTCGTAAGCGAAAAGCCGTTGCCGATCTCCCGGAGAAGTAGAACCGGATGCCGCGCCCCACTGATCAACTTCAGTGAGATTATCAAGCACGTTGTATTGATAGTCGGTCTCGTAGCTCAGGGCCCCACTTGAATTTGGTTCCAAGACTTTGATAAGACGCTGAAATGCGTCATATGTGTACTGCTTGCTGTTTGACAACTCGTCAGTCACGGTCTTCGTTGGGCCGCTGTAGCTAGTTGTAATTACATTCCCGTCCGGGAAGGCCGTTTTTATCGACCTACCAATTACATCAACATACGTGCATGTTGTGCCGTCGGTAGGCGACGTCGTGCCCTGCAAGTGGGGATTTGTCGCGCATGACGGGTGGCCTGCTGGGTCATAGGTTATTTCTGACGAGATGTTACCCTCAGGGGCAACACGTACGGATTGGTATCTCCTTCCAAAACTGTCCAAAATGCTCTTGGTCGTTACGTTCGCAGTGCTAGTTTGCGCGACGGTCTGATCTGTTTCAATTTCAGATGGGTAAGCGTATGTGGTGCTTCCACCATCCGGGGACGCCACGTTTTCCAATCTTCCAATGTTTGTGCCGCTGGTGAAGTACGTGTAGGTCGTCGCCAAGTTGTTTACGACCCCATTCGGATCTTTTGTGGACGTCACAAGGCCGGACGAGCAATCGGTCACAGCCTGTGACAGAAGATGACTTCCACCGACTACCACGGGCAACGTGGTAGTTCCAAGATATGCGTCTGAGCAATTGTATGAGTAAGTCGTCTGATTCGAGTTCCCATCGGCATCGGTGACCTTCATTCCGGCAGTGTCATAGTTGCTGTAGGAAGTGGTGTTCGCTGAGCCAAGCCCAGAATTCACGCTGGTATATCCCCCAAGCTGAATGCTGGTTAGGTTTCCGCGAACGTATCCTCCAGGAGCAGCAGCCAGATTGGTTGCACCGGTAGCAGTGCTCAGTTCAGCCCCGTCGTAATTCAAGACGACTTGGGTAGCCAGATTTCCGTTAGAATCGAGTTTGTTTATCTGCGTTGGGTAATAGGCATCATTGACCCAATAACCGTAGGTTATGTCGGTCTCCTTTGTGGGTACGGGCGATGGGCCTCCCGTGTAATAGTTCCATTCCTTTATCGTGCTCGGCTTTCCAGACCAAGGATATAAGTACGTGTATTGGGTCTGCGCGGTCTGCCCAGTGTCGTTCAGGGTTGTCGTCGAGTTGGATGCTGTTATCCACTCTGAACCGGAACCAAACCAGGACGGCGCACTGTTTGAGAAATTGTACGTTATCGCTTTAGACAAGAATGGCGATGATGATCCAACATTGTAGTAGTTTATCTGGGAGTTCCAAGCACCGTTATTCAGCGTAAGCAAATAGGACACCTTATTCTGATTCCCGTCTTGAACCGTCATTTGTTCTTGGCAATCCACTTCGCTCGCCCCTTGACACTGAGTAACGACCTGCGGAGTAAACGTGTAGCTTCCATTTCCTCCTGAATAGGACTCAAGCCAGCGATTCTGATTCTGATAAGAGTCCAAATAGTTTTGGTACCCAAATGAAACCACGCCGCCAGTTGGGAGGGTAACGCTCTCCAATTCTCCATAATTCCCAGACGCAGTACCTGAGTCGTATGTGAACGAGTAGCTGCTTCCATCCGGTAAGGAAATACTAGAAATCGCGGTTAGGGTCCCGGAGTAGTCATTGGTCCCGGACTGCCCAAAAGCCGTGTGAACATTGATCGTCTCTGTGGTGACCTTGTATTGCTTCGTCGCGCCACCAATTGTAAGCACGCTGTAATAAGTCGTGTTCCCACTGGTCGACGTTGTCACAGGTGTTCTGCCAATTGTATCGACCAGATTGCCGTTGGAGTTTGTTGAGAAGTTATTTCCATTACGATCTACAACTTGTGGATAGACCTCGTTGCCATTCGCGTCGTAGATAATCGCCGTCGTATAGTTAGTAACGGCCATATAGTACCCGCTACCATCCATCGCATATCCAGAGGCCGATTCCGGCCCACAAGTTGGGCACCAAACGGTTCCAGTAGTAATCGGAAAGTAATGGAGTGTCCCTGAAGGATCGGTCCAGCCAAAGTTATAGGTCGAGGACGCGCTCAGGTTCGTGAGATTACCTGAAAGGTACTCTTGCAGGATACCGACCTCGCTGCCAGCCACGAACCGCCACCCGGCCATCGAGTTTGGAACGTTAAGTTGCGTCAAGGTGATGGTACCGGGAGTATTGCTCGTGCATGCGGCGGGCGGATTTCCCGTACATGTTGGATTCACTCCGGAATAAGGAGTCGGAACGTTCGTAGGTTCAAAGGAAAATGACGAACCAGTGCTGATGATTTGCCAAATCCGACTGTCGTATACCAGTTTCTCTTGCAAGGGAAGGCTCCCGCGTTGCGGAAGACTTGCGATGGGAATCTCAATATGCACTTCACCATTCGCCACATTGATAAAACCATTCTCGATTGGGATGTTGACTCCCCATGTCGGACTTCCCGTTCCGTAAAGATAATTCTGTGCTGAAGCACGTGGATTAAGAAGGGCAAGAATTATGGTCAACAGGCACAAAGTGGTTAGAGTAGGTCTCATGGGGCTTTCCTTCAGAACGAGAATGTGGATGTCGGAGGATTTGTGTTGATCGTGATCTGATTCAACTGAAGAGTCCACACTGATTGACCATTCATTGTTTGGCTGAGCAATGTCGGAACCAAGGTTCCGTTGAATTGCTGATAGGCGCTATAGCTTGTAACCCGACTAAAGTTAACGGCGGAGTTCATGAACTGTACGTTGTCAACGCTGAATAGAAGAAGATGGGTATTAGGGTCAAAGTAGAGATCAGTGGCAATATCGGTCGTGAGAGCGGCAGCGCCAGATTGAGAAGATCCACCGCATTGGTATTCCATGGTTATTCGATGGAGATTTTGTCCCGTACCTGTGTAGAGCCCTTGATCGAAGAGCGAGACTCTCGGGGAACTGACGGCGTCACTCCATACTCTAGAGAATGCCACCACGCCAGTGGAAGCCGTTGCCAAGGGGAGTGAGCCTTGATTCCCGTTTTCATCTAGATGCTTCCCGGAATAGTTCTGCACTCGGAGGCTCCGTGTGCCGGAATCCATCACAACGTCGAGGCGAGTGTATGCTGACCTAAGCAAGTAGAGCGACGCCTGGTGTGTGTCGCCGGCTGGGAACGTCATCGTTCCCTGTCCTTCGAGATCCTGCCACCCGTTCGCCGAAACGGCTTGGATGTGAGCTACGACTTCGTTCAATGCCCCCGCCGATTTGACACCGAAAGTCCCGGTTGTGGAAGGAGTGGGAAAACTGAGATTCGGACTTTGTTCTTGCCCTTCTTGCGCGTAAACTGTCCTTCCGGTTAGAACAGGAGCGCATGCCACGCAAAAGAAGAGAAGAGGAATCGCTGTTTGCACGATAGCCGTGGTGCAGCGCCGAGTCGACGGCATCTGGTTCGTCATGAAGTAATGCTCCCATCGTTGATTCCTCGCAACCTTATCGACAGTCCGTTTTACTGTCAAGAATAAGTTGTGGAAAACAAGGCGCAAGAAGCGGGAATCATTGCATTTAGATTGTTTAGCATTTAATTACCTCGTAGGTTACTTTGCACATGATTCTGTGACGTGAAGCGGGTTATGGTAATCTTCGCAGGTAATCACTTAGTTATGATATCGCGAGGCTGCATACTGAAAGCACAAATGCGAGGAAGCTCTCTGGAATGAGAAGCTTGAATCTCTTTTTACTTCATCTCCGACGGCTGCTCTATAGAATGTAGAGCTCGGCTTCCCAGCTTGCATTCGTTCTGAAAGGGAGCTTCTTGCCGATCACGCTTCTTTTGCAACCGAAAAAACATTAGAGGAGACGCGGTCTGTTACTGAGTGGAACGGAAAATGATCGACGAGCACCTTCCGCTTGCGGAGACTCTTAAGCATCCCGACTGCACTCGAGGATGGAGCAATCGCTCTCGGCCTGCCTGACAACGAGGATGAATCCAAATCTGGCCAGCGCATCATTTTAAAAAATAGAAGCTCAGAGGCTCCGATCCAGCGAGTGGGCTATAATCTGCGAGAAGCTAGAGAGCCAATTTGTCCAAATGTCTACTTTGGCGATTTCGAGGTTGCGTTGGGAGGAATTGCCGCAGCTTGCGGGAGCGATCATTCATTTTGGCGCTGTATATGTAGTTAGAAGGCTGGCTGCCGGATGGGTCGCGTTTGCTAGCCGAGCGAATCGATGCCCTACCATCCAAGCCCGATTGCAGGTTAGCCTTCATCGCAAATTATGCAATCGGCGCTGGTGCGTTTTGCTTCTGTCAATACTCTCGGCGTGGCAGACTCTGCCGGCTGCGTCCGCTGGAAGCTCTCCGCAGCCGCGGACCGACGCCCGAGTAATCGGCAGGTTTCGCTCGCTCCCATCCAGCTTTGAACCAAACCTGGGCCAGAGTCTTCCAACTGTGCGCTTTCTCTCAAGAGGACCCGATTACACTGTTCTTTTTCGAGATCGTGAGGCAGATTTTTTCCTGGCAAAGCGGAAATATGCTACAGAGGGAGAATCGCTGAGCGTCGTCCGCCCACGGCCCCGAAAACCGGGCGCCAACTCTTTGATCGATGTGCTGCATATGCGGCTCATTGGTGTAAGCCCCGACACTGAACTATCCGGCCAAGATCAATTGCCTGGGGTAGTGAATTACTTCTCAGGAAGCGACGCTGCACAATGGCATACAGGGATTCCGACGTTTGCCAAAGTGAAATATAAGAACGTCTATCCGGGTATCGACCTTGTCTACTATGGCAGCTCAAGCAGGCTGGAGTTCGATTTTCTAGTAGCCGCTGGTGCCTCTCCCTCAAGAATTCGTCTTCATTTCGCAGGAGCCAGACGCCTCGAGCTGGATCCAAGCGGCAATCTCATTGTCTTTGCCAGCAACGGACAAATCAAATTCCATAAGCCTCTGATTTATCAACTCGACTCCGATAATACGAAACGCATAGTTGAAGGCAGATTTCGAATATCCACCAACGGCACACTTGGATTTAGCCTCGGAGTCTACGATCACACACGGCCTCTGGTCATCGATCCGATTCTTGATTATTCAACGTATTTGGGAACTCAGAGCGGCGCGACGGCAATCGCTGTCGATTCAGCAGGAGAGGCATTTGTGGCAGGTTATACCGGCCCCTATATGCCCACAACCACGGGTAGCTACCAACCGAGCTTCCCTTCCGCAGGAAAAGACGACAATACTCCCGTCGGAGGTTCTGATTACATCAACACTGCGGCGTTTGTCGCTAAGTTCAACAGTGAAGGTACAGCACTTCTTTACTGCACTTATCTCTCCGGGGCTGAAAATGATGCTGCCGACGCGATTGCAGTGGACGCAGCCGGAGATGCTTACGTTGCCGGCCAGACTGCTTCGCCGGACTTTCCCGTAACTCCAGGTGCTTTCCAAACGACGAATCTCGCGAAGGGCGGTGCAGGATTCATCACAGCTCTGAACACTTCAGGTTCCGGTCTCATTTACTCGACCTTCCTGAGCGGTTCCATTGCAACCAGAATCAACGGGCTCGTATTGGACAGTTCAAACAACGTATATGTCACAGGTGAGACGGCGGATCTCGACTTCCCGGCGACGCCAGGGGCGTTCCAATCCACTAGTCCGGCGAATCCTATTATGGGAGGGAAGGGCTTTGTGACCAAGCTGGCCGCGGGCGGTCAAAAGTTGCTGTATTCAACATATCTCGGTGGCAGCAAATGGGATGACCCGAATGGAATCGCCATTGACTCAACCGGAAACGCCTATATAACGGGCGGAACGCAATCCTCAGATTTCCCTACGACGCCCAGCGCCTTCCAGTTGGTAAACAAGGCCACAGTTTTCAACCTCCTGGGAGGAAGCTTTGTCACCAAGATGAACCCCACCGGAACGGCACTGGTTTACTCGACCTATCTCGACGGAAGCGCCACGGATGTTGCAAACGCGATTGCCGTGGATAAATCAGGAGACGCTTACATCACGGGGTTCGCCACTTCACCGGACTTTCCAACGACCCCGGGAGTCGTCCAGCCCGCTCTCGATCTTAGCGCGGATGAGTTGGCATCGGAAATGTCGAATGTATTCATCACAAAACTGAATGCAGTCGGCTCCGGCCTGATCTACTCGACATTCCTGGGTGGCAACCAATCACTCAATCCAGGAGCATACGGCGATGCAGGTTTGAGTGTTGCAGTTGATAGCGACGGGAACGCATACATTGCCGGCAGCACAGAGGATGTTGATTTTCCCGTCACACCGGGTTCCCTCCAATCGCAAAACATCACCCAATTAGTCTCAGGCGACTTGGCGTCCTTTGTGACAAAGATCAATCCCACAGCGTCTGACATTCTCTACTCAACCTATTTAACGGGCAGCGGCGACCAGTCAGGCGACCCCGCCGGGGCTAGTTGCGACTGCGCAACCGGTATTGCCATCGACAGCGCACAAAATATTTATGTTGCTGGCCGAACGATTTCTACGGACTTTCCAACGACTTTGGGGGCGCTTCAGAATCAAAGCGGATTTAGTCCAACGAGCGGAGTCGCAGTTTTCGTAGCGAAGTTCGACTCTTCAGAGATGCAGGAACTTCCATTGACGAAAACGACGCTCACAGCCAGCCCAAATCCGCAAATGTATGGACAGCCGGTCACTTTCACCGCGACTGTCAGTGGATCGTCTGGAAGCACACCTACAGGAACCGTTGGGTTCTCATACCAAGGGCTTTTGGCCAACGGCACGCCCTATGCATTCGGACCTTGGAACAATGTCGCAGTGAACGGAGCCGGCGTTGCGGAATTCACGACCAGTTCACTTCCATCTGGTTGGATCGGGGATATACCTGGTTCACTCGGAGTTGGGGCCTATTATCTCGGGGATGCCAACAATTCGCCGAGCTACGGTTCGATGGAAGAGACGATCAACCAGATTCCTACGACCACCACCATTACCGCAAATCCATCCTCTGCGCCTTATGGAACGCCCATAACCTTTACCGCGACGGTCGTAGAAACAGTTTCGGGCAAGCCTGCTCAAGGTCTGGTTTCGTTCGACATAAGCTCGACGACTTTCGCTTTGTCTGAGCTCAACAGCGCAGGACAGACAACCTGGACAAGTGGGACACTCGGGAAAGGAGAGGTCATTCCGGTCGGAGCTCAATCAATGACTGCGAAGTTCAGCACACAGGATGGCGCTGGGGACCAATGGAGCCAGGGATCGGTCACAGTGAACATTACAGCTCTGGGGGCCACTGCAGCGCCAACATTTTCGCCGGTCGCCGGAACATACTCCACAACGCAGTCCGTGACGCTAAACAGCGCCACGAGTGGCGCGAGCATTTATTACACCACGGACGGCAGCACACCCACCGCGGGGAATGGAGAATATATAGCTGGGTTTCCAATCCAGGTTAGTACCAGCGAAACAATTCAAGCCATCGCCGTTGCTCAGGGCGATTCGACGAGCCCCGTCGCTTCTGCTGCGTATGTAATCAACTTGTCCGCACCAAGCTTTACGGTCAGCGGTACAGCGGTTACCGTTGCCCCCAGAACAACAGGAAATACCTCAACAATCACCGTGACGCCTTCTGGCGGGTGGACAGGCAATGTCGCTTTGACAGCCGTGATCACATCGAGCCCACCTGGCGCGGTCGATCCCCCTACCTTGAGCTTCGGTTCGACCAGCCCGTTGAGTATTACCGGGACGTCGGCCAAGTCTGCAATTCTCACCATTTCAACAACGGCGGGGACTGGCACGGCAATTGCTGACCCGAATCGCCACGGGATTCCCTGGCTGCCGGCCGGTGGCGCAGCCCTTGGCTTCCTACTGCTCTCCGGCAAACCGACGCGAAGGCGAAGGTGGCAAGCGGTATTCAATATGGCTCTTTTGATGATATTGGCGGGAGGGCTACTTGCCTGCGGGAGCGGAGGAAGCGGTGGATCCGGCGGTGGCTCAGCTAACCCCGGCACAACGGCAGGAGACTATACGATTACTTTGTCGGGCACATCAGGCGCTACGACGGCCACGGGCACAATCGCTCTGACAGTACAGTAGCGGCGTGTATCTAATGCCGCGGAAGGCGATTTTGCAAGTTGGAACGACAGAAAATTCGATTCGGAAATCCATCGCTGTAGATAAAAATGTAGCTGCCATAGCCACTCAGATCAACGATTAGGCTTGAGCCAGGGAAATCTTCCCGATTCTCGAGGAGGCAGCGATGCAGCGAAAGATGCAGGTAACAACAAGCGCAGTACCGTTTCCCAACACCATGGTGATCGGCTTGGACCTGGGCGACCGGTGGAGCCGGTACTGCATGTTGGACAACGCGGGCGCGGTACTGGAAGAAAACCGGGTGCGCAGCACCGACCAGGCGCTTGAAGAGCGATTCAGAACCCTCTCCCCAACTCGATTCGTGATCGAAACCGGAACCCATTCGCCCTGGGTAAGCCGTTTGTTGACGGCCATGGGCCATTCCGTGCTGGTAGCGAACTGGGCAACTGCTTGCTGCACCAGTCGAGCAGGAAATTCTGGCAGCGCAATTGCCAGCGGATGCCGTCGGGCTTCAGCTTCCAGTTCCATCGCCAGGACGATAGCAATTCCGGCCCTCGGGTGCGGCGTCCGTGCCGCTGTTCGTGTCGCGATCCGGTACCACCCAGCCACTCTTTCAATTGAATCCCGCCCGCAATCAGAAACAGCATCAATGCGAAGCCCAAAAGGATCGGCTCCAGCATCAATGTCCAATAGCCGCGACCGTTGTAAATGTCTTCCTGTAAGAATTGCTCAAGCTGGGCTGAATCGACCTGAACGGGAGCGTGTTTCTCAATCCCGGTCCAGCCATCCGCGATGGCGGCTTCGGAAAGCCGGACAGGCGGATCGGCGCTGTTTTCCGAGACTACATCGGGATTCGTTGCCAGGGTGCTTTTCCGCCCG